>OGOD01002063.1_pt1 | contig 10773 bp, 7 predicted proteins | sample 1573631 | NCBI WGS metagenome assembly OGOD01 (sample SAMEA2581895, study PRJEB24529) | metagenome | biome: Human gut stool | place: China | collected 2011
TTAACGCATCAAAGAAATCGTAGATGATCTCATTCAGTGGCAGATCGTATTTTAAGAGCGCACGTGTCGTCTCCATATATTCCATACTCTTGTAGACACCACGGCGTTCCTGACAAAGCTGCATGATCGCACCGACATATTCTGTTGTCACCATGATCTCCGCACTGACAAATGGCTCCTCCATATATTCGATCGTCGAAGGGTCCGGCAGGTTTGATGGATTCGTCAGCTCCATTACCTCACCGTCTGTCTTATGCACACGGTAGATAACGCCCGGTGCTGTTGTCACCAGATCCAGATTGTATTCGCGCTCTAAACGCTCCTGAATGATCTCCAAATGAAGCAAACCAAGGAATCCACAACGGAAACCAAAGCCGAGTGCAATGGAAGTCTCCGGCTCATAGCTTAACGATGCATCGTTTAACTGCAACTTCTCCAAAGCATCTCTCAAATCCGGATATTTCGCACCATCCGCCGGATACAATCCACAGTAAACCATCGGATTTACTTTCTTATAACCTGGCAACGCCTCTGCACATGGGTTGTCCGCATCCGTGACGGTATCACCAACCGTCGTATCCTTTACATTCTTCAGACTGGCAGTAATGTATCCAACCATACCGGCTGAAAGTTCATCGCATGGGATAAACTGTCCAGCTCCGAAAATTCCGACCTGTACAACCTCTGCCTCTGCTTCGGTTGCCATCATACGGATATTCGTTCCTTTTTTCACTGTACCGTCAAACACACGGCAGAAAATGATAACGCCCTTGTAGGCATCATACAAGCTGTCAAAGATCAGCGCCTTTAACGGTGCATCTGCATCACCTTCCGGTGCCGGAATCTTGGTCACAATCTGCTCTAAAACTTCCTCAATATTCGTACCATTTTTTGCGGAGATCCGAGGAGCATCGTGTGCCTCGATTCCGATCACATCCTCAATCTCCGCTACAACACGATCCGGATCTGCGGATGGCAGGTCAATTTTATTGATGACCGGCATGATCTCCAGATTATGATCTACTGCCAGATAACAGTTTGCCAGTGTCTGTGCTTCAATTCCCTGCGCCGCATCGACGATCAGGATTGCACCCTCACAGGCTGCCAGACTCCGGGATACCTCATAGTTAAAATCCACATGTCCCGGCGTGTCGATCAGATTGAAGATATATTCCTCTCCATCCTCTGCCTTGTAGACAATACGCACAGCCTGTGCCTTGATCGTAATGCCTCGTTCCCGCTCAAGATCCATATTGTCTAACACCTGATTCTGCATCTCACGGCTTGTGAGTAGTCCGGTCTTCTCAATGATCCGGTCCGCCAATGTTGATTTGCCATGATCGATATGTGCAATGATACAGAAATTTCGTATTTTACTTTTATCCAAATGTGCCATATACTTTTACAACCTCATAATTTCCGATTTCCTGTCACCACAAAACGCATGATGACCCGCGTATATCAGTACGCTCTTAGTTGTCAAAAGTATACCACACTTTCCTACTCTCGTGCAATCAGCACTTTATAGAGAATTGCGCCAAGTGGCACCATTGCGTTTTTCGCCTCAGCAACCGTATTGGTCTGTGCCCCAACTTCAATCAGGGATGAACGCGGCATTTTATTTAAGTTAAAACAGTACCCCCGCACATAGATGCGACGCATCAGATCCCCATACAATTCTTTTCCTGCCAGATGCATCTGCAGGCTGAATGCCAGATTTTCCGTTTTATATGGATTTTTCAGGTACTCGATTTCCCCTTCCGGTGTCTGGCTCATGCCGTTAAAAAACATAATCGGCGCTGTGGCTTTTCCATTCACCGTCCGCACCATATGTAGACTTTCTTTTACCCCGTCCCGATGAAGATCCAGCACCACCTGGATTGATGGATATTTCTGTAAAATACCCATGATTCCATCCAATGCGTAGTTGTAAGCGTGGTTCCGGTCCAGCTTTCCCGCCGCCATGTCGTAGCTGGTGGTGTCATGGAGCACCTGATAACCCTTTTCTTCCAGAAGCGCGGTCAGACGGTTTCCAAGCTCCACCACTGTGGCTTTTTTATTTCCTGCAGCGTAATCCGCGTAGGTTTCCTGGGAATGGGTGTGGTAGATCAGGATCTGGGGTACGGATGGGTCTTTTTTCATGGACAGATCCATTCCTGTGAGAACTGCTGCGTCCATTTCCTCTCGTTTGGCTGTGGTGGAAGAATGGACCGTGTAAAAATGCTTGATCAGAAAATCATAATCCTGCAGCTGCACCAACTGATACATGTCGCCTGTATAACCAGTATGACCTTTCTGATATCCATCGCCCGCTGCCAGCTCGAATGCCTGACTATTTTCATTGCCATTGCCTGAACTGTTATTGCCAGAACTGCCTCCATTTTCATTTTCGGCATCTGCCATGTCATTTTCAGAACCTGCTCTGCCAGTTCCGGCGTTCCTGCCAAATCCCAGCCGTTCTGCCTCTTCCTGGGCTTCTGCACCAGACTCATCGCCCATGAGAAACATCCAGGCCGCCTCATGGAAAATCTTTTTCCGGCGTTCATAATCCGTATACGCCGGGTCCGCGGGGTAAGGATCAGACCTATCCTCTGTTCGTCCTTTACTTTCTGATCTTCCATCCAGCACCTGCTTCCAGAATCCTTCCATGGGATCTTCTTTCTTTTTGAAAAAATCCGCCAGAAACTCCGCAGCCGCCATTTTCCACGGAATTTTTGAATGCTGCGAAACCATCTTCATTGTCTCACCAGCCAATGGCTTCGCCAGGGCCAGCACAAGGACTGTCCCGGTCAGAACCATGGTTGTCTTCAGTAAACGGTCCGTTTTCCAGGGTCCTGACCATCGCATCACTGTCCGCCTCACCGTTTCAATCTCTTTTCATTTTATGATACAGGGAAATTGTTCAGTACCTCCCATGGCAACACATTTCTTCTTACCTGCACTTCTTACCTGCCGCATCATTCCTCTTATCCTTTTTTACTCCTCCCAAAAAATGCTATATGGATCGCCTCAGAGATGGTATAGCTGATTGCCTTAATGGTCTGGTCAATATCCGGCGGTGTCACATACATCTGGCCAAATTCCGGCTCCAGCAGCTCACAGATCAGGCGATATTGTTCATCCGAATCCAGCTGATCCAAAAAGCCTCCGATCTCCCTGGTCTGAGCGTGTTCCAACAACGTCTGGATCAGCACAGACACCGTATCATGGACAATGGCCGCTGTCCCCACCACGGTTGGCACCCCAATGGCGATCACGGGTACTCCCAGACTCTCCCTGGTCAGCCCATGGCGGTGATTACCCACACCAGAACCTGGATGTATCCCGGTATCTGTCACCTGAATGGTCGTCCCAAGCCTGCGGATACTGCGGGCTGCCAGCGCATCAATGGCGATCACCAGATCCGGCTTCGTCTCCCGGACAATGCCACGCATGATCTGGGCCGTTTCCATGCCTGTCTGGGCCATCACACCAGGGACGATGCCTGTGAGGATTGTTCTTTCATCATCTTGTGACTTCCCGTTCCACCCGGTCTTACAATTCTCTACGTCCAGGGACTTATTCCACTCTTTTCTGTCACCGTTTGTTGTATCACGATTCGTTCGGTCATTCTCTTTTTTCTTTGGTTCATAAACCGTAATTTTTAAATGCTTCAATACCTCCGGTCCAAGCGCATCCGGTGTCACCTGTGCATTTCCAAGTCCGACCACCAACAGATGGATTCCTTTCAGGCTCTGCTCCTGTTCTTTCTCTTCTTTCTCTTCTTCCTGTTTTCTCCACCACTCCATACTTTCTACTTTTCCTGCACTTCGCGCTTTCTCCTCCTTTCTCTGGATCTCCCTGATCATCCGTACCAGCTGCGCCGCCAGTTCCTCCGACACCTCCCGATGATAGTCCTCATCCTTCTTCCCCATGGTTTTCGCTTCCAGCGTCAGATAGGTTCCTACCGGCTTCCGTAAAGCCCTGGCTCCATGTTCATCCAGGATTTTTACCTCGGTCATTTTCACCATACTGGAGGGCTCTCGCCACTCCCTGCAGGACACGCCAGCCACACTTTGTTCCGCTCTATTTTCTGTTTTTTCCTCAATGGCCAGATCCGTTCTGATCTCAAACATAGCATTCCTCCATTTTTCTCACAAAACCTTTATTTTTTCTTCTATTTTCGTTATTATTTTTCTCAAAAATAAGCGAAATATGTATTGACATTTTGGGGGAAGTTCGTTAGAATAATATAGAATGTTTACATTGAACTGTCCGTGTCCAGGCTTTGATGCAAACCAAAGAATCTAAATCATATAATCATTTAATCGGAGGTGCCCAGATTGGCTAACATTAAATCTGCTAAAAAAAGAATCTTAGTTACTGAAACTAAAGCTGCTCGCAACAAAGCGATCAGATCCAAAGTTAAAACTTGTATCAAAAAAGTAGAGGCTGCTATTGCTGCTGGTGACAAGGCTGCTGCACAGGCAAGCTTATTAGTTGCTATCTCTGAGATTGATAAAGCTACTTCTAAGGGTGTATATCACAAGAATACTGCATCCCGCAAAGTATCCCGTATCAGCAAAGCTGTTAACGCTATGGCTTAATCAGTCAACTGATTCCAATAGAATAATTTAACCCAAATAAAAAAGAAACCGTTGGTGTGACGGTTTCTTTTTTTGTTATAGCAATGAGAAACAGTAACTATGAAGGTACTGAATCGTTATGAGAAACATCAATATTGCCTGGTGATCAACAGTTCCACCGCCAGCCTTTCATCCAGCCGTCCGGTTTTCACCGCTTCTTCTGTATCCACGCACAGGTTTACATAAGATAAAATCTGCTCCCTGCTGAAGCTTTTTGCCTGCGGCATGGTCTTGCCTACCACAAACGGCTGCATTTTCAGCTTGGATGCGATCCCATTTTTCTCCATGCCCTGGTTCATCAGTTCTTTTACCTGCAAGATCTGGTTAAACTGCCGTGCGATCAGAAACAGAATCCGCATAGGCGGCTCCCGCAGCGTGATCAGATCCTCATACAGATCCATAGCCTTCCTGGTATTCCGGGTTACAATAGCCGCTACCATCTCAAAAATCTTATTGGTCACACGTACCGTACAGATTTCCTCCACATCCTGATCTGTGATCACGTCCCGTCCCAAGGTATAGCTGATCAGCTTTTCCAGCTCCATGCGGATATTTTCCATGTCATCGCCAGTCTTGCTTAAAAACAGTTCCATGGTTCTGCCAGTGATCTTCTTCCCTTCTTTTGCCAGAATTCCACCAGCCCAGGCGCCTAACTGCCTGGCATCCTGCCGCTCCATCTCCGCCACATATCCCAGATCTTTCACCTTTTTATACAGGCGGTTCCGCTTATCCACCTCATTTTCCACAAACAGCATACAGGTGGTATCCGGCATCTGCGGCAGATATTCCACCAGGGCATCCGCACCGCTGCTCTTAAAAAGACCGCTGTCCTCGATCAGGATCAGACGGCGGTCTCCAAAAAACGGCATGGTGTCCGCCAGGCTGATGATCTCCTTCAGATCCAGTCCTTTCCCCTCAAAATAGTGGAAATTCATGGTATCATCCCCCACCATAGCATCTTTCATGCGGTTTTTGTAGCTTTTCTTCAAAAATGCCTCTTCCCCGCAGATCAGATACACCGGTTTAAATTCCCCTGTCTTGATGTCCTGTGCCAATACCTTCACGCAATTTCCACCTTTCTGTCATGATCCTGTTTCCGGCATCTTCTCACCCGCCGCTTAGTGCGATCTTCCATTTTCACTCATTTGTAACTGTTCAGCGTCTTCTCGGTTACACGCATTTTCACTATCCATTATTATACTGGATTTTCTGGTTTTCTCAAGCGATTCATGAAAATATCTTGCACCACACCCACTTTTTATAGGTACGAACCTGTACATTTCTCTTCTTTATCTCTACCAGAACCGCCCCGCAATCCCTGGTACACACCCACGGAATCCCCTCTTTTTCCAATCTTTCCAGTGTTTCCACATGAGGGTGGCCATAACGGTTTCCTTCGCCGCAGGAGATCACTGCCAATCTGGGAGAGATTTCTTTTAGAAATGGTTCTGTACTGGAATATCCGGAACCATGATGGGCAATTTTTAGAATCTGGACTGGCTTTTCCAAGGTATCTTTCTGTTCCAGCCACTGTAACTCCCCATCTGCACTCATATCCCCGGTCAATAACATCCCAAAATCCCCATAAGACGCCTGGATCAACAGGGAATGGTTATTCCTCTCCATCTCGTCAGTTCCTGCTCCATCGTAGAGACATCGAAGGCTCAGGCCATCTACGCGGATCTGATCCCCCTGTTTCATCCAGAACACCTTTGCCCCGGTATTTCGGGCTTGTTGACCTAGTTTTGCGTAAATGGGATCTTCTTTTCCTCGAATGGGAAGAATCAGGTTCTGGATCTGAATGCCACTGTCGGATTCCAGAAGGTGTGACAATCCGGAGATATGATCCTGATCACCATGGCTGACGATGGCATAGGAAACTTTGGAAATTCCATTGCTTTTCAGATATGGCTCCAATACCTGCTGCCCCAGCTTTTTCTGGTCAGTACTGCCGCCGTCCAGAAGGATCACGCCATGGCGGGTGCGAAAGAAAATCCCATCGCCCTGACCAACATCCAGGAATGTAGTCTGCAGGCCGTGAACCGGACGTGGTGCCAAAAATAACGCACTGACTACGCATATCATCACAAGGCCGATTGCCTGACCTGTTATACTGCCACTTTTCCATTTTTGTAGTCCCTCTTCCCCATCCTCTTTTTCCAGTAAGAGCCATTTTACACCCAAAACCACTCCCCACAGGCATACATATACCCCAATCTGCCACATCTTCGGTCTCCCTATCACCCATACCGCACCCGGCAGTTTTTGAAAGCTTTCACATAAAATCCGATACAGCAGCAATACATAATGTCCCCCGCCAATAGCGACCCGGCTACACAAGAGACTGCATCCACCCACTGCCACGCAAAGAATTCCGGATATCAATACTCCACCCATGAATGGAATGACCAGCAAATTCAAAAGCATACTGTATACTGGATACTCAAAGAAATGGTATGCGATCACAGGGAAGGTCACAATCTGGATCGCCAATCCCGAAAGTGCCGCATTCTCGATTCCTTTCCATAGCTTTTCCCTTCTCTGCTTTCCCTCCATTCCTTTTATTTTCACTGTATGACCCGCTCCTGTCCGTCCCACTTCCACCCATGCCTGCAGCACTGGCAGTACCGCCCCGATTCCCACAATTGCCCCAAACGATAACTGAAACGACGCCTGAAACAGCAAAAGCGGGAACTTCACCAGCAAAAGCAGCGCCGCCACTGCCAAGGCAGACAACAGATCATAGGTCCGTCCAAACCGGTCTGCCGTCAGTCGCAGACAGACCATCACCACCGCCCGGATCGCGCTGGCAGAGTTTCCACTAAGAATCCCATAGGAAATGGTCAGAAATCCGGCCCCGATTCCCGCCTGACCGATAGACAGTCCCAGTTTCCGGAAAAATCCATACACGGCCAGACTGATCATGGAAATATGCAGTCCGCTGACCGCCAGCAGATGAGAGATCCCATTTCTCTGGTACAGCTTTCTGGTGTCTTCTTCCAGGCTGCTTTTATCTCCCAGTACTACTGACTGGAAGATCCCCAGATCCTCCTTCTCGCAGATTCTCTCCAGGATATCCGCCGCCCGACGCTTCAGACTGTAAATTCCCTGGAAATAAGGCGACACACTGCCTCCGGCCTTTCGCATTACCTCCCCATACATCTGCCCGCCATAGCCCTGGGCATGATAATACGCGGCATAATCAAACTCTCCTGGATTTCCCGGATGTCGGAACCGCTTCAACTCCCCGATCACACAGACCCGCTCGCCAATCCCGTATTTCTCCACAACCGCCGCCTGGCTCTCTGCTTCCTCTGCCATCTCCTCTGCCTTCACATAAACCACCAGCTTCGGATACGGCTTTTCTCCCTCCAGATCCAGCCTCCAATTCTCCTTTCCAGACTGGATCGCTATAATTTTCCCATATATCTCTCTTTCTTCTCCTTCACAGGTTTCCATAAATTTCTCCCACATTTCCACCTGCCTCTGCTCCTGCCACAAACGCACCACTCCAAAAAGCACAAAAAAGAGCGGCATCATCCACACAACCAGATTTCTGCCGCTCTTATTCCACTTCATCCACAGAACCATTCCCCCGCTGCACAGAAGCACCAGGGTCAGGATCTGCCAGACCATCGGCAGCCGTAGATATACCTCTCCAAGTACGAATCCCCACGCCGCAAATAACAATGGTCTTTTCATATTCAATTTTCCTTTTCTGAAACGATCACTCTCCACCGAGATCCAGATTCCGCTCAAACTGGGTATTTAACGATATCACATCCCGGAACATCACATCCGAAGAGCCATTGACCGTCAACTGCACCTTGTTCACATTGGAAATGGCACAAAGGGAATTCACGATCGAATAAATCGGGATTAACTCCTTCACTTCCAGGGAATTATTTAAAAAGTTCGAATCAAAGTTTACATAACATACATTTTCACTGACAGAAACATTTAACAGCTTCACATCAGACGGAAGTGTCGGATAACCGCCCTCCACCTCCGGACCTTTCAGCAGTTCCTCTACTACCAGTTTCTCCAAAGACGTATTCATGCTGTGAACCACTTCCCGATCCTCTTCTACCAGCTTTTCGCCAGTCTCGTCAGCAAAATACAAGGTGATCTGGATCTTTTCAAAGGTATTCACATCGCTGATACTTTCAATAAAATCCGTGTCTGCCAGGAGTCCCACCGGTTTTCCCGTCAGATCCAGTAACGGCTGGTCCGCCACATAAATACTGATATAATCGACTCCCTCAAGCTGTGTCATGGTCTTGGTCAGCGCCGCCCGGCATAGGATCTCCCTGGTGGCATCCATATTGACCCGGCTGTAACCGCCGTCAAAATACAGATACAGGATCCGCTCCTCCAGCCGGTAGCCACGGTATCCTACCTTATCAGATAATGCCGCCTGACTGTCCACATCATTCGGAACCTTCAAAAACTGCTCCATCAGCTCCTGGATCAGCAGTTCCGTGTCGGTGGTCTCTGTATGATATTCATAAGGAGCCAGCTTTGTCACAGAAGTATTCAAATAATAAATCTTATAAGCTTCTCCGGCCACTGCTTCCGTTTTCTTTTTCCCGCACCCTGCAAGGGCCAGGACTGTCAGAAGAAGCAGCAGTCTGTATACATATTTTTTCATTCTGCTCCTCCTAAGAAATATAATTTAACGGGATCCGCACCGTAAAGGTAGATCCTTCACCTTCTTTACTGGAAAGACGGATAGCGCCGTGATGCATCAGGATCACATTTCTGGTAATGGACAGGCCCAGACCCGTACCGCCGGTCTCTCTTGATCTGGCCTTATCTACCCGGTAAAAACGTTCAAAGATATGCTCCTGATACTCCTCCGGAATGCCAATCCCGGAATCCGCCACTTTAATATAGAAGAACTTATGATCTGCATCCAGAGTCACCCGCACCCAGCCATTCTCAATGTTATATTTTACCGCATTTTCCACCAGGTTATTGATCGCCAGGGAGAGTTTCACCTCGTCCACATCCGCCGTCACTTCCCGGATGCTCTCATAGATCAATTCTACATTCCGTTTCTTGGCAATGGGCCGCAGCCGCTTTAAGATCTGCTGCACCAGGGCATTGATATCTACCTGGGCAATATTCAGCTCTGCTGCCGCCTTGTCCATCTTCACCAGCGACAACAGATCATCAATGATCTTGCTCTCCCGGTCGATCTCATCAGAAATATCCGTCATGAACTCCCGATACAGTTCCACCGGAACCTCCTCCATGCTCATCAGAGAATCTGCCAGAACCCGGATAGACGTGATCGGTGTCTTTAACTCATGAGACACATTGGATACAAATTCTTCTCTGGACTGATCCACGGTCCGCAGCTTGGTGATGGTGCTCTGGACCGCCTGGGAAATGTTCCATGTTTCTTTGTAGGTATTCTCCGAAATACTCTCGTCCAGATTGCCGTCCGCTACCTTATTTAACATCTCCTGCAGCCGTCCAAATGGCTTCATCAGAACAACCACGAACAAAATAGAGCACAGAATCAATACTCCAATGATCATCAGCCCGTAGAAAGACATCTTTTCCGCCACCTTTGATACATTGGATACAATATTCTCTGTGGACACAGTCATCAACAGCACGCCGATGACATTCTTCTCATCTTCACTGTCGCAGATCTGCGCCGTTGTGACCACATAGTGCTTGTCTGCCTCATGAAACGCCACATTTTCCCCACGGAAGCATTTTACGATCGGTTCGGACACATTGATCCTCCCATCGGCCAGCCCAAACGTATCCTTCACGATCCGGAAATTCTGATCGACCACCACGATTCGTCCATTGAAAATGTCTGCGATGGTATCCAGTTCTTTATCGATCAGCGGGTCATGGGTTTCTTTTAACAGATACCCGGCTCTGGTCAGGCGATCTCCTGTGATCAGGCACTGGTTCTGCACCTCGATCATCCGTCCGTCGATCTGTGTCTGGCTGAAGGACTGGTTCATAAATTTGCTCTGGATAAATACCGGCAAAAAACCAATGATCAGAAACAGCAGAAACAACGGTATTTTCATACTGAAAATATGATTCAGTTTTATCCGTTTCATTCGATCACCTTAGAGCAGGCCACTGCTAATGAACCAGGTCCGATATGGCAGCTGAC
>OGOD01002064.1_pt1 | contig 10773 bp, 10 predicted proteins | sample 1573631 | NCBI WGS metagenome assembly OGOD01 (sample SAMEA2581895, study PRJEB24529) | metagenome | biome: Human gut stool | place: China | collected 2011
CATGTTTTTGGCGGGTCCCAAGGTCAAAAATTCTCCTGCAAGCAAGCTTGCGTCGGATTTCTGACCTTTTGACCCTGGTATTATATCATTATATCTCACAAACGGTTTGAAAGAAAAGTAAAAGTAAAAAAAGTCAGTTTTTTATTATAAGACATCAGATATTTTGATAGGATTGCACAAAAAATCAAGCTATAATAACCATATCAGGTGAAAATAGTACGGAAGCAGTACTAGAAGAGCCATAAAAGGAGGAGCAGTTTATGAGAAAACAAAGTATGTCACTGATGCTGGCGGCGCTGATGATAGGTGGAAGCCTGGCAGGATGCTCAGGAAGTAAACCGGCGGAAACAACAGCGGCTTCGACGGAAGCAGCGAAGACGGAAGCGGCAGAGACCACAGCAGAGACCACGGCAGGCGCAGAAGCCAAGGATGTGAAACTGACCTTTACATGGTGGGGCAATCAGCTGAGAAATGACCGGACACAGGAAGTGCTGGATATGTACAGCGCGGCGAATCCGGGCGTTACGTTTGACGCACAGCCAGCCCAGTGGAGCGATTACTGGACAAAACTGGCAACTGCGGCAGCAGGAAACGCACTGCCGGATCTGATTCAGATGGGTTATACCTCTGCTTTGGAGCAGTATGTGGATAACGGGCTGCTGGAAGATCTGGGACCGTATGTAGAATCCGGACTTCTGGATGTATCCGCCATTGATCAGTCCATTCTGGATTCCGGTTCCGTTGACGGAAAATTATATGCGATCTGTTCCGGACAGAATGCTCCGGCATTGATCTATAATAAAACGCTGACGGATGAACTGGGAATCGAGATCAAAAACAATATGACCCTGGATGAATTTATGGATGTCAGCCGTGAAATCTATGAAAAATCCGGAGTAAAAACAGACCTGGCATTTGCGAACGCAGAAAGTATGATGACATATATCCTTCGTGGTGAAGGTGTAGAAAATATGTTTAAGGACAAAGGATTCGTTTCTGATGATTCATCGATGTTTGAGTCGTTCTTCCAGGTATATGAGACCGGCTACCAGGAAGGCTGGATGTTAAAGGCAGAGATCTACGCAGAATTAACGAAGAACTCCGTTGAGCAGTGTCCATTGGTTTACTATTCTACTCCGGAGACCCAGTCCTGGTGCGCATGCTACTGGTCTAACCAGTTAAATGCTATGCAGAGTGCAGCTCCAGAGGGCGTAGAACTGGCTTACAGCACATGGCCTGCAAAGGATCCGGTAAAGGCAGATTATCTGCATCCAAGTATGTTCTTCTGCGTATCTGCTAATTCTGCAGAAAAAGAAGAGGCAGTGAATGTGTTAAATTACCTGATCAATGATATTGACTGCAACAAAGTCCTTCTGGCAGAAAGAGGAATCCCGGCTACGACTGTGGTAGCAGATGCCATTTCTGCAGAGCTTCCAGAGGCAAGCCAGAAAGAGATCGAGTTCATCAACACCGTAGTAGCTCCGAATGCTTCCACCATCAGCCCTTGCCCGCCAACGACAGCAGCAGAGCTCTTTAAGAAGGCAGACAACCTGGTAGAAGAGATCCTTTACGGTGCCAAGACTGCAAAAGATGCGTCTGCAGAACTGTATACGGAAGGTCAGAAGATTTTAGCCCAGGAATAGGAACATAAAATAGAACGCTTACAGAGATAAACTGATAAAAGCCCCGGTATTTCCAATTGGAAGACCGGGGCTTTTATCAATATATCAGCTTACACCGATCAAAATTGCGCGCCAGGTCTCACGGATGTTCGGTTGGAAAAAATCAAGAAAATATACTGCGAAACTCATGAAACTATGGTAAGATAGGAAAGATATGTAATGATTCAGCCATTCCATTTGCTTTTATGCAAGGCGGAAGAAGTGAATGGCTACGGAAAATGTGATAAATAATGTAGATTGAGGGGCAGTAAAATGGCAAAATTATATTTCCGGTACGGCGCGATGGGGAGTTCCAAATCCGCCAATGTGCTGATGGTTCGCTATAATTATGAGGAGCGCGGGCAGTATGCAGTGCTGTTAAAGCCGCGGACAGACCAGCGGGACGGGGCGAATGTGATCCAGTCGCGGATGGGATTGTCGGCTCCGGCGGAATACGTGGATGAGTTTTTGACAGAGATCGGAAAGACCTGGTCTAAGGACAGCGAGGAGTATTGCTATCACGGACAGAAGGTGAATGCGGTTCTGGTGGATGAGGCGCAGTTTTTAAGCGCTGAAGAAGTAGATGTTTTATCGGATCTGGTGGATTTTTATGGAATTCCGGTGCTTTGTTATGGATTAAAGACTGATTTCCAGAACCATGTATTCGAGGGCTCCGGGCGCCTGATGGAGGTGGCAGATGTGATCGAGGAGGTTCCGACCGTCTGCTGGTGCGGACGAAGGGCCAAGTGCAACGCCCGGTTTGCAGATGGCAAGATCGTCCGGGAAGGGGCGCAGATCATGCTGGGCTCCAATGAAAGCTATGTGGCACTTTGCCGGAAGCATTTTAAAGAAGGAAAGCTGAGAGAAGAAGACTGAAATGTTATAATCCTGTGAGCAGTCCCCTGGCGGTCTGCTCATTCTTTTTCTCCACAGACAGGCTGTAAATATTCTTTACGAACCCGTCACGGGATAACTGTACATTACTGCCGCGGAAGTTGTTAAAAGAAAGCCGCAGCTGGTTGTTGGTGCTGGTGTCTTTGAATGGGATGTGATGCTCATCAAGCAGGTTTTTGGCGGTAAAAAGCTTTGTTAGATCCATGGTGGTGTAGACTTCTACATATTTTTCGAACAAATACATCAGCCTCCTTCTGGGTGCGAGAATTGTTATCTTGTTTTTATTCTACTGGAAAAGAAAAATGGATTCAATGAATATCCATAAAAGTAATAAAACCGTAAACAATCGTACAAAACAAGAAGTTTTGCGGTTCATAATCGCAAAACTGTTGAAATTTGATAGGTATAGCGGATACATTTTACAAAGAATAAAAAAGAAGTTCACAACTCCCGCAAGAATTGTGAACTTCTTTTTTCTCATATGTACTGCGTTCACCTACCCTACTGAGCTGCTAACTGAGCTGCTCTTGCAGCTGCCTGCTCAGCGGAAATGGTGTCATCGGTAGGATCCCAATCCTGCTTGTCAGAAATCTCGTACTTGATGGTTGGACGCTCGTAAGGGCCAACGATGGAGCTGTTGTAAACCTCTACGGCAGTTCCGATCGGACAGTGGTCGTAGATCCATTTACAATCGGAAGTAATCAGACGGATACATCCGGAGGAACGGGCAACACCCATGGCATTGTAGGTTCCAGCATCCAGGCTGAATGGGTCCTGTCTGTCATAAATAACAGAGTGCATCAGGATCGGAAGTCCGGAGCCAAGACGGGTTGCATACTGTGTATACAGACCGTGGATCATCAGACGCCAACGGTATTTCTCCGGTGTGCGGAAGCTTCCTATCGGGGTATCCTCACCAGTGGAGGTAAGGAAGGATTTTAATGGGATAATATAGCCGTTTGCACCGTCCTGCACGAAAATAGTCATGCAGTTCATCTGCTTATTAATACGGATCAGGAATGGACCGTTGGCACCAATGATCGGCTCCAGGTCTTCAACCAACTTGCCGTCCTCAGCGAAGTAGTATTTGTAGCCGTCAATGTACTGCCATCCGGTTACTGGATAGGAATCATTGAAATAATAACGCTGTGCGTCTACCCAGCCCCATCCGGTGTAATTGGAGCCATCGCCACTGATATAGCGGATCGCCCCATCAATATACTGCGGACCATCCAGATGAGCAGAAACCGTTGCATTGCTCATGTTCAGAGATGGAACACCGCCTGCACGTTCAAAGAAAGCCAGACGGAATCCGGAAAGAGTTTTTCCGGTATTCATGGTTCCGGCAGAGTGGCCGTTTCCGGCCCAGCCGGTCTGTGTACCATCGTTTAAGGTTGTAGTGTAATAAATATCGTATTTATTACGGACAGGACCACTGAAACGGTACTGGACTGCCTCAATTGGAGCAAAATCATCCGGAATATCAGTCTGCTGGCCGTTCATCGCCCAGTTGGTCCATCCATGTGCAGAGGTGTATGCACGATAGTGGATATTTCCAACATAATTCTCCAGGAATGTGGAAATGGAATAAAAGGCTTTGCCATCTGCAGAGCAGGTATCACTGTTGACAAATGGGTTGGACCAGGTGTGGCTGTCGCATAATAAAACCGTGGTCTGGAGTCTTGGCTCACGCTGGATCGGGAGCAGATTTGTCAATGGGTTTGTATAGATCGGATTTCCTGAATCAACAAGAGTACCGTTCGGAGCTGCTGAGGGAGCGGAACCGGAAGAACTGCCAGACTGCTCCGTGGAAACGCCACCGTTTAATTTTGGATCAAAAGCAGGTCCTATATTTTCTGCGAAAGCGCAGAAGGCAGATTGAAGGGTCAGGATACCGGTGATCATGCCGGCAAGCCATAATTTTTTACGCTTATTCATGAAATGACCTCCTAGAATATGTTAACTTTCCCAGATGTTAATCTATCACATTTACGGGGAAAATGCCATATCTGATTTACATTTTTTGGGGAATCATGTAAAATGAAAGGTATTGGTAAGAAAAAAGAAACGAGAAAGTTAGAAATAGAAGGAGATAGATTTGGCAGAGACTGAGATGAAGCAGAAGGTGGTAAAGGGCCTTCTCTGGAAACTTTTAGAAAATGGTGGAGCCCAGGGTGTTCAGTTTGTGATCGCCATTATTCTGGCTCGTCTTCTGACCCCGGCCCAGTACGGCGTTGTGGGAATTATCACGATTTTTATCACGATTGCCAATGTGGTGGTTCAGAGTGGTTTCAGCACGGCTCTGGTACAGAAACAGAAGGCAGACAAGTTGGATTTTTCATCGGCCTGCTATTTTGACCTGTTTGTAGCGCTCGTGATGTATGGAATCCTATATGCAGCGGCACCGGTGATTGCGTCTTTTTATGGAATTGCAGAGCTGGAAGCGATTGTACGGGTACTTTCGATCGTCTTATTTCCAGGTGCGGTGATCTCTGTCCAGACAGCATATGTGTCCCGGAATCTGGAATTTAAGGGTCTGTTTTTGTCTACGCTTGCGGCTTCCGCAGCGTCCGGTGTGATCAGTATCTGGATGGCGGCCAACGGCTTTGGCGTATGGGCTATGGTGGGACAGCAGGTGTCTTACTATTTTGTTCTGATGATCGCGCTGTTTTTCGAGGTATCCTGGAAACCAGGGCTTTTATTTGCCTTTGACCGGATCAAGGAAATGTTTTCCTTCGGGTGGAAGCTTCTGGTGGCATCTCTTATTGATACCTTATTTAACAATTTATACGGCCTGATCATGGGCAAGATCTATAATGAAGTGCTGCTTGGAGCCTACAACCGCGGCGATCAGTTCCCAAAGCTGATTGTCAATAACCTGGGCGGGGCGATCCAGTCAGTACTGCTTCCAGCCTTTTCAGCCAGACAGGGAAGCGTCCATGATGTGCGTCATATGGTGCGCAGAGCCATCCGGTTAAGCTCATTTTTAGTGCTTCCGATGCTATTTGGACTGATGGCAGTGGCAGATACCCTGGTACTGGCACTTTTGGGAGAGCAGTGGCTGATCTGTGTGCCGTATCTGCGGATCATGTGCGTGGCCTATTCTTTCTGGCCGATCCACATCACAAACCTGCAGGCCATCAACGCCGTGGGAAGAAGTGATGTGTTCTTAAAATTGGAAGTGATCAAGAAAAGCATGGGACTGGCCGGACTGATCATCGGAGCCCAGTTTGGGCCATTAGTCATGATATCGATCAAGGCAGTGTTGGATTTTTTCAGTACCTTTGTCAATGCATGGCCGAATAAAAAGCTGCTTGGATACAGTATTTTCAGTCAGTGGATGGACATCATGCCGTCCCTGATCCTTTCGCTGGTGATGTCTGCTGTAGTTTATGGACTGCAGTTTGTGCTTCCGGGTGGGCCGATGGTGAAATTACTGCTTCAGATCGTGGCAGGAATGGCAGTGTATGCGTTGCTTGCCGGATTGTTCCGGATTGAGAGCTTTACTTATCTTGTCCAGACCATCAAAGGACAGATGAAAAACAGGAGGAAGGCTTGATGGAACCCTTAGTCAGCATTTGCTGTATCACATACAATCACAGGGATTTTATCCGTGACGCCCTGGATGGATTTTTAAGCCAGCGGACGGATTTCCCATATGAGATCCTGATCAATGATGACGCCTCCACAGATGGAACGGCGGATATCATCCGGGAATACGAACAGAAGTATCCGGAGAAGATCCGGGCGCTGTTACAGACAGAGAACCAGTATTCCAAAGGGATCACCAATCCCAGCGGGGCATTTAATTTCCCAAGAGTACGTGGGCGTTATGTGGCCATGTGCGAGGGCGATGATTACTGGACAGACCCGGAGAAGCTGCAGAAGCAGGTGGACTACATGGAAGCTCATCCGGATTGCAGCTTATGCTTTCACAGTGCCAGGATCATTACGGTGGACGGTTCGTTATCGGATAAGAGGATGCGTCCGTATCCAGAAAGCCGAATCGTAAGTCCCAGTGAGATCGTGGATAAGCCGCAGGGATATGCCATGGCCTCTATGATGTTCCGCAGTGAGATTATCCGGAAATTGCCGAAATATTATGTAAACTGCCCGGTGGGGGATACGCCATTGCAGCTGATGGCGGCGGCCACTGGATATGGCTATTACATGGATCAGGATATGAGCGTTTACCGGTTAGGCGCGGCAGTGTCCTGGACCAGTCAGGGAAAATTAGGGGATTATGAGGCGAAGCAGGAACGGTACTGCCGCCAGATGGAAGAGACATTTACGGAATTTGACCGTGTAACCGGAGGAAGATTCCATAAAGAGGCAGAACGTGCTGCCAGACGGATCTGGTATCTGACGAAGGTGAACACGAAGAAATATGATGTGGTGATGGATAAGCAGTACCGGGACTTTTTCAAGGAATTGACGCCGAGAACCCGGTTTTATATCCGGTTTGAGGTGTGCTTCCCAAGGGTTTACGAGATTCTGGCGAAAATCGCAAGAGCACGACAGAGTTAGACGCAGCTGACAGCTTCAGGCAGTTGCTGCACAGAAATGGGAAAGCGGTTTAGAGTATCTGCAGGAGGAATAGAAACGTGGATATGCAGTGCAGGCTGATCACACCGACGCCGATCCAGTATCTGGGAACGGGGCCAAGGGGACAGCGGATTTATATAAAGAGAGATGATCTTCTGGGATTTTCCTTCGGCGGCAACAAATGCCGGATCGCAGAGGTGTTATTGCAGGATATGAAGGAAAAGGGCTGCGACTTTTTCGTGTCCTACGGAAGCCGCAAGTCCAATTTAAACCGGGTAGTGGGAACGCTGTGTAAGTCAGAAAAGATCCCGTGTCTGGTGATCACAGCCCTGGAGGACGGAGAAAAGGAAGATACCTTCAATTCCAGAATCTTAGAGAGGATGGAGATCCAGAGTGTGTTCTGCGACAAGTCCCATGTAAGAGAGGCGGTGGAACAGACACTTGCAGATCTCAGAGAAAAGGGATATGATCCTTATTATATCTATGGAGATTCCACCGGAAAGGGGAATGAAGCGGCAGTTCGTAAGGCTTATGCAGCTGCTTATGAAGAAATCTGGCAGTGGGAGAAGCAGAACAGGATTTATTTCCGGCAGATTTTTCACGCCAGTGGGACCGGCATGACCCAGGGCGGGCTGATCGCCGGGCAGAAAGCGGCGCTTGAGAAAATGTGCCGTGCAGAAGGTGAAAAAAATGCAGAACCGGGAAATACAGCGGCTGCAGAAAACTTCGGACGACCGGAGCCGGAGCAGATCATCGGGATCTCCGTGGCGAGAAATGCAGCGCGCGGGGCGGTGGAAGTGGCAAGATTTGCGGGCGTTCCGGTGGATCAGGTTTGTTTTCTGGATGAATATCTCTGCGGCGGTTATGGAAAGTATGAGGAAGAGATTGAACGAACCATAGAACATGTGATGGAGCAATACGGCATCCCGCTGGATCCGACGTATACGGGAAAAGCCTTTACCGGCATGATGAAATGGCTGGAAACTCATGGAAATGAGGGCGATCCGGTACTTTTCATTCATACCGGGGGTACCCCATTATATTTTGATTTCATAGAGAAGAACATGATATGACACAAGAAAAGTGTACAAAAGGAGGGCAAAAAGATGGAAAAACAGGAAAAACCGATTCTGGTAACGCGGTCATCCATGCCGTCTTTTGAAGAATTTACGGAAATGATCCGTCCCATCTGGGATTCCGCCTGGCTGACCAACATGGGCGAGTATCACCAGGAGCTGGAACGGCAGTTAAAAGAATATATGAAAACCGACAACCTGGTGCTGTTTGTCAACGGGCATATGGCGTTGGAGATGGTGATTCAGGCGATGGAACTGACCGGAGAGGTGATCACTACCCCATTTACCTTTGCCTCTACCACCCACGCGATCGTGAGAAATGGCTTAACACCGGTGTTTTGTGACATTGCCCCAGTGAATTATACCATGGACCCGGACAAGATCGAGGCGCTGATCACAGACAAGACCTCTGCGATCATTCCGGTGCATGTGTACGGTAATTTCTGCGATGTGGAGAGGATCGAACAGATCGCGAAAAAGCATAACCTGAAGGTGATCTATGATGCGGCTCATACCTTTGGGGCAGAATATAAGGGAAAGAGCGCGGCAGCTTACGGGGATGCCAGTATTTACAGCTTCCATGCGACCAAGGTATTCAACACCATCGAGGGTGGTGCAGTGGCTTTTGGAGAGCCATGGATGGGACATCGTCTCAACTGCCTGAAAAATTTCGGTATCGTGGATCAGGAGCATGTGGTCTGGGTGGGCGGCAATGCCAAGATGAATGAATTCCAGGCGGCCATGGGTATCTGCAACCTGCGCCATGTGGACGGGGAGATCGAGAAGCGCCGTCATGTGGCAGAGCGGTATCTGGAGCATTTGGAGGGTGTGAAGGGGCTGAAGCTGCCGTCCTATGATAATCCGGACTGGAAGCCGAATTATGCGTATTTCCCGGTGGTATTTGACGGCTTTGTGGCAGGAAGAGATCTGGTGTGGGACTATCTGGCTTCCCACAAGATCTATTCCCGGAAATATTTCTATCCGCTGACCAATGAATTCCAGTGCTATCAGGGCCGTTTTTCCGGCGAACAGACGCCGGTTGCCAAATATGTGGCAGACCGTGTGCTGACGCTGCCGATGTATGCGGACCTGGCTATGGAGGATGTGGACCGGATCTGCGGGCTGCTGAAGGAAATTAAGTGATGAAAGTTAAAGGAGAACTCGAGTTATGAATATTCTTCTGACCAGTGCAGGAAGACGGACATATCTGGTAGAATATTTCAAAGAAGCGCTTCAGATGGCGGGAGTAGAAGGCCAAGTCCATACCGCCAACAGCCAGGAATGCCCGGCCTTTTATGTGGCAGATCAGTGGGTGGAGACACCACTCATCTATGAGCCGGAATACATTCCATTTCTGCTGGATTACTGCAAACATAAGCAGATCGGCATGGTGATCCCGTTGTTTGACATCGATGTTCCGGTGCTGGCGGCCCACAGGACCGAGTTTGAGACCATTGGAACTATCCTTGTGACTGCGGATGAGGATATTGCCCGGATCTGTAATGATAAATGGCGGATGTACTGCTTTTTAAGGGAACAGAAGGTTTTGGAAGAGGAGGGCTTTGAACTTCCGAAAACCTGGATCGATGAAGAGAAAGCGGCAGAATGTGTCCGCCGCGGAGAGATACACTACCCGTTGATGGTAAAGCCCAGATGGGGGATGGGGTCTCTGTCTATCTACCAGGCGGATGATGAGGAAGAACTGAGACTTCTGGTGAAGAAGGCCCGCCGGGAGATCAAGGCCAGCTATTTAAAATACGAATCCCAGGAAAATCCGGACCAGTGTGTGCTGATCCAGGAAAAATTAAGGGGACAGGAATATGGACTGGATGTGATCCATGACCTGAAGGGAAACCAGCGGACTGTGGTGGTGAAACAGAAAGAAGCCATGCGTTCGGGGGAGACTGACGGGGCAAAAACCGTGGATCATGAACGGCTGCGGCGGCTGGGCCAGATACTTGGCAGCCTGACCAGACATAAGGGCAATCTGGATGTGGATGCTTTTGAATCGGATGGAGTCTGCTATGTGCTGGAGATGAACGCCAGATTCGGAGGCGGTTATCCATTCAGCCATGCAGCGGGAGTGAATCTCCCTTATGCGCTGGTGAAATGGGCTCTTGGACAGGAACCGGAGGAGAAATATCTGGCGGCGAGAGCAGGTGTCCGGGCACAGAAGGACATCCGGATCATGATTTATAAGGAAGAGAGTAAATAATATGAACAAGGTGCTGCTGATCATTCCAGCATATAATGAAGAAGAAAGCATTTTAAGAGTTGTTAGAAATCTTGAAAATGCTGATATTGATTGCGATTATGTTGTAATCAACGATTGTTCTAAAGATAGCACTGGAAAAATTTTAGATGACAATAATATTAATCATATTGATTTACCTGTTAACTTAGGATTAACAGGTGCAGTACAAACAGGTTATAAATAAGCTTAATAAAATAAATAAGACACAACTATCCAATTTGATGGTGATGGGCAACATTTACCAGAATATATACCTAGTTTAGTAAAAGAAATAGAAAATGGATATGATATTGTTATTGGATCAAGATTTGTGGATGAAAAGAAGTATTTTAGTATGAGAATG
>OGOD01002071.1_pt1 | contig 10750 bp, 7 predicted proteins | sample 1573631 | NCBI WGS metagenome assembly OGOD01 (sample SAMEA2581895, study PRJEB24529) | metagenome | biome: Human gut stool | place: China | collected 2011
GCATGGAAAGCAACGTTTGAAGAACGACTGCGTGTTTTACGGAACGCCATGTAAGATAGAGCGAATAAAGGAACCGCTCTCTCGGCTCCAAAAAATCCATTTTGACGTAGATGCGTCATTGCGTGAAAGAGATGGATTCTCTTTTCCATCTGAAAGTGCGCTGGGGAGAGGATAGCATTTTCAATGCAGCGGCTTGCATAAGTGGAAAACCGCGCCTTGCGTGTGGCATCAAAGGTATCTACCGCTTTCATCAGCCCGATGGTGCCGATGGAAACAAGATCCTCTTGATCACCCGGCAGGGCGTAATATTTTTTTACGATGTGCGCCACCAGCCGCAGATTGTGGCGGATCAGCTTTTCCCTGGCGGCGGCATCTCCGGTGTGCAGGGCGCTGAAAGCGGCGGCTTCTTCCCGGGCTGTGAGCGGACGCGGAAAGCAGCCGCTTTCCAGATGGAGCGCCAGAAACAGAAATTTTGTGGCGAAAAATTGCAGTAAGGTCAGCAGCACACGATATCCCTCCCGGTACATAGTTGTTAGATTGTATGAGCCGGGGCGCGGATAGTTGCCGGAGAAGCCTTTTGTGCGCAGCAGCTTTTCTGCAGGGGAAAAGCGTGGTATACTGAAGGGGATAACTCGTAATTTGTGGAGGGGAGCCTGATGAAAGAAAAGACTTGTCAAACTCGGTGCGGAACGATTCGGTATTGGGTAAGTGTGTCAAACCCGGATACAATTACTCTTGTTTTTCTGCCGGGATTGACTGCGGACCATCGATTGTTTGATAAGCAGATTCAGTATTTTGAGAGCAGGTATAATGTTATCGTCTGGGATGCGCCGGCACAGGGTTCCTCATGGCCGTTTCGATTTGATTTTGATCTGTTCGATAAGGCAAAATGGCTGAACGATATCTTAAACCAAGAAGGAATCACAAAGCCTGTCATTGTTGGGCAGTCCATGGGTGGATATGTGGGACAGGCTTATGCACAGCTTTACCCAGACAAAATGACGGGTTTTGTCTCCATTGACTCTGCACCGTTGCAACGAAGCTATGTGACGGCAGTTGAGATATGGCTTTTGAAACGGATGGAGCCGGTATATGCTCACTATCCGTGGAAATGGCTCCTGAAATCGGGGTCGGAAGGCGTTGCTACGTCTGATTACGGTAGAAATCTCATGCGTGAAATGATGCTGACTTATGACGGAAACCAGAAACGCTATGCACAAATTGCCGGACATGGTTTTCGTATTTTGGCAGCGGCCATAGAAAAGAATCTGCCATATGAGATCAAGTGCCCGGCTTTATTGATATGCGGCACACAAGATCACGCAGGTTCGTGTATACGGTACAACAAAGCATGGCATCACAATACGAAAATCCCATTGACGTGGATCGAAGGAGCAGGGCATAATTCCAATACAGACAAACCCGAACAGGTGAATCGGCTGATAGATGAATTTGCTGCAAATATTTTATAACAGGAAACTTAGCAATTCAACTTTTTAATACAGCAGCAACAGCGTTGAATTGCGTATCGCAAATATGCTGTTTGAATGTTGCACTAATTTCTTGACTTGTGATTAGAAAAGTTCACCGCAAAACACACTTCGGGAGGTGCGAGGAATGAACTTCTGGAAAAAGCTGTTTGCCGGCATGGGCTTTGTGTGCGGCTTTCTGGTCTTTGAAACCATGTCGCTGGCGTATCGCAACTCCAGCCGCCGTCATAAAAACCGCAAGGGGCGCTGCCGACGCAATAGTTCTTGGGACACGCTTACCCGGTACATGATCTTTGCGTGGATCTACGATGGTGTGAAGAAAAGCAGGGAACAGGTGGGCAGACGGTACTACCGCCGCACCGGGAGCGAGTTCCGACCGTCCTGCGATTCCGACACAAGAAGCAATCCCTTTGAACCTGCAAAAGCCGCCCTGAAAACCACAGATGCAGCACAGCCCAAAAAGCAGCGGTCGCCTCCGTCTGCACCGAAAACGACTGCAAAGACCGCATCGGCATCCACGGCAGATAGGCTGAAAGTCCCTGCTGCGGAGGCAAAGCCGCCCCGTGAAACAACGGTGAAACCTGCCCCTGCGGCAGAAAAGTTCTTGCCGGACGCTGTGCCGGATACCGAAAACCTACCTGTCCCGGAGCCAAAAACACCGCAGGAGGTGGAGGCGGAGCATCAGCAGATGCTTGCACGGCTGCGCACCGAGCTGCAGGAGCAGGTCTGCGCCATCCATGCAGACGTGACCCTGCCGCCCGACAGGGAGCAGGGAAGCGAGGCAACGGAGCAGCAGCTGCACATTCTGCTGTACCAGACCGATGTGCCGGAGGCGGAACTGAACGCCGCCCTGTCCGACCTGCGTGCCCAGCGCAGGCGGGAAAAAGCCCAGTATCAGGGCGCACCCTTTGCGGATGTGTTTCAGGTGGAGCTGATTTTATCGGAGGAGGACAGCGACCGGGCTTGCATCGTGGATGTAGGGGACACCGGCAGGAGCTATGTGATTCCATGGAGCAGCATCCCGCAGGAACTTCAACAGCCGCTGCGCCGCTATGTGGCACAGGCAGACGGAAAGCTCTGCGGCTATTGCAAAGAGGACCTCTGCAATACCGAAAACGGACGGATGATCGTGGAGCTGTATCTGGGTAAGCAGGAACATCACGTTTCAAGGATCTTGTATTGAAATAGCTGCACAACCGCAGCTATTAGATTGAAAATAAGGCTGAAGCCCCAATTGCTCCAGCCAATGTCAGAGTTTCTTAATTGTTCATCAAAAATACGTTGGTACGTTTTACACTGTGACGATTCAAAAAACAGAGGAGAGATATTTTACTATGATCTACAAAAAACGATACGGTCAACCGTTTGATACCGAAAGTGTAGTGGGTTCTTTTTTGCCCATGATGGAAACGATACCCTATCTGACCAAGGAGCCGGATGGTTTCTCCTATGCCATGGAGCCGCAGGATGTTCTGTATGGTCTTGGCGAGAACGTCCGTGGTATCAACAAGCGCGGGTGGGTGTACGAAAGCAAATGCTCCGATGACGGCAACCATACCGAGGGCAAATCCTCGCTGTACGGTGCTTATAATTTTATGATCGTGTCCGGCAAGGATACATTTGGCATTTTTATCGACTACCCGGGCAAGGTCACCTTTGACTGTGGCTACACCGACATGGATACCTTACGCATCACGGTGGCCGAGGAAAATTACGATTTCTACATCATTGAGGGCGAGAGCCTGACCGATATTGTGCACCAGTTCCGCCAGTTGGTGGGACGCAGTTATATTCCGCCCAAATGGGCTTTTGGCAACGCCCAAAGCCGCTGGAGCTACATGAACGAGGACGAGGTCCGCGAGGTGGTGGCAAATTACCGTGCCAATAATATGCCGCTGGACGCTGTGGTTTTGGATATTGATTACATGGAGCATTACAAGGACTTTACGGTGGATGCGCAGCGCTTCCCGCGTTTTGCAGACTTTGCCGCCGAGATGAAAGCGCAGGGCATCCATCTTGTCCCCATCATCGATGCAGGAGTCAAAATCGAAGAGGGATATGATGTGTACGAGGAGGGCGTGAAAAACGGATACTTCTGCACGAATCAGGATGGCACTCCCTTTGTAGCCGGTGTGTGGCCGGGACGGGTACACTTCCCCGATATGCTCAACCCGGAAGCCCGCGCTTGGTTTGGCAGTCAATATAAAGTTCTGCTGGATCAGGGGATCGAGGGCTTCTGGAATGATATGAACGAGCCTGCTATCTTCTACGCAGAGGAAAGACTGAAAAAGACCTTTGCTAAAATTGGGGAATACGACAAGCAAAACCTGGATATTTCCAGCTTTGCTGCTTTTACCGGCATGGTGGCAGAGCTTTCCAACAACGAAAACGATTATAAGACGTTCTACCACAACACCAAACAGGGGCGTATGCGGCACGACAAGGTACATAATCTTTTTGGTTATAACATGACCCGTGCTGCAGGCGAGGCTTTTGAGCGGCTGGAGCCGGACAAGCGCATTTTGATGTACTCCCGTTCTGCCTGCATCGGGATGCACCGGTATGGCGGCATCTGGACTGGCGACAACCATTCTTGGTGGAGCCACATTCTGCTTGCGCTGCACATGATGCCCTCCCTGAATATGTGCGGCTTCCTGTACGAAGGCCCCGACATTGGCGGCTTTGGCAGCAATACCACGGAGGATCTGGTGCTGCGCTGGTACGGCTTGGGCATCTTCTCTCCGCTGCTGCGGAACCACTCTGCCAACGGCACCCGCCGGCAGGAACCCTACCGCTTTAAGAACAAGGCCGCCTTTGCCGGTATTTTACAACTGCGCTACCTGCTGCTGCCCTACATTTACAGCGAGTACATGAAAGCTGCTCTGCACGACGGCATGTACTGTATGCCGTTGGCGTTCGCCTTCCCGGAGGATGACTTTGCCCGCCGGGTAGAGGATGAGGTGATGATCGGTGAAAGCCTGTTGATCGCCCCGGTATATGAGCAAAATGCCCGAGGTCGTTATGTTTATCTGCCGGAGGAGATGCTGCAGGTGCGGGTAAAGTGCAGCGAAAGCAACCGCATCGAAACCAGTGTGCTGCCAGCAGGCCATCATTACATTCCGGTGGAGCTGGATGAAGTGGTGTTCTTTATGCGCAAGGGACACCTTCTGCCCCTTGCCAAGGACGGCAAAAAGATCCAGAGCGTTGCCGATGTGGATTTTGCAGATCTGCGCCTGCTTGCCTATGCTCCCGATGGTGCATCCTATGAATACTATACCGATGACGGCGAGACAAAGGATTATGATAAGCCGGAACATTTTGTGCATATCACGCTGGATGCGGATGGAAACGCAAAGAGCAATCGTGCTACGGTCAAAGTAGAAGGATAATCGTCAGTCATTACGCAGTTCCTACAGAGTGACAGCGTTTCAGCTTGAAATAATGTGTACCCAGTTTTCTGGACACCGGGTCAAAATTGAATAATTAGCTTTTTATATCTGCACCAGAAAAGCCGCTCCGGGTTTAGCCGGGGCGGCTTTTCTGATGGCATTGGAAAGGAGAGACCGTATTCTCAGGCGTGAAAACCGCTCACTGCCCTTCTTTTCCGTTCGGATGCTCGTCCTTCTCCAGAACAAGATCCATGAGGTATTCAAAGGTGATAAGCACGCGCGCATAGAAATAGTTGGCGGTAAGGTTCCGGTCGTCCAGCATCTTGTCGTCCAGCAGCACAAAGGCAGGGTCTGCACAGCGGGCGATGGGAGAATTGTCGGCACCCACAAAGGCAATGATGCTCCGGTGCTGTGCAAAGGAGTCCTGCACCGGCTTCAGGATGGTATTGGTCTTTCCGCTTTTGCTGATGGCGATGACCAGCCCGGCATTCAGTGCACCGCTTTCGTAGACCTCATAACTGTTGGAGCCGATGGCGCAGTAGCCCAGAACCAGCAGCTTCCGCACCATAAATTCCTGCAAAGGGGCACAGAACCCGGTGCCGGTCACAAGAATGGGCTTTTGCCGGTTTTCGTGGAGCAGCTCCACAAAGCTGTGCATTTTTTCTTCGGGGATATCCCCGATAAAGGCGGTAATGTCGGAGGCGTGGTTTTTGTTATCGATCTCGTTCTGGATCAGAAAACCGATGCGGTAGATCATATCGGTGTAGCCGGTATAGCCCATCTTTTTGCTCAGCCGGATCACGGCCGCCGGGGAGGTATAATTCTGCGCTGCAAACTCTCGCACGCTGCACTGACCGCCGTTTTTTGCGGTTTCCAGCACCGCCTGCAAAAGCTGCTGCTCGTTGGCATTCAGATGGTGCTGATCTGCCAGTTTGTAAAGGTCGTGTTTCATATTTTACTCCGATTTTCGAATCAAAGAACGGCTTGATTCCATAAAGTATACGCTGAATCGCGTATTTTGTCAATAAACATTTCGATGTATCCAACATGAAAGCGAAACATGTTTCAGCTTTTGCGAACAAGTTCAAAAAAAGTCCAATTCGGTAGATTTTTTTGTGCAGAGTGATATAATCAAGCCATCGAAACGGTAAGGTGCACCCCCGAAACGAAGAGACAATTTGAAAAGAGAGATTCATGGAACGTTAGGAGAACACCAATGAAACAAAAAGTTATGGATGCGATGCAGAGCTTTTCCAAAGCTTTGATGGGCCCCGTTCTGTTCCTGCCCATTGCGGGTATGCTGCAGGCGATTTCTTCGGTCATGAGCAACACGGCACTGGTGACAGAGGGCGGTGTTGTCTGGACCCTCGGCAAATTCATCAATGGCGGCGTTAGTGCAGTCATTGGCAATCTGGGTATCCTGTTCTGCGTGGGCATCGCAATGAGCCTTGCCAAAAAGCGCAAGGCAGATGCGGCATTTCTGGCACTGGTCAGCTATCTGGTCTGGCTGGCAGCCAATGCCCGCTGGCTGGATGTGGCAGGACTGACCATCGCCGGTGATACGGCAAGCGCTTTGTACGGCACCGGTCAGACCATCTGCCTCGGCTATCACGTTACCGACATGGGCGTATTTCTGGGCATGATCCTTGGCGTGGTGGTGGCGCTGGTCCACAACCGCTTCATCGACACCGAGTTTGAAGGTGCCATGGCCATGTACGGCAACAGCAAGTTCGTCTTTGTGGTGCTGCTGCCCATCGTTCTGGTCATGGCGGTGGTTGCCAGCTACGTCTGGCCTGTGGCTGCGGCGGGTATCAACGCCCTGACCGGTGTCATGGCAAGTGCAGGCGCGTTCGGCGTGTTCCTGTACGGTTTCTTGAACCGCGTGCTGATCCCCACGGGTCTGCATCATCTGGTCTGGTCGCCCTTCCTCTACTCCGCACTGGGCGACAGCATGATCATCGGCGGTGAGCAGATCGTTGGCGCAAAGCCTGTGTTCCTTGCCCTGCTCAGTGACCCCAGCGTGGCAATGATGCGGGATTCCGCACGTTTTCTGACCTACGGTCTGATGAAGACCTTCGGCGTGATCGGCGTGGCAATGGCTTTTATCTCCACCGCCAAAAAGGAGAAGAAGGCTGCCACCAAGGCACAGATCATCCCGGCTACCCTTACCGCCTGTCTGGTGGGCGTGACCGAGCCGCTGGAATTTACCTTCCTGTTTGCAGCTCCTGCGCTGTGGCTGGTGTACTCGGTTCTGGACGGTCTGTTCCAGATGATCGTTTACCTTATTGGCGTCCGGGTCTGCGCCACCAACGGCATCATTGACTTTCTGGTGCTGAACCTGCCCGCAGGCATTGGCCGCACCCACTGGCCGCTGTACGTGCTGGTGGGTCTGGTGGAGATCGTGGTAATGTACCTCGTTTTCCGCTTCCTCATCGTGAAGATGAACCTCAAGACCCCCGGCCGTGAGGACGGCGAAGAAGTCACCGACCTTGCCGCAAACGCAGCTGCCGTCAAGCAGCAGATTCGCAGCGGCGCAGCCGAAAAGACTGCTGCCAGCGCAAACGATGCACAGACCGCAGCCCATATCGTGGAAGGACTGGGCGGTGCAGAGAACATCCTGAACACCGATAACTGCATGACCCGTCTGCGAGTGCAGGTCAAGGATGCCGCTCTGGTCAAGGACAAGGAGTGGTTCAAGCCCACCGGCTCCGCAGGTCTTGTGGTAAAGGGCAACAACATCCAGATCATTTACGGCCCCAAAGTGGGAAAGATGCGTGCCATCGTGGACAGCTACCTTGGTCGCGCAGAATAAGATATCCGCTTTTATTCATCATACAAAAAACATTATAATAGGAGGCTTGCCTTATGAAAACGTTCAAACTGGTCATCGCCGGCGGCGGCAGCACTTATACCCCCGGCATCGTCAAGAGCCTGCTGGTGCAGAAGGATCGCTTCAAGCTGAATGAGCTGGTGCTCTACGATAACAACGCAGAGCGTCAGGAGGCTGTGGGTGTCATCGTCCGCCATGTGCTGGAAATGTTCGACCCGGAACTGAAGCTGACCCTGACCACCGACCCGGAAGTTGCCATGACCGATGCAGATTTCATCTTTGCACAGATGCGTGTCGGCCTGTACGCTATGCGTGAGCAGGACGAGAAAATCCCGCTGAAGTACGGCGTTGTGGGTCAGGAGACCTGCGGCCCTGGCGGTCTGGCTTACGGTCTGCGTACCATCTACCCCATGGTGGAGCTGATCGATTACTGCGAGAAGTACGCAAAGCCCACCTACTGGATCGTCAACTACTCCAACCCCGCTGCCATCGTGGCAAAGGCAACCTTCCGTCTGCGCCCGAAGGCTCGTATCCTGAACATCTGCGATATGCCGGTAGCCATCATGCTGTCCTTCGCAAAGATGCTGGGTCTGGAAAAATACAACGATGTGGACCCGGTCTACTTTGGTTTGAACCACTTTGGCTGGTGGACCCACCTGTACGACAAGAGCGGTGTGGACCGTATGCCGGAACTGAAGGAAAAGATCATGAAGTTCGGTCTGGCTGCTTCTCATGATAAGCACCACTCCGATCCTTCCTGGCGCCACACATGGGAAAACTTTAAGGAAATCCTCACCGACTTCCCGGAGTATCTGCCCAATACCTATCTGCAGTACTATCTGTATGCCAAGGAAAGCGCCGAGGATATGGATCCCAACTACACCCGTGCCAACATGGTCATGGATGGCCGTGAGAAGGACATGATCGAGCAGGCAAAGCTGATCCGCGAGAGCGGCGGCAAGAAGGAAGCAAACCTGAATCTGTTCAATGCTTTTGGCGATTTTATTGTGGATGTGGCATGTTCCATTGCCTATAACAATGCGGACCGCTATCTGGTCATTGTGGAAAACAAGGGCTGCATCCCGCAGATGCCGTATGATGCCATGGTGGAAGTTCCCTGCTACCTGCGCAAGTGGGGCCCGGAGCCTGTTACCATCGGCAATATCCCCCAGTTCCAGCTGGGCATGATGATGCAGCAGGTCTCTTCGGAAAAGCTGATCGTGGATGCTTATTTTGAACACTCCTACCAGAAGGCACTGGAAGCATTCACGATGAACAAGACAGTTCCCTCTGCCAAGGTGGCACGCAAGATCCTGGATAAGATGATCGAAGCCAATAAGGGCTACTGGCCTGAACTGCACTGAGACCCGCAGGAGGTAAATCATGGAGAAGAGAGAGAAAAAAGTTACCTTTTCACAGTTCCAGAAACTGGGAAAAGTTCTAATGACGCCTGTCATGATCCTGCCCATCGCAGGTATTCTGGTGGGCATTGGCTCTGCGTTCACGACAAAGAACATTGTGGCACTGTGGCCGGTTCTGGGCAATACCTATGTCAAGCTGTTCTTTAATCTGCTCAAGGCCATGGGCAATACCGTCAACTCCTATCTTCCAATCATTTTTGCTGTTTCCGTTGCCATCGGCTATGCGGAAAAGGAAAAGGGCATCGCGGCATTGTCCAGCGTGATCGGTTTCCTCGCCATGAACAATGTGATGAATATCCTGCTGACCAGTCTGGGCATTCTGGACCCTGCGGCGATGAAGACCGGCCAGTCCATGGTCATGGGCATCGCTTCGCTTGACACCGGTGTATTCGGCGGTATTCTGGTGGGTCTGCTGGTTGCAAAGCTGCATAACAAATACTATAATATTCAGCTGCCGCCGGTTCTGGGCATCTTCTCAGGCACAAAATTCGTGCCGATGATCTCGCTGCTGGCCTGCTCTGCGCTGGGTCTGGTAATGTCTGTGGTGTGGCCCTTCGTTCAGACCGGTCTGGGCTTCATGGGCGAGATCATTTATGACACTGGCATGGCAGGCAGTGTGATCTATGGTCTGGCAGAGCGTGCGCTGCTGCCTTTTGGCCTGCATCACTTTATTTACACTCCGTTCTTCTTCACAAACCTTGGCGGTTCCATGGTCATTGATGGCACGCTGTATGAAGGCGCAGTGAACATTTACAACGCCATGCTGGCTTCTCCGGATGCCATGTTTGACGTGAACATTACCCGCTTTATCATGAACGGCAAGGTTATTTTTGCTATGTTTGGTCTGCCCGGTGCGGCTCTGGCCATGTACCATTGCGCAAAGCCGGAGCGTAAGCCTCAGGTCAAGGCGCTGCTGATCGCAGCCATCATCCCCTCCATCTTCACTGGCATCACCGAGCCCATTGAGTACAGCTTCCTGTTTGCAGCTCCCCTGCTGTTCGTGGTGCACGCTGGCTATGCAGGTCTGGCCTACCTGCTGACTTACATTTGCAAGGTGAATATCCCGGGGCCCAGTTCCTTCGGCGGCCCTTTCCTGAGCACGATCTTCAATGGCATCATGCAGGCGGATAAAGGCTCTAACTGGATCTGGGTGTTCATCATTGGCATTCCCTGCTTCTTCCTGTACTATTTCACCTTCCGCTTCATGATCACCAAGTTCAACTCCAAGACTCCCGGCCGCGAAGATGATGGCCAGGAGGTCAAGAAGCTGGACAAGAAAATGAGCGACGAGATGATGGCGACCATCATTGAAGGTCTGGGTGGTGCAGACAATATCCAGCATGTGGATGCCTGCTTTACTCGACTGCGCGTCAAGGTCAAAGACAAGGCTCTCGTTATGCCGGATACTGACTGGAAGCAGAAGACGGATGCAAACGGCGTCGTTCAGGTCGCAGATGGTGTGCAGATCATCTACGGTGCCAAGGCCGATATCTACAAAAACAACCTCAAGAGCGCTCTGAACATGGACTGATTTTTCAGTGCCGGTCAGGGTTTCCCGAATAAACAGCGAGGGCATCTGCCAACGGCAGATGCCCTTTCTGCATACAAAAAAATCAAACC
>OGOD01002074.1_pt1 | contig 10732 bp, 7 predicted proteins | sample 1573631 | NCBI WGS metagenome assembly OGOD01 (sample SAMEA2581895, study PRJEB24529) | metagenome | biome: Human gut stool | place: China | collected 2011
GCTTGGAGTCCGGTAAGAGCGCGGATGCGAAACATGAGGTTACAGGCTACGCAGAGGCGATGGAAGCCCTGGGGGCGGCATATATGACTGCCGGAGACGAGGAGAAGGCGGATGAGCTCTACCAGACTCTCGTGGATGAGGGCTTTTCCAGCACGGAGGTTTACAACCGCTGGATGATGGCGGCGATGGAAAAAGGCAATTATGAGGAAGCGCTGCAGCACGCGGAGGCGGGACTTGCCCTCTCTGATGACCGGGCAAAGAAAGAGATCGCCTTCAACCAGGCCGTGTGTTATGAGTACCTGGGCCAGTATGAGAAGGCGCTGGAGCTGTTCCGAAGCTACGAGGAGCAGTATGGACAGGACGAGAAGGCAGATCATGAGATCGCGTTTCTCGTGACAAGATAGGAGAAAGAATGGCAGAATTGATAGAGATCGGTGAGCAGCAGGAACGGGTCATCCTGTTTGCTGCCAGCACGAACGCCTCCGATGACACGGAGGAGTCCGTGGAGGAGCTTCGGGAGCTTGTAAAGACCGCGGGAGCTGAGACCGTGGGAGTCGTGATCCAGAACCGGGAAAATATCCATCCGGGAACATACCTCGGAAAAGGTAAGATCCAGGAATTGAAGGAGATGGTCTGGGAGTCCGGCGCTACCGGCGTTGTCTGCGACGATGAGCTCTCCCCGGCACAGTTAAAAAACCTGGAGGACGCTCTGGACACGAAGGTCATGGACCGGACGATGATCATCCTCGATATCTTTGCCGCCCGTGCAAAGACAAGAGAGGGGAAGATCCAGGTAGAACTTGCGCAGTTAAGATACCGCGCCGTCCGCCTTGTGGGTCTCAGGAATTCCCTGTCGAGACTTGGCGGCGGAATCGGTACGAGGGGACCGGGTGAGACGAAGCTTGAGGTGGACAGAAGACGGATCCACGAGCGGATCAGCCAGTTAAAATCGGAACTCCAGGATGTGGAGCGCCACAGGGATGTGGTACGGAAACAGAGAGAGCAGAGCGGAACGCTGACGGCGGCCATTGTGGGTTACACGAACGCCGGAAAATCTACGCTCTTAAATAAGCTCACAGGAGCCGGGATCCTGGCGGAAGATAAGCTTTTCGCGACCCTGGATCCGACGACGAGGGCGCTGACGCTTCCAGGCGGGGAAAAGGTCCTTTTGACGGACACAGTAGGATTTATCAGAAAGCTTCCGCATCATCTTATTGAGGCGTTTAAGAGCACTCTTGAGGAAGCGAAATATGCCGATATTATCGTGCATGTGGTTGACAGCTCAAGTCTGCAGATGGATACGCAGATGCACGTTGTATATTCAACGCTTGCAGAGCTTGGAGCAGGTGACAAGCCTGTTATAACACTATTTAATAAAAGAGATAAGTGTGAATCTGATGAGCTGCCTAAGGATTTTAAGGCTGAGAAGGTTATATATGGCTCCGCTAAGACAGGAGAAGGACTTGAGGAGCTTAAGGAAGCTATTGAGGAGATATTAAGGGCGCAGAAGGTATATATCGAGAAGGTGTATCCGTATGATTTGGCAGGCAAGATACAGTTAATCCGCAAATACGGACAGCTGCTCTCTGAGGAATACACAGAGTCAGGTATCATGGTAAAGGCATATGTACCTTCGGAAATATACAGCCAGATATGATAAGTTGTGATAAAGGCTTCAGTGGAGAATAGCTTATATATTAAGTTGATTCTTCATGAAATGCCTGGAAATGAGGAGTAAAATGAATATAATTGCTGCAGTTGACTCAAATTGGGCAATAGGTTATAAAAATGATCTGCTTGTGAGAATACCGAATGACCAGAAATGGTTTCAGAATATAACAACAGGTAAGGTTGTCGTCATGGGAAGAAAGACATTGGAGAGCTTCCCTAACGGAATACCTTTAAAGAACCGTACCAATATTGTGCTGTCGAATGATAAGAGCTTAAAGGTTAAAGATGCGATGATTGTACATAGCATTGATGAACTTTTTGATGAGCTTAAGAAATTTAATACTGACGATGTATATGTAATCGGCGGCGAGTCGGTATATGAAGCACTGCTTCCTTATTGTGATACTGCACATATAACTAAAATTAACTATGCATATCAGGCGGACAGGCATTTTCCTAATCTTGATAAGCTGCCTGAATGGAAGTCTGTTTTAGAGAGCGAGGAGCAGACATACTTTGATTTGGAGTATACTTTTGTAAAGTATGTGAGGGGGTAAGGTTTTGAATTTATCCGCAGGGAATGACAATTTAAGACATAAGTACAGATTAAGCTGGTATGAGATGAGAATATTCTTGTACCAGTTTGTTCTTACTTTTTTTCCGGTTATTTTGCTGAGCGCATTTGCTACATACATATATGTTACTAAGAGCTATGAGAAGCTTGAAGTATCAACAGAGGCAGCAGCTATACAGCTTCAGAACAATTTAGATGAGCTGCTTGCACAGCTTCAAGGCTACTATGTCGGAGCAGCAGATGATGACAGAGTGAAGTGGTTTATTGAATCCGATGCACAATATTCGGATTATTCGAGACTGGTTGATGTGTCAGAGGTGTTGAACGGAAATCCAGTTTTTTCGGATTATGTTAGTGGCTATTCAATAATAAATTTTAAGACACAGAAGGTCCTTAGCAGCAGGGGAATGCATGACTATGTTAAGCTTGATAATAAGAGGGAGATAGAAGCACTTTATGAGCTGAACAAGAAAAATTTCAATCCGTATTTCTGGTCATTCAATCCTGTAACTACGAATGCAATCCTTCCGCGTGAACATGTGGACTATGAAGGAATATGCCTTATACTCAGGCTTCCTACGATTGGCAGCTATTCAAATGGCATGATTATCGCAAAGATTGATTCAAATGCACTTATAAGAAAAGTTACAAATAATATTTCCGAGTATGATGGCGCTATTGTGACAGATGACGGAAATGTCGTCTATGCGAGCAATAATGAACTGACGGATAAGATTATGAGTTCACCTGACGGAAGAGTAAGACTGTCAAGTGGTAAGTCGTATATTGTAGTTAAAAGAGCGTCAAGAGTGCAGGGGATTAACTATTATGTAGCAGGTGACGCAAGCCAGGCATGGGGCGATGTCGATAGTATCTGGCGTGGAACTATAGTAATACTTGTTCTTTCCGCAATTATGTTTGTTGCTGTAATATGGTCGTCAAGAAAGCTCTACCAGCCTATAGCGGCTCTCAGCAAAAAAGTTGGAAGTCTTGCGGGCGCATTGCCAAAGACAACGGAAAGCATCGGAACAGCTGTCACGGAGGCTGATGATACAGCGGCTAAGAATGACAGGATGACAGGTGCCGCTCATCGAAGAAACGAACTTGAAAATATCGCAAAGCAGGTTGATATTCTTGTAAATACCAAAGAGCAGGCGGAAGAGATATCCATGACGCATAAAATTGAGCTTTTTTCAATGACTGAGAAGGCTCTTGTAAAAGGTGAACTGTCGGCAGAAGAGCTTCGAAAGAATATGGAGCAGTTGGAATTTGAGAGCAGAAAGTACTATATGGCGGCAGTTGGAATTGTACTGAATACAGATTCGAAGGAATCTGTTGACAATATTGCCCTGAGTGGCATTATAGACAGGCTTCCGCAGGAAATTACGCAGCTTTTATATCTTCCGGCAATCATACATTCGGATGTTATTGTATTCACAGCGGCTTCGGACGGCGAAGTCATGCTCAACATGAAGATGGAACGGCTGTATAATCTCATAAATTCGAGATTGCTGAGTGAAGGGCTTAAGCTTGAGCTTGTCATGGGAGTGAGCGGTATAAGAGAAAACCTTATCGAACTCAGGGATGCATATAAAGAGGCAAGAAAAGCGATTGAGTCGAAGCTTAAAAATGGTGACAAGCTTGCTTTTTACAGCGGCGAAGAGGAAAAAAATAAGGTTACATATAACTATGACACGATACTTGAAAAGAGGATAAAGGAAGCTGTTGAGAAATGCGATATGGAATCCGCATCTTCGTTGATGAATGAGTTTGTTTATTGTTATATAAATATTCAAACCGCTTAATATAACTATGTATATGTATACAGAATGATTATGACAGTCATAATGGTTCCGTCAGAGCTTGGGGTAGCTGTTGAGCATAACATCAAGGATTCGGATATATTTTCAAAGGCAAGCCAGATATTTGATGCCGACAGATTAAAAAAGTATCTTAATGACGATGTGCTTGAACCTATCATTATCATGATTGATGAGGCACAGGGTAAGCGCTCAGGAGAGATTATTAATAGGATTAAGCAGGCTGTTAAGGATAAGGATGGAGATATCACGCTTACGGAATGCGCCGAGCTTTTGGATTATCACCCTAATTATCTGTGGAAAATAATGAAAAATGAGCTTGGCATTACATTTACCGAGTATGTGGCACAGTACAAGATAGAACGTGCAAAGGAACTTCTCACACAGACAGATATGAGTGTGGCAGCCATAGCAGAACATTTGAAGTACACAAATGCCCAGAACTTCATCCGCTTTTTCAGCAAAATGACGGATGTGACTCCGGGAAAATACAGACAGGAATTTAAGAAGAGATAAAAATATACTTAAAAACAATAAAAAACAAATAAAAATTACTAAATAAAAAATAATCATTCTTTTATTTCTGAGTATAATCAGAGTTGATAAATGATTATTTTTGATTATACATGTGCAATATACACAAAATGTAAGCATTTACAATGTGATATATAGCATAGTTGCATAAAAAATGAGATTATGATTATTGATGTAACCTGCATTTGAATGTAATATCTACCTAGATGCGGTGGTTACGCAGCCACAGCAAATAAAACAAAATTTCATTATGTGAAAGAAGGAGGAAAAATGGCACATACAGCTAAGAGAAAGTCCTCCGGATGTGCAGTAGTGATGGATAAGAAGCTTCCATTCTGGAAATTCGTTTTACATCACAAGGGATTATACCTGATGCTTTTACCGGGACTTTTATACTTCATTATTTTCCGCTACATTCCGATGGCAGGTATCATAATTGCCTTCCAGAACTACAGTCCTTTTAAAGGCATTTTCGGAAGTGAGTTTGTAGGCTTGCAGAATTTCAGGAATTTCTTTAAAGGGGCAGATTTCATGATGCTTCTTGAGAATACTCTTGGTATCTCACTTTTAAGCCTTGTACTTTATTTCCCGGCACCGATTATCTTATCACTCTTCTTAAATGAGATAAGACATTCGGGCTACAAGAGAGTTGTACAGACATTTATCTATGTACCACACTTTATTTCATGGGTTATTGTGGCAAGTATCACATACCAGCTCTTAAATGTAAATGATGGTATTGTGAATGAACTTATTACGAAGCTTACCGGAAGCCCTGTCAATTTCTTGGGCAAGGCTAAGTATTTCAAGGGTCTTATCGTAGGACAGTCAATATGGAAGGAGACAGGCTACGGTACAATCATTTTCCTTGCAGCACTTGCAGGTGTTGATACACAGCTTTATGAGGCGGCACGAATTGACGGTGCAGGCAGATGGAGACTTATGTGGAACATAACACTTCCATCAATCAAAGGAACAGTAATCATGATGCTCATCTTAAGAGTCGGCGGACTTCTTAACACAGGATACGAGCAGATATTCCTTATGAGAAATGACTTAAATGTTAAGTCAGCCGAGGTTTTTGATACATATGTATATATGAAGGGTATCAGAGGTGCACAGTATTCACTGTCAACTGCGGCAGGTCTTTTTAAATCTGTTGTAAGTATGATACTTGTATTATCAGCTAACTGGCTTGCAAAGAAGTTCGGTGAGCGAGGAATATATTAGAAAGGAGCAGCTTCGATATGGCTAAGGCGAAAGAAGATAAGGTTGTATATCATACAGCCAGACAGAATAAGATAAAAATGAGTGTCGGCGACAGAATCGTTGATGTACTTATATATGTCATTGTGGGCTTAATCGGAATTTCAACACTGCTTCCGTTCTTATATGTTATAGCAGGTTCGTTTGCCACAGAGAAGGAGCTTACAGAGCGTGCCTTCTTCATTATCCCACATGAGATTTCATTCAATGCTTACTATTACATAGCGAAGACAGGTGAGGTATTCAGAGGTCTTAAGAATTCACTCTTTGTCACAATAGTAGGTACTATAGTAAATATGTTTTTTACAACAACGTTTGCATATCCGCTCTCTAAGAGCTACTTAAGAGGCCGTAACGGACTTCTCAACATGGTAATCGTGACAATGCTTTTTGGCGGCGGTATGATTCCTACATTTATTTGGATGCAGACACTTCATCTTTACAATACATTCTGGGTGCTGATTCTCATGGGGGCAATCAATCCGTTCAACATGATTATTGTAAAGAACTTCTTCCAGGATTTGCCTACAGAGCTTGAAGAGGCAGCAAGAGTAGACGGCTGCAGCGATATAAGAATATTCTGGCAGATAGTTTTACCGCTCTCAAAGCCTGTTATAGCTTCAATTTCCCTGTTCTACGCTGTAGGACATTGGAATGATTACTTCAGTGCGATGATTTATTTAAAGGACTCATCAAAAGAGGTTGTACAGATAGTACTTAGAAGAATCGTACTTCTTGCAGGTGGTATCGATACATCACAGTTTGACTATGAGGCGCAGGGTACACCTCCTGACAAGGCGGTTAAGATGGCAGCGACTATGTTTGCAACCATTCCTATTCTTGTTGTATATCCTTTTGTACAGAAGTATTTTGCACAGGGTGTTATGGTTGGCGCAGTAAAGGGCTGATCTTGATACTATAAATCATTTATCATTTATCTTTTTAAAAAAAGAGGAGGAACAAAATATGAATCGTAAAGCAATGAAGGCTACTGCTTTGGTTCTTTCATCTGCCATGGTACTTGGCAGTGTAGGATGCAACAAGCAGAATAATGCCAAGACAGACGAAAAAGGAAGACCTACAATCACATTCCAGACAATCGACTTCGAAGGAAGCCCACTCTCAGGCGATCATGCCGATGAAGTTATTGCAAAGATGGAGGACTATACAAATACACATGTAGAGTTCACATGGGTTGCAAATGATGTTCTTTCAGAGAAGGTATCACTTGCACTTGCAAACCCTTCAACAATGCCAATGATTATGGCTATCGGAAGCATTGATGGTGCTATCGTATCTGCTGCTGAGCAGGGTGCGTTCGTAGATTTAAGCAAGTACATCTATGACTCAGAGAAGTATCCTAACCTTTCAAAGTCAATCAAGGCTGTCAATGACACATGTACAGTTAACGGACAGTTAATCGGTGTATATCGTGCAAGAACACTTGGACGTAACGGTCTCGGATACAGAACAGACTGGGCAGAGGCTGTCGGCATAACAGAGGAGCCAAAGACGATTGATGATGTATACAACTTATTTTATCAGTTCACATACGGTGACCCGGATGGAAATGGCAAGGATGATACATACGGACTTGAGCTTTGCTCATACACAGGTCCTTTCGATGTAATGCAGACATGGTTTGGTGTCGGCAATGGCTGGTATAAGAATGATGCAGGAGAGTTAAGACCTGTATTCGAGCAGCCGGAGTATTTTGAGGCTCTTGACTGGTTCAAGAAGTTATATGATGATGGTCTTATAGCTAATGACTGGGCAGTCCGTGGTACAGATACATGGAATCAGGATGTTAAGAACGGCGTTGCCGGAGCATTCTGTGACGTTCTTGATGGTTCAAGAAGAATCTGGGATTACTTTGTAAACAACGATGTTAAGTCTGTTACAAATCCTAGCGAGCCTGCTGCAATGACACTTGTAGGTACAATCAATGACCATACACTTGCTACATCAGGTTACAACGGTTTATTCGTTCTCTCTGCTTCAACATGTGATACAGAGGAGAAGATTGAAGCTTGTCTCCACTTCCTTGATAAGATGTGCGATGATGAGATGATTACACTTTCAAGCTATGGTCTTGAGGGTATTCATTGGCACTTAGATGAGAATGGCTACTTAATTGATGATGATAAGGAAGATGCAGTAGCATCTAAGGCTTATGCAGCTCTTAATCAGACAGTAGCTTACATTCCTAACTTAGAGGCTACAAGCCCGACTGTTGAGAAGTCTGAGAGAGTTCTTAAGCAGAATGAAGTATACGCTGCCAATATTCCTTATGCAGTAGTTAACCCTGCACTTGGATACTTAAACAACTCTAAGACATACTCACTTATGGGTTCAACACTTGATGATATCATCAAGGTTGCAAGAACACAGTATATCTGTGGCGAGATCACAAAGGATCAGTTAAATGAGCAGATTGCTTCCTGGTATACACAGGGTGGTAATGATGTTATCGCTGAGGTTAACTCTCAGGCTAAATAATCATTGAAATAATAACACACTATGCCATAAGAGCATGGAATATAAGGGGGCTGTCATTTTGGCGGCTCCTTATTATTTAGAATGGTATCTATGCTGACGTATATGCGTCTGCGGAATGGAGATGAATATGGGATTTACACTAAGTTTAACCGGAATAGATGACAATGGCGCAGATATAGCGTGGAATGAGATTGATGGAGCAAAGCTCTATAGAGTGTATTGGGCGGATAAAAATACACAGACAATGCAGTATAAGCTCATGTCAGAGCAGAAGAAGTGCAGCTATCATCTTAAAAAATCTACACATGTTCCGCATTTTATTTATGTCGAAGCTGTCACAGATGCAGGCATTGTTAAATCTGAGCTGCTTCGCACACCGCTTAAGAGAGTTTTAAAGCCTCAGCTTGAGAAGCTTAACAGAGGACTTATTGCAGTCAAGGCGGACAATGGGATTTTCTTGGCGTGGAGAATGATGCTTGACGAGGTGAGCGGTTACTCTAAGACAGGCATGACAGGAACAGATTATGTGGTATATAAAAACGGAAATAAGCTTGCTGTAGTGACTGACAGCACGAACTATATAGATAAAGAAGGAACGATGAAGGATGAGTATAGTGTTGCACCTCTTAGCAATGGCGTAGAGGGTGACAAATGCAAGGCAGTGAAGGCTTGGAGCACCGGCAGCAACTATATTGAGATTCCGATGCAGATTCCTGAGGGCGGTGTTACACCTGCCGGAGAGGAATACACATACCGTGTAAACGATATGAGCGTGGGTGATGTGGACGGTGACGGTGAGTACGAATATATAGTAAAATGGGATCCGACCAACTCGCAGGATGTATCAATCAAAGGATATACAGGAAAATGCTACATTGACTGTTACCGCCTTAGCGGAGAGCTGTTGTGGAGACTGGATATGGGCGTGAATATACGTTCGGGTGCTCATTATACACAGTTCATCGTGTATGATTTTGATGGTGACGGCAAGGCGGAGATGTCTGTAAAGAGTGCGCCGGGAACTAAGATGACAGTGTATAATGCTGATGGTTCTATTAAGTCGGAAAAGTATATAACTCTTCCTGAATCAGATATAAAGGCAGGAGTAAGCCATGATGATAATTATGTATGTTCAGCAGACGATTATTATGAGCATATTGTAAAAATGTTCATGGGATGGGATAAGCATCCGGAGGTTGTGGCAGGGCATTGGCCGGCAACTCTTGAAGAATGCTTTGGAGTACCTGTAAAGTACAATTATCCGCTTGATGAGGAGAGTGCAAGAGAACTGGCAGGCTACTTTATGGATGTGTATGCACCATCAAGAAGCCCTAGAAATGAGCTTAGAAAATTTGAAGGCTTTATATATGAAGGTCCGGAGTATCTTACAATGTTCGGAGGCGATGGTAGTGAGCTCGATACTATTCCGTTCAAGTATCCAAGAGAGGATGATGGTCTTATGTGGGGCGATTATGCCTTTAAGAGAATAGAGCCATGTAACCGTGTGGACAGATATCTCTCAGGTGTTGCATATCTTGATGGAGAAAGACCGTACCTTATCATCTGCCGCGGATATTATACGAGAATGACTATGGTGGCTTATGATTTCTTTACAGGAAAGCACAGGGAGTATTTTTCCATCGATAGCGGATATGTCCCTATGAGCAATCCTTTTAACGACAGTCATGCACATGATATTAACGGAACTGATCCGGTATACGGATGTCTTAGCGGACAGGGAAACCACAGCCTCTCAACGGCGGATGTCGATGGCGACGGATGCCAGGAGATTATATACGGTGCGGCAGTCATTGACCACGATGGTTCGGTGCTGTATTCAAGCCGTGGCATAAGACCTGATGGTGTGGAAGCTAAGTTCGGACATGGTGATGCAATGCATGTGGCATGTATTGACCCTGACAGACCGGGCTTTGAAATCTTTAATGTATTTGAGGGTGCGGCATCGGTGCCATACGGATGGGCGCTTCGAGATGCCGAGACGGGAGTGCCGTACTTTGGCGAGTTCGCTGACTGTGACCTTGGACGATGCATGATAGGTGATGTCAATCCTAATGTGCGCGGTCTTCAGGTGTGGGTCAAGGAAATGTACGACTGCAAGGGAAATAAGCTGCCGGACAAGGTACTCGGAACAAATCAGTCAATCAGATGGGCTGCCGACCTCTCCACACAGATTACGGATGGTGTAGATTACATCCATGAGCAGCACTGTGGAATAATAAATGATAATACTCATGGTATAATGCTAAAGCCCGAAGGTACACTCACTAACAACGGAACCAAGGGAAATCCTTGTCTCATAGCAGATTTGTTCGGCGATTTCAGGGAGGAAATTATTCTGAGAAAGGCT
>OGOD01002085.1_pt1 | contig 10664 bp, 8 predicted proteins | sample 1573631 | NCBI WGS metagenome assembly OGOD01 (sample SAMEA2581895, study PRJEB24529) | metagenome | biome: Human gut stool | place: China | collected 2011
TGATAAACTGAGGCTTGCTGATAAAGTGGGTCACTTTATCAATCAGGGTCACTTTATCAAGTTGATAAAGTGACGTTTTATAATGATGGTACGTTATTTTTTGGTCACTTCATCACATAATCTACCTCAGTAGAGCGTGTTACTTCATCAGCCCCATCGTCCAGGCCCGGACCAGCAGGCCCAGCAGGACGACGGCCAGCAGCACCACGGTGAGAGCGCGGCTCTGGGTGCGCTGACGCTTCTTGCGGCGGGCCGTGGTCTGCATATTCTGGCGGCTGCGGCTGTTCCGGCCAGAAGCATTCCGGCTGCGGCTGGATGTCCCCTTCGAGGTCGTGCGGCTTCCGCCGCTCTGGCGCTTGCGGGATGTGCTGCCGCTTTTCTGGGACTTCTGACGGCGGGGCGCTTCGTCCTCAGCCTTCTTCTGAGGCTCGATGGTCTCCGACGCGCCGCAGCGGGACAGAAAATCCTCCGCCATCCGGTAATACTTCTCGAGGTCGCCGGTAGTCAGGGCCGTTCCCTCATAGCCCGCTTCCAGCTCCTCCACGGCCTCGTTGAACCGGATCGCCGCCTGTGCGGCTGCGGTCTTGTCGGAGGCGTGGGCGGCCTCGTTGCGGGCCATCCGCACCGCGTTGCAGGCGCGGCGGGCTGCTGCCGGGTGGGGCGTATTGCCCAGCAGGTCCAGAGGCCGGGCGGCGTCCTTTTCCGGGTCCAGCAGGATGCGCATACAGAGGGTGGTATCCAGCTGCTGCCAGCCGGTGCGGCCATTCAGCTCCGGCAGGCGCTCGTAGTAGTCGGGGCTCTCCTTCTGGCGCTGGGCCAGATGCTTCATCAGGGCGTCCACGCTGTGAGCGCCGGGCTTTTCCTCCCAGTGCCAGCGCAGCAGCTTCCGGCTGATGTCGTCGCAGGCCGCTTTGATCTCGAACGCGGCCTGCAGATATTCTTCTGACATAACAATTCTCCTGGTTTTCAACTTTCTCGATCAGCAGCCCCTCGGTCAGGGCGATGCTGTCGCTGCGCCTGAGCCTCCCGGCGAACATCCTTGCCCTCTCAGGCGCTCCGCGCCAGCTCTCCCAAAGGGAGAGCCTTTTCGCAAGCAAAACAGCGGAGGAAGCCTCTGCCTCCTCCGCCGTACATCCTATTTTACATCATGAACTGAGAATACACGAAGCCGCACAGGGCGATGCCCGCACACACGATGGCGGTGATGGGCGGCACCCAGCGGATGAGCGTCTCAGCGATGCTGTCACGGGGGTCTTCCTCTTCGCAGTCGTCCTCCTCGTCCAGCGGCTTTGCCTGCAGGCGGGACGGCGCAGCGGCGGGACTCGAGGGTACCACACGGGTGCCGTACTTCTCCACCTCTTCGTCCGGCGCAAAGGACTTGGCCGGGCGCACCGGCTCCGGCTGGCGGGGCAGGACGCGGGTCGCCTCCTGCTCCGGGGCGCGGGACACCACGCGGGTCGCGTCCATCTCAGCGGCAGGCGCATAGCCGGGCGCAGGCTCCGCCGCCCGAGGCGGGATGATACGGGTGGCTTCCTCCTGCTCCGCACCCACGATGCGGGTGGGCTCCTCCGCAGGCGCGGCGGGGCACATCGGCTGGGCCGCAGGCTGCGGCTCGGGCTGGCGCACCGGGGCTTCCGGCTGCAGCAGGGTGTTCAGCGCGTTCTGCAAAAGGATGCGGTCGCTGCCGCACTCGGAGCAGTAGACGGTGTCCTCTTCCTTCGGGTGGAAGGCACCGCAGGCGCAGTACCAGCCGTTCTCGAAGACCTGGGGCATGAACTTCATGCCGGTGCGGTTCATCCGGGCTTCGAGGGCCTTCTGCATCTCGACGCTCAGGCGGCGGGGGGCCGGCAGACGCACCCGCTTGATGCTCTCGAGGTGGACGACCTTCCTGCCGCTGTAGACATTGCGCAGGGTAACGTCCACGCTGGTGATGGCCTTCTGGGTGACGAAGACGGCATCGTCCATGCCGAAGCTCTCGCCTGGCTTTGCGGTAAGGTCACGGTACTCGAACTCGTCCTCACAGAGGATGACGCCGTCCACGCCCTTGCACTTGAAGTGGATCTCCAGTGCCGTCAGGGTCACGCGGGAAATGTTCTTAAAGGTCAGACAGACCGCGTGTTCGCCGCTGACTTCGCCCTTGAGCAGCTCCACGCAGACGAACTGCACCGGGCTGCCCGGAGTGTAATAGTTGGCCCGTGTCCGCGCGACCGGTTCAAAATTTTCCTCCACAACACTCTCCCCTTTCTCTTGGTTTACTGGTTGGCTTCGCCTTCATCCGGCGTTTCGGGGGCCGGGGCTTCCTGCGGGGCGGCATCCACTGCCTCAGCAGGTTCGGCAGGCTCCGCAGCCTCTGCGGTCTCGGCCTGTTCCACAGGCTGGACAGCGGGCTGAGCCTCGGCGGGCTTTGCGTCGGGGTCCTCACGCTGGGGCAGGGTCTCGCCTGCCATCACGGCGTTGAACTCCTTCTCGTTCAGCTTCTCGCGCTCCATCAGGGCCTGTGCCAGCGCATGGAGCTGGTCGATATGCTCCGTCAGGGTGCGGCGGCAGGTCTCGTAGGCCTCGTCGATGATGTCCCGCATCTCGCTGTCGATCTCAGCAGCGGTGGTCTCGCTGTAGCCCTTGCCCTGACCGAGGTCGCGGCCCAGGAAGGTCTCCTCCTGAGAGGTGCCGTAGACCACAGGGCCAAGGCGCTCGGAGAAGCCGTACTTGGTGATCATCTGGCGGGCGATGTTCGTCGCCTGCTGCAGGTCGTTGGACGCACCGGTAGAGATGTCGTCCAGGATAAGCTGCTCGGCTACGCGGCCGCCCAGACTGGACACGATGTCCTCGAACATCTCGCCCTTGGTGACGTAGCTGCGGTCTTTCTCGGGCAGATACATGGTGTAGCCGCCGGCCTGACCGCGGGGGATGATGGTGATCTCATGCACACGGGGGTGGTGCTTGCAGTAGAAGCCCGCCACAGCGTGGCCCGCCTCGTGGTAGGCGGTGAGCTTTTTCTCTTCGGGGATGACGACCCGGCTCTTCTTCTCCGGGCCGGCCATGACCTTCATGGAAGCCTCTTCGATGTCCTCCATGGTGATAGCCTTGCGGCTGCGGCGGGCAGCCAGCAGAGCGGCCTCGTTGACGAGGTTCTCGAGGTCAGCGCCCGCAAAGCCTGCGGTGCGCTGTGCGATGACCTTGAGGGAGACATCCGGGGCGAGGGGCTTGTTCTTGGTGTGGACCTTCAGGATCTCCTCGCGGCCCTTGACGTCGGGCAGGCCGACGTAGACCTGACGGTCGAAGCGGCCCGGGCGGAGCAGGGCCTTATCGAGGATGTCGGCACGGTTGGTGGCCGCCATGACGATGACGCCATCGTTGGCCTCGAAGCCGTCCATCTCGACCAGCAGCTGGTTCAGGGTCTGCTCGCGCTCGTCGTGACCGCCGCCGAGACCGGCACCGCGCTGACGGCCCACAGCATCGATCTCATCAATGAAGATGATGCAGGGCATGGTCTTTTTTGCCTTGTCGAAGAGGTCGCGCACACGGGATGCGCCGACGCCGACGTACATCTCGACGAAGTCAGAGCCGGAGATGGAGTAGAACGGCACACCGGCCTCACCGGCGCAGGCGCGGGCCAGCAGGGTCTTGCCGGTACCCGGAGGGCCGACGAGCAGCACGCCGTGAGGGATACGTGCGCCCAGAGAGTTGAACTTGTCGGGGCTCTTGAGGAACTCCACGACCTCTTTCAGCTCTTCCTTCTCTTCGTCTTCACCGGCCACATCGGCAAAGGTGGCGGTCTTCTTGTTCTCGTGCTCGTCCTTGACCTTGGCTTTGCCGACATTCATGATGCCGCCGCCACCGCCGACGCCGCCCCGCATCATCGAGAACAGCAAAAAGCCGGTGCAGCCCAGCATCCCCAGATAGAAGATGATCTCCATCCAGGGGATGGTCTCCTTGAGAGAGGTGTAGTCGTAGGTCATGGGCGCGTCGGGATTCGCCGCGTCGTAGGACTCGATATACTTGTCCACGTTCTCGATGAAAACGTAGGCGTAGGGCAGTTTATAGCGGACGGTGACGGTGCCGTCGTCCTCCTGCACTGCGCCGGTGGACTCCGACGAGGAGGAGAACATCCCGCTCAGCAGACCGCCGGTAGACTGCACCGTGCTCTGGGTGGAGGAGACGTCCGGCAGGGGCAGGTCGCCTTCCTTCAGGTTCAGGGTGATGACGCTGGTGTTGCGGTCCAGCGTGAAGGACGTGACCTGATTGTGCTCAAAGTAATGGACGACGGTGGAGTAGCTCATGGTCGAGCCGCTGGTGCTGCCCGACCCGCTGCCCATCACCGACCAGACCATCAGCACGGCGGCCAGCGCCAGTGCGAGGATGAGCGGATTGATACGAGGTCTCTTAGGTTGCAAAAGGATCAACTCCAGTTCTGGTTTTATTTCTTACTTTTCGTAGACGCTGGGTTTGAGTACGCCGATGTAGGGCAGGTTGCGGTACTTCTCGTCGTAGTCGAGGCCGTAGCCCACCACGAACTCGTCCGGCACCGCGAAGCCCTCGTAGTCCGGGGCGATGTCGGCCTTGCGGCGGCTGGGCTTGTCGAGGATGGTGCAGATCTTCACCGAGTTCGGGTTGCGCATCTTGAGCATCGGCACGAGGTTCGACAGGGTGATGCCGGTGTCGAGGATGTCCTCCACGATGAGCACATCCTTGCCGGAGAGGTCGCCGTCCAGGTCCTTGATGATCTTGACGAGGCCGGTGCTGGTGGTGTTGCCGCCGCCGTAGCTGGACACCACCATGAAGTCGATGCTGCACGGGATGCTCACGGCGCGCATCAGGTCGGCCATAAAGACCACCGAGCCCTTGAGGATGGAGACGAGGACGAGGTTTTTGCCCTCATAGTCTTTGCTGATCTGAGCGCCCAGCTCAGCCACTTTCGCTTTCAGCTCCTCTTCCGAAACGAGGACCTTCAAAATATCGTCATGCATGCTCATGATTCGATTCCTCCAAAATTTTCTAGTTCCACCTGCAGCAGCTGCCCGGTGTCCGGCCCGGGGGCCAGCCCATCGGCAAAGCCCTCTCCGCAGACCCACAGCACCTGTCTGCCTGCCGCCAGCAGCGGCAGCGTGTCCCGTTCCCGGGGCGGGATGCCCGCCTCGTTCATCCATTTGCGCAGTTCCCGGTCTACCCCCCGCCCGGCCGGACGGAAGCGGTCGCCGGGCTGACGGCAGCGCAGCCGCAGAACAGGACATATCGAGTTTATTTTAGCATAATCTGCCTGATTTTTTAAGTCTTTTTTATGAACACCCTGTGTTTTTTCTTCAAAACAGGCCGAAACCACCCGGATATGCAGCGTTCTGCCGCCGGGCAGCGGATAATCGCCGCCCTCCGGCAGGGATACTTCAAATTTCGGACCGTCCGCTTTTTCGCCCTGCCGGCGGGTGTTTTGATCGGCTTCCTCCCGCCAGAGCACGCCGTCCCGGGCGCAGAAGCGGACGGCGTCGGTGAGCTGCACCGCGCCGCTGCCCTTTTCCACAAGGTCGGCCAGCAGGCGGATATATTTTTCCTCCGCGTCCCGCACCGGCTCCACAAGGCTGTGGAGGGCCATGTCGAGGATGAGCGGGTCAGTCTGCCGCAAAGGCTCTGACATCCACACGGGCTGGCCGCTGCGCAGGGCGTATCCCGCCCCGCCGGGCAGACCTTTTGCGTCCGCTGCCCGGGCCGAAGCCAGCAGCGCATCCGCCTGCCGGGCGAAGTATTCGTCCGCCTTGGCGGCTTTCTCACAGAAGCGGGCCAGATTGCGCGCGGCGGCGCTGTTGACCCCGCAGAGGGCAGGCAGTGCGCCGTGGCGCAGACGGTTGCGGGCGTAGTCGTCGGCGTCGTTGGTCTCGTCGGTGACCCAGCCTTCGCCGCAGGCGCGGCAGACGGCCTCGGTGTCGGCCCTCGTCAGGCAGAGCAGAGGCCGCAGATAGCCCGGGCGGCTGGGCCGGATGCCCGCCGCGCCGTGGAGGCCGGTGCCTCTGGCCAGCCGGAACAGCAGCGTCTCGGCCTGGTCACTCCCAGTATGGGCAGTTGCGACGGCATCTATCCCGTCGGCCAGCACCCGCTCAAAGCAGGCATACCGCAGGCGGCGCGCCCAGTTCTCCCCCGCCCGGGGCTTTCCTGCCTCGGCTTCCAGCTCAGCGGCATGGAACACCCGCAGCGGCAGGCCCAGCCGGGCGCAGACCTCCCGGACGAAGGCTTCGTCCCGGTCCGCCGTCTCCCCCCGCAGGCCGTGGTTGACGTGGCAGACCGTGAGGGCGATGCCCCTTTCCCCGGCCAGCGGGCGCATGAGGCAGAGCAGGGCCATGCTGTCGGCCCCGCCCGAAACAGCCAGCGCGAGATGCTTTTTGCCGTCCAGCAGCTTTTCCCGGGCGCAGAAGCCGCGCACCGTCTGTAAGATCTCTTCGTAGTTCATCAGCGTTTGAAGTCCACATCCATAAAGCGGGTGTGGGCGCCGTCCCAGCCCAGCGGCACCGTGCTGGTCTCGCCGTGACGGTTCTTTGCCACGATGCACTCGGCGGTGTCGGCGTCCACCTCCGCGCCGTCGGGGTTCTGGCTGGCGTAGTAGGAGTCGCGGTACAGGAAGAGGACGCAGTCGGCGTCCTGCTCGATGGAGCCGGAGTCGCGCAGGTCCGACAGCTGGGGGCGGTGGCTGGAGTTGTTGCCCTGCTTTTCCACCGCACGGGACAGCTGGCTCAGAGCGATGATCGGCACGTTCATCTCTTTGGCCATGATCTTGAGGTTTCGGGTGATGGAGCTGATCTCCTGCACGCGGTTCTCGCTGCGCTGGCCGCTGGTCATCAGCTGTAAATAGTCGATGACGATGAGGCCCACGTTGGGGCGGGCGGGGTCCTGATTGACCCGGCGGATCTTCGCCTTCATCTCGGTGATGGTGATGCCCGAGGTGTCGTCCATATAGATGGGTGCGTCGTGCAGTTTTTCGGTGGCGAGGGCCAGATACTCCCAGTCCTCGGCCCGGAGCGCACCGGTGCGGAACGCCTGACTGTCGATGCCCGCTTCCGCGGAAAGGATGCGGTTGGTCAGCTGCTCCTTCGTCATTTCGAGGCTGAAGATGGCCACCGGCACCTTCTGCTGCATGGCCACGCGGGTAGCGATGTTCAGCGCGAAACTGGTCTTGCCCATACCGGGGCGGGCAGCGAGGATGATGAGGTCGCCGCGGCCAAGGCCGGTGAGGACGGTGTCCAGCAGCCGGAAGCCGGTGGGGATGCCCTTGTACTTGTCGGCGTCGGGGCCGCTGATCTTTTGCAGATTTGTCAGAGTCTCCACCATGCTGGAAGAAAGGGGCGTCAGGGCGCTGGAATCGCGGCCGGAGCGGATCTCATAGATGCGCTGCTCGGCGTTTTCCAGCAGCAGGTCGGCGTCGGGCTCGTCGCCCGCGTCCTGCAAAATGTCCTTTGCGACACCCATCAGCTGGCGCACCAGATACTTTTCCTGCACGATCTGCGCATACGCCTTGACGTTGGAGATGCTGGGGACCGTCTCGGCGAGGCCGGTCAGGTAGACTTTCGCCTCGTCGGCGCTGGGGAACACCCCGTCCGAGATGACGGCGTCCAGCAGGGTGACGAAGTCGATGGTCTGGTCGCTGGTAAAGAGGCGGAGCATCTCGGAGTAGATCTGAGCGTTCTGCCGGGTGTAGAACATCTCGGGCCGGATGATCTCGACGAGGTCGGTCAGGGTCTCGGGTTTCAGCAGCACCGCGCCCAGCACGCTCTGCTCTGCCTGCATATTGTAGGGCAGGTTGATGCCCACGCTCTCGAGGTTGAGTTCGTTATAATGTCGTTCGTTCGGCATGGTCGTTATCCTTCTGCTTTATTTATATAAATGCCGTAAAGCCAAAAAGCGCCCCCTGCCGAGAGGGGGCGCAGATAGCGGTCAAATCAGGCCTGCTCCACTTCTACCTGGACCTTGAAGGAAGCCACGACACCGACATGGAGGCGGACTTTGCCGTTGAAGACGCCCGCGTCCTTGATGTCCTTGGTCTCCAGCTCGATCTTCTTCTTGTCGATGGGAGAACCGGCCAGCTGGGCCAGAGCCTCAGCGACTTCCTTGCCGGTGACCTTGCCGTGCAGACGGCCGGAGGCACCGCCCTTGGCCTTGATGACCACGGTCTTGCCCTCGAGCTTCGCGGCCACAGCCTGAGCGGCGGCCACGTTCTCAGCCTCGTGGAAGTCGGCAGCGGCCTCCTTGCCCCGGGCGATATTCACCGCGCTGGCGTCGGCCACAGCGGCCAGCTTGCGCGGGAACAGAAAGTTGCGGGCGTAGCCGTCGGAGACCTCGTGGATCTCGTCCTTCTTGCCAATGCCCTTGATATCCTGCTTCAGAATCACTTTCATGATAGTATCCCTCACTTCTCACCGGAAAACCGGTGGATTTCTATGGTTAGTATACAGCAATCGGGCTGTTACGTCAACGCTCAGGAACGAAACCTCTCCGTCACGCCTAACGGCGTGCCACCTCCCCTATCGAGGGGAGGCTTTGGCATTTCGGAAAGCTTTCCCTCTTCGCCAGAGGCTCCCCTCGGTAGGGGAGCTGTCTGCGAAGCAGACTGAGAGGTTTTCCCCTCTTACGCCAGCTCCCTGCTCACGACGTCCAGCGCCGCCTCGATGACCTTATCCATGTCGTAGTACTTGTACTCGCCCAGACGTCCGCCGAAGATGACCCCCGGCTCGGCGTCGGCCAGCTTCTTGTACTCGGCGTAGAGCGCGCCGTTCTTCTCGTCGTTCACCGGGTAGTAGGGTTCATCGCCGGGCTTCCACTCGGCGCTGTACTCGCGGCTGATGACGGTCTTGGGCTGGGTGCCGAACTCAAAGTGCTTGTGCTCGATGATGCGGGTGTAGGGCGTCTCGGCGTCGGTGTAGTTGACGACGGCGTTGCCCTGATAGTTGTCGGTGTCCAGCGTCTCCGTCTCAAAGCGGACGCTGCGGTACTGCAATGCGCCCAGCTTGTAGCCGAAGTAGGCGTCCACCGGGCCGGTGTAGACGACCCTGTCGGCCAGCTTGTCCAGCTCTGTCTTTTCGGCCAGATAGTCCACGCCCAGGCGCACTTCCACGCCGTCCAGCATCTTCTCCACCATGGCGGTATAGCCGCCGCTGGGGATGCCCTGATACAGGGCGTTGAAGTAGTTGTCGTCGTAGGTAAAACGGACGGGCAGGCGCTTGATGATGAAAGCGGGCAGCTCGGTGCAGGGGCGGCCCCACTGCTTGCCGGTGTAGCCCTTGATGAGCTTTTCGTAGATGTCGGTGCCGACCAGGCTGATGGCCTGCTCCTCGAGGTTCTTCGGCTCCGTGATGCCGGCCTCGGCGCGCTGGGCCTCGATCTTCGCCTTCGCCTCGGCGGGGGTCACGACGCCCCACATCCTGTTGAAGGTGTTCATATTGAAGGGCAGGTTGTAGATCTCGCCGTGGTAGTTGGCGACAGGGCTGTTGGTGTAGCGGTTGAACTCCGCGAACTGGTTGACGTACTGCCACACAGCCTTGTTGTTGGTGTGGAAGATGTGGGCGCCGTAGCGGTGGACGTTGATGCCCTCCACCTCTTCGGTGTAGATGTTGCCTGCGATATGACCGCGCTTGTCGATGACGAGGCAGCGCTTCCCAGCCTTCTTGGCCTCATGGGCAAACACCGCGCCGTACAGGCCAGCGCCAACGATAAGATAATCGTACTGTTTCATTACTGTTTATCCTTTTTCTTCTGTTCGGATCCCGACTCGAGGCCGCTCTTTTTCTGGGCCTCCCGGTACTGGTCGATGGCCGTCTGGATGCGGCTGCGGGCCGCCTCCGGGGTGATATGCTTGAGCTGGGCCGCTGCCATGGTCTGATGACCGCCGCCGCCCAGAGCCTCCATGATGACCTGCACGTTCACCGCGCCGAGGCTGCGGGCCGAGATGTTGACGCCGCCGCCCACCTGCACGGCCACGAAGCTGGCCTCCACGTTCTGGATGGTCAGCAGGTCGTTGGCCGCCTGAGCGATGGCCACCCGGGCCTCGGGGGCCACCTCGCCGCTGACGGTGATGGCGCAGCCCCGGTACATCTGGGCTTCCGATACCAGCATGGCCTTGGTGGTGTACTCCACCATGCTCACGTCAAAGAGCTGACGCACGTGCTCCGTCTCCGCGCCGTAGCGGCGGAGGGCCGCAGCGGCCTCGAAGGTGCGCACGCCGGTGTGGAGGGTAAAGTCACGTGTGTCCAGCATGATGCCGGAGAGCAGTCCCTCGGCCTCGATGCGGTTGGGCTTGTCATCCCGGTCGCCCACATACTGCAGGAACTCCGTGACCAGCTCACTGGCCGAGGATGCATAGGGCTCGTGGCAGACGAGGTCGGCCTTCTCGATGAAGCCGACGCCCTTGCGGTGGTGGTCGATGACGGCCACCTTGCCGCATTTTTCCAGTATCTCTCGGCTCTCCACCAGACCCAGCTGGTATGTATCCACGACGATGCAGAGCGTTCTCTGGGAAATGATGGGCAGCGCCCCCTTGGGGTCGATGAAGTCGTCCTCCTGCCCTGCCGCGATGAGGGCGTTGATGAGGCTGCCCGCCAGGGTGGCGTCACGGCGCACAGCGATGACTGCCGGCACATCGCAGATCTTGCAGATGCGCAGCACGCCCTCGGCAGAGCCGATGGCGTCCA
>OGOD01002092.1_pt1 | contig 10642 bp, 9 predicted proteins | sample 1573631 | NCBI WGS metagenome assembly OGOD01 (sample SAMEA2581895, study PRJEB24529) | metagenome | biome: Human gut stool | place: China | collected 2011
TAACATCGGATGCGGACATCCCGTTCAACTGATGGATTTCATCCATACGCTCGAAGAAACACTCGGGAAAAAAGCCCGGATGCAGATGTTGCCAATGCAGGAAGGCGATGTTCATACGACTTATGCAGACACCTCTAATTTTGAACGGGATTTCGGATATAAACCCAATGTCTCACTGAAGGAAGGAATCAAGCAGTTCATTGCTTGGTATCTTGAAACGCCTATCAACCATGAAGACGTTAAGTAAATCCCGCGATCTCTCGTTCGATGTAACCCGAGTCGTCTGTACACTCTGGATCGTGGGCATATGGCATTTGATGAATTACATCCCGAATCAAGCGCCTGCTGCTCTGACTACCGGAATCGGGGAGCCTGTTACCATTACGGCACTCTCCTGCTTTATGTTCATCTCGGGGTATTTCCTCCGGAAATATCCGTTCCGCGACAGGGCCGACGTCCTCACTTTTTACCGGAAACGATTTTCCCGGTTTTACGGCTTACATTTCCTTTCGGCGACCACCTTGCTCAGCGGAGGCTTTTTCACGGACAAGTCCTGGTTTGACAGTTACCACCAATTTTTTCTGACCCTATGCGGGCTTACAACCTTCTCGCCCCCGCAGCCTGGCACCTTGTGGTTCATGAGCATGCTGATGTTCTTTTACTTGGTCACGCCTTTTATCCAATATGGCAAAAATCCGAAAATCAAGATCCTGAATGCGACCGTTCTACTACTCATCATGCTACTCTGCGGCCAAGTCGCAACGATCGACCGCAGTGTATTCCTCTACTATTTGATGTATGTTCTGGGATTATATTGTACGCCTCAGCTCGTAAAAAAATTTAACGGACACATCAGCATACTACCGATCAGTCTGGCTGTATGGATATGTTTGACTGAGTTAATTCCTCTTGGCGGCTGGGGGGGGGTACGGCTCACTGTCAAAATAACTTACTCGATCGTTGGCATTATTTTCCTACTCTGTCTTTCGCCCCAATTGGCAAAAATTACCCGACTGCACAAAATAATTCAAGTCCTGGCTTATCTGTCGCTGGCGTTATATCTCTTCCATCGGCAAATATACCAATTCGTTATGGTGATATATTCCTATTTCGACCTGCAAGTCACGATATATACGGCGTACCTGCTGATGTTACCCCTTGCCATTTTAGGCGCCTACGTAATTCAACTCCTGTATGACAAAGCCGTCTCAAAATTTAAGACCGCATAAACCGGACAACATGCAACCTTCATCCGTTCTTTTTCCCAAAAATCGAAACTCGAATCTCGAACTGCTTCGGATCGTCTGCATGCTGTTCATTATATGCCACCACTGGATCGTTTTCATTCTTGACAACTGCGGATATCACGTTCCACTTGGCGACACGAAACAAGATTACACGTCTGTTTTCCTGAATTCATTTTTTATCATCGGAGTAAACTGCTATGTTCTGATCTCCGGATATTTCGGGATAAAACTTTCATGGAAGCCGATCAAAAAAATCGTAGGAGCCTGCCTCTTTTACGGGGCCCTGTGCTATTTTATCTCCCTGGCGATTCCTCCGTTCAATTCCGAAGGGTTCAGCTTTCTGACCCTGTTGGAAAGAATGTACCCGGGTAACTGGTGGTTCCTGATGGAATACATCGTCCTGATCCTACTGTCTCCCATGTTGAACAAAAGCATCGAAAACATCGACTCTAAAACATTCAGACTGTATATCATCCTACTGTTAATCGTCAACGTCGGAATCGGCTATTGCCTCAACGATCGGGTCAATAAAACCGGATATAACATAATGAATTTCATTATGCTCTATTACATCGGACGCTTCCTGAACAGAAATTTCGAACAACACGTCGCTTATCTGAAGCGAAAATGGTTGTGGCTGGTCTATATCCTCTCTTCGGCGATGTTATTCATCGGATTCATCATTCTCTCGAAATACATGGACTCGACGCGCATCGCGCTGAAATGGTTCGGTTACAATAATCCGCTGGTCCTAATTTCATCCGTTGCATTTTTCCTGATCTTCGCTTTGACAAAAATGAAAAACAGCGTTGTAATCAATACAATCGCGGCATCGACACTGGTGGTATATATCTGCCACTCCTCCAACTTCTCGATGAGTCCGATCATTCGGGCGATATTCGCCAAAGTAAACGGATGGTACGACTTTCCCCTATCGTACGTTTGTCTTTTGGGGTATGCCATTGTAGTTTTTGCGGTAATCGTCGGATTCGATGTCTCAATGAAAACGATCATCAGGAAAGTAAAGTTAATTTTCAAATAATCGGATGACTCCTTCTAATCGCGTCATTGTAAATACCGGAGCACAATATATACGGACAGTCATCAATGTGCTGCTTGCTCTGTATGCAACTCGTTTGATCCTGAAGTCTTTGGGAGCAGACGATTACGGCATTTACACCTTGATCGCCGGTGTGGTCGCCATGTTGTCGTTCCTGACGAATGCCCTGGTCATTACCACACAACGATATATGTCATTCCACCAGGCAAGAGGAGAGACGGAAAAACAAAAACAGATCTTCAACAACAGTTTGATTCTGCATGCTATTCTGAGCCTGCTGCTCATTGCGGCCCTGGAAATCGCAGGACTCTTTCTTTTCGACGGATTCCTGAACATCGCGCCGGATCGCATCGGCGCGGCGAAGATCGTTTACCAGTTCACGATTCTCATGCTATGCTGCGCGTTCATGGCAGCACCGTTTCGAGCATTGCTGATTTCACATGAAAACATCGTGTACATCTCGGCGATCGATGTCATCAACGGTGTATTGAAAATCATCATCGCCGTAGCAATCGCCCGATCGGATGCGGATCGACTGATTTTTTACGCGGCATTAATGAGCTGTGTGCCCTTGTTCGACCTGTTGGCTTTTTCCATTTACGATTACATCAAATACGAAGAGTGTTCGACTCCGAAACTGAAACACTTCGATAAGCAATACATCTATTCCCTCTCCTCCTTCGCCGGCTGGACGCTTTACAGCACAGGCTGCATTATCGGACGCACCCAAGGAATTGCCATCGTACTGAATAAGTTCATGGGAGCGACGATCAACGCCGCTTACGGCATCGCCCTGCAAGTCAACGGCGCCGTAAGTTTCATCTCCCAATCGTTGCTGAACGCCATGAACCCACAAATCGTCAAGGCGGAAGGAGCCGGAAACAGACAGCGTGTGTTACGTCTTTCTGAAATAGCCAGTAAATTCGGTTTTTTACTGCTTGCTTTGCTGGTCATACCGCTGGTGATGGAAATGGCTCAGGTACTCAAATTATGGCTGAACGAATATCCGCCGGGAACAGTATATCTGTGCCAGTTAATTTTGCTGACGGCATTGGTTGACCAGCTGACGATCGGCTTGGCTTCGGCCAATCAGGCCGTAGGTAACATAAAAGCCTACTCCCTGATCGTGAATACGATTAAACTCATCACATTGCCGATCGTGATCGTACTGATGCTATTGGGAGTAAATTACCAATTGACGATGATCTCCTACATCGTCATCGAATTCATTTGCTGCATCTCCCGGTTGTTCTTCCTCAAGCACACAGCAGGACTGTCCATTCGGCATTTCGTACAGGTCGTCTTCAAAATGCAGTCGATTCCGCTGATCGTACTCGTCGGACTCTATTTCGCCACACGACACATTCCGTTTTCGATCTTCTCATTCGGTGTACGCACCGTCGTAATATCTGGAATCTATTTTGCTACAATTTATTTTTTCGGACTATGTCCCGATGAAAAGGAAATTGTTAACCGAGTCCTAAAGAAATTAACACGAAAATGAAAAATCTGCAACGAATTACATTATTTCCCTACTATGCGATACGCCGTATTTACCACTGCTACCTGCAACGATACAATCCGCGTAAATATGCAAAAATACTCCACCGCTGCAGTTGCGGCCGAGAACTCGACCTGGAACATCCGCAAGATTTGAATGAAAAAATCAACTGGATGAAATTCAACACCGACACGACTCGCTGGAGCGAACTTGCCGATAAATACCGGGTTCGGGAATATGTCCGCAAATGCGGATTGGGCGACTTTCTCGTCCGATTATACGGCGTGTGGGAAACTGCCGACGAAATCGATTTTTCAAAACTTCCCGAATCTTTCGTTCTCAAAACCAACAACGCCTCGGGCACAACTCTGATCGTTCCCAATAAAAAAGAACTCGATATTCCCGTTATTCGTAAAACATTGAATCAATGGTTAAAACAACCTTATGGAATCAAATCGGCCGAACCCCATTACCTATCCATTCCTCCTTGTATTATCGCTGAAGAACTGTTGGATGTAACCAAACAGCCAATCGCCTCAACTTCCCTGATCGACTATAAAATTTTGTGTTTCGATGGAAACCCTACCTACATAATAGTTGGGACTAATCGTACACACAAAGATGTCGAATGGTCTTTATTTGACATGAACTGGAACTATCACCCGGAGAAACTAGTTTTCACAAACCACTATAAAGAATGCACCAACCTGGTTCCCCGTCCTGAAACTCTGGATGAAATGCTTCGCGCCGCCCGTATTTTATCGGCCGGATTGCCTCAGGTGCGGGTAGATCTCTACGAAGTCGGGGGCAAACCCTATTTCGGAGAGATGACATTCACCGGTTTGGGCGGATATATGAATTTCTTCACAGAAGAATTTCTCCTTGAACTAGGAGATTACACGAAATTACCAAAACAATAAAGAATGCAGCCGCAAAGAGACCTCTACATCGATTTTTTACGATTCATCGGAATCTCGCTAATCATACTGGCCCATGTCGAAGCTCCGTCAGGAATCACTCAATTCCGGAGCTTCGACGTCCCGTTAATGGTATTCGTCTCGGGACTTTCATTCAGTACTAAGGGGGGGGGATTTTGGAAATACGTATGGAAGCGGGTAAAACGGTTGTGCATTCCGGTTTACCTGTTTTTGACCATTTTGTTTACAGCAGTCATCGGTGCCGGGATCGTCGGATTGAAAAATCCCTGGGGTTGGGATCAGATTGCCGGTACCTACCTGTTATTGAACGAACCGAGTATCGGCTACGTATGGATCATCCGGGTTTTTCTGATGATGTCGATAATCGCACCGCCGCTCTACCCTCTCGTCGCAAAAATGAACATGCATAAATTCATTCTCGTGTTATTCCTGATTCTGGGTATCCAGGGATTACTCGTCAAGAGTTCGAACTATATCCATATTCCCGCCTTAGCAACATTTTACCGGGAATATTTTCTGTATGTCATCGGCTACAGTATCCCGCTGATGCTGGGATTGCGACTCAAGAATGCGACCAGCCAGGAATTACGAGTGACCGTTTACTACGCTATCTTCGCACTAATCGCAGGTATTTTAGTGTATGAACTCCAAACTACGGGCCCATCTCGCCCTTCTACAAATATCCTCCGCACGGCTATTTCATTCTCTACGGCGCGTGTGTATCGGTCATTTTATGGGCGGGCAAACCGTTGCTTCAAAATATAATAATGCCCGGTAAAACCGTTATTTCTTTTATCGGAGCTAACACTATGTGGATTTATTTGTGGCACATTCCCGCTATTATTGTAATAAACCGACTGTTGCACCCCGACTACCTGTGGTTCGCAAGATGGGTGGTCATGTATGCCGTAGCCGCAGGAATATATTGGATTCAATACACCTCGGTCAATTACCTGTCCCGCAAATATCCCAATCGGACATGCTGGAATTATTTAAAGTAATTACCCATACACTATAACTACTTATGTCATTTGCGTTCATCATACTATTTTTTGCTTTACTTATCTGGATCAAAGCCTTTATCCATGACAGAATCTCACGGTTTGTCCTGCTGTCTTTCGTGGCTTATTGGTGTTTCGCCCTTTTCTCCTCGACGCTGTCTCCGCTGGGCCTGTTCCCGATCAGCGACGGCACCTACGGGGTTCTGACCTTGGGTGTCCTGTCTTTCGTCTTCGGAATGAGCATCGTAAGTACGAATTCCGAGACGAAATTGAATACATACGATCTGACGCAAATCAAAACGATATTCAACAAAACCCTGTCCAGCAGGATTTTGATCTGTGTCTATATAATTTTCACACTAATCGCACTCAAATACAGCACGAAGGCATTGATCATATCTGCCCTGCAGGACAGCGCCTCTGAAATGGCTGCCGAACGCGAAACGCTGATTTTTGAGGAAAACTATTGGGTAAGCCAGGCATATACCTACCTGATGTTCCCCCTGTTTAATTTCGCATCGATGGCCATTGCTTACATCATCATGTATCAACTCAAAGGTCATCGACTGATGTTATCCATACTATTGTGTTACGCCGCAACCTTTTCCATTCTGGCGGCAGGCCGTTCGCAATTCATGGTCATCCTGCTCTATTTCTTGATCGTTTTCGTTTGCATGGAAAGAGGAAAAGCCATTTTATCTGTAAATTCCAAGCAATTGAAACGCATTGTCATGATCGGATTATTAGCCGTCGGATTGTACATAGGAATGTCCTATATGACGAATTTCCGGAGAACCGGAGAATTACAAAATTCAGAAACGGCGGCGGATTCGCAGATGGATTCAAATATGGCAGAAACCATATTATCATATTCTACCCTCCCTCTGAAACTCTTTGACATCGCTTTGAACGAGGACTATCTTACGCGTCTGGGAGGCTATCGCTACGGACGAGCGACTTTTGCAGGTATGGATGTCGTGGCATGCGGTGCTTTGCGGCGTGCCGGCATCGACGTAGAATCATCCTCGGAAATCGTATATTATCTCCAGGATACCTGGGAGCCGGTTTCTTCGACCACCTCGGCCAACTACGCCTACACCGGACTGTTTTATCATTACATGGATTTCGGCATCTGGGGTGTATTCTTCTTTCCCTTCCTTTTCGGCATGGCATTCCGATACGTGATCCGCCTATTCAACCGCACCCCTTCCGTACCGATGCTCGCTCTGATAGGCATTTGCTATTTCATGATGCTGCATTCAGTGTTCACCTGTTATTTTATAAAACCCTGGATCGTTCTGTATATCATTCTGTTAATCATCTGGCACCGTAAATTACAAAAGAATGTCCCAATCTACTCTGGAACCGACTCTGCATATCGGCTGTAGTACCGACGACAATTACGTACACCATGCCTGCGTAATGCTCTGTTCGTTGCTGGAAAACAACCCCGACGATCGCATCGTCGTGCATTTATTGCATGAAAAGCTGACCCCCAAGAATCAGAAAGCGATCTCGCACCTGGTTGAACGTTACAAGGCGGAAATAGTCTTCCATCGGGTCGATACGACCAAGCTGGCCGGCGTCAAATTCCGGAAAAAAAGGCCTCTTTCGCTCGCGGCCTACTACCGGCTTTTACTCTCGTCACTCCTGCCGCAAACGGATAAAATACTCTATCTGGATGTCGATATGGTCGTTCTGGGCAAAATCAAACCTCTGTTCGAACTGGATATCGAGCCGTATGGCGTCGCCGCAGTAAAAGACGTCGTTCCATGCATCGATGAACACCGGGTGCAGCTGTCTATCCCCTACGGTCAGGACTACTTTTGTTCGGCATTGATGCTCATCAACTTGAAATACTGGCGTGAGCACGATTCCGAGGCACGACTATTGGAATTCGCAAAACGGGAACGCAAAATTTTCTGCCACGATCAGGATGCCCTGAATTATGTATTCAAAAACAGTTGGTACCAATTGCCTCCCAAATGGAACCGCTTCAGCGGATGGCTTTTCCCGGACCGTTATTTCAAAACCAAACAGGATAAACAAGAATATTACCGATCGCCGGCAATTATCCATTTCAGCGCCTACAATCCGGCGGATCGTAAATTATTCGTCCCGCTCGAAACGTACTACAAGAAATATTTGACGCTTTCGGGCTTCCAAATGGCATACAAGCCGATCCGGATCGGACAGAGAATAAAATCGTTCCCGATCGCATTATTGAGAAAGCTGAAATTTGAATATTTAAGGTACAAATATTCGAGATAGATCCGATTTATGCAATACAAGGTAATGGCGCTGTTATCGTCGTATAACGGTGAAAAATACATCCGAGAACAATTGGACAGCATTCTCACCCAGCAAGGGGTCGAGGTGACGCTGCTTGTCCGTGACGACGGATCCCGCGACGCGACACCCCGAATCCTCCGGGAATATGCCGAGCGATGCAAAAACGTCATCGTACTCCCGGAGGAAAACGTGGGTTGTGTGAGCAGTTTCCGAAAGCTGCTGACGGAAGCCTATAATTATATCGATCGAGTCGATTATTTCGCCTTCGCGGATCAGGACGACGTATGGCTGCCGGAAAAATTGAAATCGGGAGCATCGATCCTTGCCGGACTACGACAGGAGGTTCCTTCGATGTATTGCTCCAACTTGACGGTAACGGATGAAAATCTGAATCCTTACGGGCTGATGCACACTTCGCTGCAGGTCCCCGATATGAAATGCAGATCCCTATTTTACAACATTGCCACCGGCTGCACCCTGTTGTTCAACAAACGAATGGTCGAATTGTTCCACACGCATCCTCCGAAATTTCTGAAATACCACGATGCCTGGATCTATCAAACCTGTCTGTTCTTGGGAGATGTCTATTACGATATGACACCCCACATCTTATACAGACAGCACGGCAACAATGTCGAAGGAGCACACCTATCTTCCCTGGCGAAACTGCGCCACAAACTGAAAAAGCTGACAAATTCAGCCGGTCACACTTCGGACGAAGTAGCCCGGGAACTGTTGGAAGTATACGGTAAATCCGGGTTATTGTCTTCGGTGGACTCAAAACACATTGGAATATTGGCCGAGTACAAAAAAAGCTTCCGCAGCCGACTCCGGCTGCTTTTTCCACCCAAAGACAGCGGGCTGAATCGACAGGAAGCAGGCTACAATCTTATTTTGAAATTACGCATTATCTTCGGATATCTTTAACTCTATATCATGACGACGAAAAAAGCTCGCGTTATCGCACTTTATTTACCACAATTTCACCCCATTCCCGAAAACGATGCCTGGTGGGGCAAGGGTTTTACCGAATGGACAAATGTCGCCAAAGCAAAACCCCTGTTTAAAGGACATTATCAACCTCATATTCCCGCCGATCTGGGCTTCTATGACCTACGCTTGCCGGAAGTAAGGGAAGCGCAAGCCGAACTCGCACGGGAAGCCGGAATCGAAGGGTTCTGCTATTGGCATTATTGGTTCGGAAACGGACGCCGCTTGCTGGAGCGGCCTTTCAATGAAGTGCTCGAAAGCGGAAAGCCGGATTTTCCGTTCTGTCTGGCTTGGGCCAACCACTCCTGGAGCAGCAACAGTTGGAAAAAAGGATTCGCATTGCAAAAAAACACTTTGTTACTGGAACAAACTTATCCCGGAGAACAGGATTACATCGACCATTTCCATGCAGTACTGCCCGCTTTGCAGGATAAACGGTATATATGCGTGGACGGCAAACCTTTGTTCGCGGTATTTCGTCCTCACGATTGTCCGGATATGGCCCGCTTCATCGCCATTTGGAGGGATTTGGCCGTCAAAAACAGATTGCCCGGTATCTATTTCGTAGGCATGGTAAACAATGCCCGTAATAAAACCAGCATGATCCCTTCGGTCAACAATGCGGCGGAATGTTACAACAGCGTGCTCGAGCTGGGATTCGACGCCGTTTGTTCCCAGGGTTTGATGCGAGCCGACATATTGGCAAACAAAATGTTCCTCGCCCATGAAGTCCTGAGTCGAATATTCAAGATAAACCACCTGATAACGTATGACCAGGACAAAATCAACAAAAACCTGTTGGTCGAAGAAGACAAATGGGAGAACGTATTTCCGTCCATATACTCGAATTGGGATCGAAGTCCCCGTGCAGGGAAAAAAGCAGCGATTTATGTCAACAGCACCCCGAAGGTTTTCGAGAAATTACTGAGAAATGCCATCGAGTTGATAAAAGACAAGGACGACGAACATAAAATCCTCTTCCTACGCTCCTGGAACGAATGGGGTGAAGGAAATCACGTGGAGCCCGATTTAAAATATGGAAAAGGCTATCTGGAAGCACTGAAAAAATGCCTTTTGGAATAAATCATAAATACCACAACTATATAAAATGGACGATTTTTTAAAAGGCACAACGCTGACATTTCGTATCCTGTACCGAATGAACATCATGCGGGATTACCAAAAACACGGAAGAATTACGTTTTTCAAACTGATCTACTTCATCCTGGCTACTTTTGTAAAGCGCATCCTGTTCACATATGCTTATATGGAATATATATTTGAGCCTCTCAACAAAAAGTTCATACGCCCTACTTTCTGGAGATGGATCGGGTGTAAGGTCGGGAAAAATGTACATATCGGACATTTCGTTTCCCTGGATTTCGGGAACGCGCATTTAATAACCATCGAAGACAACGTCGTGCTCAGCAACAATGTAATTTTATTGTGTCATAGGAGAGATATACAAAATTATCGGGGGGGGGAAGCGGCAACTAAGTTGCCTTTCATATATGCCGGCGTCCACCTGAAGCGAGGTTGCCAGATCGGGGTCCAGAGCATCATCATGCCCGGCGTAACCATCGGACAAGGTGCGATCATCGGCAGTGGATCCG
>OGOD01002103.1_pt1 | contig 10619 bp, 10 predicted proteins | sample 1573631 | NCBI WGS metagenome assembly OGOD01 (sample SAMEA2581895, study PRJEB24529) | metagenome | biome: Human gut stool | place: China | collected 2011
AGTTACACCGAAAAAAGAAAAGCCATTCCGGGATGAAATTCTAGAGGAAGATGGTGTTCTTGGAAATGTAGCTTCCAAGGTAGACTGCGATGAAAAGTATAACTTAATTATCGAATATCTGTTAGGGCGTTTTCTTCTTGTGGATACGATTGATCATGCGATGCAGATTAGTAAAAAGTATCAGTACCGAGTGCGTATTGTAACATTAGAGGGTGAATTGTTCCATCCGGGCGGTTCTCTTTCCGGTGGTACCTTTAAGAATAATTCAAATCTGCTTGGCCGCCGCAAGGAGCAGGAAGCATTAGAAAAAGAAAAACAGACGCTTGAGAGTGCAATTGCTTCCGTGAAAGGAGAAATTCAGACAGCACAGAAACAGGTGGAAAACTTTGTTAAAGATGCCAATGCCAAAGAAGAGACGGTTAAAGAACTGGAATTAAAGAAAAATACGGCTCAGATTAAATATGAGCAGGCAGTATCGGTAAAAGAGCAGAAGGAAAAAGAATACCGCGCTATTGCCAATGATGGAAAAGAAATTGAAAACCAGAAGGCATTAATTGAAGATTCTCTTTCAAGAATCGACAGTGATTTGGAATTGTCGAAGCAGAAAGAGGAGCAGGCAAAAGAGCAGGTAAAACTTTTATCTGTCAAATTGGATGAAGAACGTGAAAAACAAGTGGAGTTACAAGAGAAAATTTCTCAAAACCGCTTAGAAGTTTCTTCGTTCCAGCAAAAGAACAATTATGTAGCTGAAAATATTCACCGAATTGAAGAATCACTTCATGATCTGGAAACAGAATACAACAAATTGATGCAGGAGCAGAAAAATTCGGATGATACGGTTTCTGAGATGGAACAGGCAATTGCCGGTTACGAAGAGAAAAACAAACAGTTACAGGAAGAAATTGTCCGCCTGACCAAAGAAATTGAAGAGGAAAGTAAGCAGAAAGAAGAAATGATGGCATCCCAGAAAGATATTTTTGAAAAGCGGGATGCACTGATGAATCATATGAGCGAACTCGACAAAGAGTCTTTCCGTTTAGAGTCGCGAAAGCAGAACATCGAAGAGAAGATGGAAGCAAAAGTCAATTACATACCGCAGTGCCAAAGAAATTGATATCGACCATTCCATTTCCTACACACGCATGAAGGCGAATGTAACGGATACGAAAAATAAAATTCGTGGTCTTGGCGATGTCAATGTGAATGCAATTGAAGACTTCAAATCCGTCAGTGAGCGTTATACACTTTTGAAAACGCAGCATGACGACTTGATTGAGTCAGAAGACGCACTGAAAAAGATTATTGCTGATTTAGATGAAGAAATGCGCAAACAGTTTACAGAAAAATTTGCGGATATTCAGAAACAGTTTGACAAGGTGTTCCGCGAGTTGTTTGGAGGCGGAAAAGGTACTTTGGAATTGGTCGAGGAAGAAGACGTATTGGAAGCCGGCATTACAATCAATGCGCAGCCGCCGGGAAAGAAACTTGGCAACATGATGCAGTTGTCCGGTGGAGAGAAGGCGTTAACAGCCATTGCACTTTTGTTTGCTATTCAAAATTTGAAACCTTCTCCGTTTTGTCTGCTTGACGAAATTGAGGCAGCACTTGACGATTCCAACGTAAAGCGGTATGCTAAATACTTGCATAAGCTTACAAAAAACACACAGTTTATTGTAATTACCCATCGAAAGGGCACGATGGAAGCAGCGGATGTTCTGTATGGTATTACCATGCAGGAAAAAGGCGTTTCTACGCTGGTATCCGTAAAACTCATTGAAGAGCAGTTAGACAACTAAAAGTAAGGAGACAGCAATGGAAGAAAAAGTTGGATTTTTCAAACGATTAAAAAATGGACTTTCCAAAACGAGAGATTCTTTCGTTTCCGGAATTGATTCTTTGTTTACCGGTTTTTCGGAGATTGATGATGATTTTTATGAAGAACTGGAAGAATTACTGGTAATGGGGGACATCGGTATTAATACTACAATGAGTATTATTGATGGACTCAAAGAACGTGTAAAAGAAGAAAAAATTAAAGAAGCATCTGCCTGCAAACAGCTTTTGATTGATACCATTAAGGAGCAGATGCAAATTCATGAAGACGCTTATGAATTTGAACACAAAAAGTCTGTTTTATTATTGATTGGTGTAAATGGTGTTGGTAAGACGACCAGTGTCGGCAAACTGGCAGGACAGTTCAAAAATCAGGGTAAAAAGGTAATGCTTGCTGCCGCTGATACATTCCGTGCAGGAGCAATTGATCAGTTAAAAGAATGGGCAAATCGTGCCGGCGTAGATATTATTGCAGGACAGGAAGGTTCTGACCCAGCTGCGATTGTGTACGATGCGGTTGCTGCCGCAAAAGCAAGAGATGTTGATATTCTTCTCTGTGATACAGCAGGAAGACTTCATAATAAGAAAAATTTGATGGCAGAACTTCACAAGATTCATACCATCATCGAAAAAGAGTACCCGGAAGCCTTATTAGAGACCATGATTGTTGTTGATGGTACAACGGGACAGAATGCACTGGCGCAGGCAAAAGAATTTAGCGAAGTAGCAGATGTGTCAGGTGTTATTTTAACAAAACTTGATGGAACCGCAAAAGGCGGTATTGCGATTGCAATTCAGTCAGAATTAAGCATTCCGGTTAAGTATATCGGAATTGGTGAACAAATTGGTGACTTACAGCGATTTGATGCCGAAGAGTTTGTGAATGCATTATTTGAAGAATAGAGAAAGGTTGTGTTTTACCGGATGATGACGTTAGATCAGTTTGAGCAGGCAAGTGAAAAGGTGCAGAATGTAATTCTTCCTACAAATTTAATTTATAGTGAGTATTACAGCGCACAGACCGGTGGAAAAATTTACTTAAAACCGGAAAATATGCAGTATACAGGTGCTTATAAAGTTCGTGGTGCCTACTATAAAATCAGTACCATGTCAGAAGAGGACAGACAAAAAGGACTCATTACCGCTTCTGCCGGAAACCATGCACAGGGCGTTGCTTATGCAGCGAAATTGTTTGGGGTAAAGGCAGTAATTGTAATGCCAAATACAACACCGTTAATCAAAGTGAACCGCACAAAAAGCTATGGTGCAGAAGTAGTTCTTCACGGTGATGTATATGACGATGCGTGTTCTTATGCTTTGCAGTTAGCAGAGGAAAAAGGATACACTTTTATTCATCCGTTTGATGATGAAGTAGTGGCAACCGGACAGGGCTCCATTGCCATGGAGATTATTAAAGAACTTCCAACCGTTGATATGATTTTAGCACCGGTTGGCGGCGGCGGTTTGTTATGCGGCGTTTCAACACTCGCCAAATTATTAAATCCGAATATTAAAGTCATTGGTGTAGAGCCTGCAGGTGCAAACTGTATGCAGGAGTCGTTAAAGCAGGGAAAAGTTGTCTCTCTACCAAATGTCAATACCATTGCAGATGGTACGGCAGTAAAGACACCGGGACATAATATTTTCCCATATATCCAGAAAAATGTAGATGAAATTATCACCGTGGATGACCACGATTTGATTGTTAATTTCTTAGACATGGTGGAAAATCATAAAATGGTAGTTGAAAATTCCGGTCTGCTTACGGTATCTGCACTGAAGCAGTTAGACTGCAAAGGCAAGAAAATTGTCTGTATCTTAAGCGGCGGTAATATGGATGTCATTACAATGTCTTCTGTTGTTCAGCACGGACTTATTCAGCGTGGCAGAATCTTTACCGTGAGTGTCCAGCTTCCGGACCGTCCGGGTGAATTGGTACGGGTGGCAGATGTGATTGCAAAAGCACAGGGAAATATTATCCGCTTAGAGCATAACCAGTTTGTCAGCATTAACCGAAATGCCGCCGTGGAACTTACGATTACGATGGAAGCGTTTGGCAATGACCATAAAGAATCCATTATTGCAGCATTAAAAAAGGCAGGGTATACACCGAAACCGGAACAGCCGACTGCCGTTTACCAATAAAGGAGGAGCCGTGATGGACCAGAAATCATTACTCTTTACACCGGAAGGTGTACGAGACATCTACGGAGAAGATTGTGAAAGAAGAGCCAAAATTCAGCAGGGAATTCATACGATTATGAAACAGTATGGATTTAAGAATATTCAAACGCCTACTTTTGAGTTCTTTGATATTTTTAACAGAGAACGTGGAACTGTAAAATCTGCTGATATGTTTAAGTTCTTTGACCAGTACAACAATACGCTTGTGCTGCGTCCGGATATCACACCGTCGATTGCACGTTGTGTGGCTAAGTATTATGAAAAAGAAGAAATGCAGATTCGTCTGTGCTATACAGGAAGTACCTTTACCCGCTTAAGCGGTTATCAGGGAAAACTTTCGGAAATTACACAGCTCGGTGCGGAAATGATGAATGATGCGTCTTCCGATGCCGATGGTGAAATTATTGCCATGACGATTGAATGTCTGCAAAAATCGGGTTTGAAAGAGTTTAAAGTCGATATTGGACACGCTGATATTTTCCGCGGGCTTATTGAGGAGACGGATTTATCCGAAGAAGAAATCGAGACGTTAAAAACCTATTTAAATAACAAAAATATTTTTGCGGTTGAGGATATGCTCGAAAACCGCGATATGCCACAAGAATGTAAAAATCTTTTGGTAAAAATGCCGGATTTGTTTGGCGGAATCGAAACCATTACTTATGTTAAGGAACAGACCACAAACAAACGTGCCTTAAAAGCGTTAGAGCGATTAGAAAAAATCTATGAGATTTTGTCGGTATCCGGTTTAGAAGACCATATCACATTTGATTTGGGACTTTTGTCGCATTATGAATATTACACCGGAGTTATTTTCAAGGCTTATACATATGGTACCGGAGATGCGATTGTGACCGGTGGCCGGTATGATAATCTGGTCGAACAGTTCGGTAAAAAGACCCCGGCGGTTGGATTTGCGTTACTGTTAGACCAATTAATGGAAGCACTTAGAAGCCAGGAGATTCCAATTGAGGCACAGGAGAAAGATTACCTGATTTTGTACCGCTCAGCGAATCGAAAAAAAGCGTTAGAGATGGCAAAATCTTATCGTACGGATAATCAGCCGGCAAGACTGCTTCGAAAGGACGCACAGACACCATTAAGTGAGTATATTGCCTATGGCAAGCGAAATGAGGTTTCCAAGCTCCTTTATATTGATGACACCGGTGAAATTTCAGAGTTTGACTTATCGGAAATGTAATGCAGACAAAAGTTTGAAATGGAGGTTTTCATGAAATATATTACGATTGCACTCGCAAAGGGCCGTCTTGCAAAACAGACACTTGCACTGCTTGAGCAGACCGGCATTACTTGCGAGGAAATGAAAGACAAAGATACAAGAAAGTTGATTTTTATCAACGAGGAGTTGAAATTAAAATTCTTCCTTTCCAAAACATCAGATGTACCTACTTATGTGGAGTATGGCGCGGCAGATTTAGGTGTCGTAGGAAGCGATACAATTATGGAAGAGGGAAGAAAAGTATTAGAAGTTTTGGATTTAGGACTTGGCAAATGCAATATGTGTGTTGCAGGTCCTGCTTCAGCAAAAGAATTGCTGCATAATAATCAGGTGATTCGTGTTGCCTCGAAATATCCGGCAATTGCGAAAAACTATTTTTATAATCAGAAACATCAGACTGTGGAAATTGTAAAATTAAATGGTTCTGTTGAACTTGCACCAATTGTTGGTTTGTCCGAGGTCATTGTTGATATTGTTGAGACGGGCTCGACATTAAAGGCAAACGGACTAGAGGTATTGGAAACAATTTGTCCATTATCCGCCCGCGTGATTGTTAATGAAGCAAGTATGAAATTGCAGCGTGAGCGTATTACGAAACTTATTAAAGATTTAAAACAGGCACTGGAATAAGGAGGAATGGTAACATGCGCATGGTACAGCTTACCAAACAGGAAAAAGAAAATATTTTGGAAAATTTGTTGAAACGCAGCCCGAACCAGTATGATGAGTATCAGGAAGCAGTCAATGAAATTTTGGAAAATGTAAAAAAAGAAGGAGACAAGGCGGTCTTTGATTATACGAAGCGCTTTGACAAAGCCAATATTTCTAAAGAGACCTTGTATGTGACAGAAGAAGAGATCAAAGAGGCATATTCTCTTGTTGATGCTGACTTAATTGAGACAATGAAAAAATCGATTGCAAACATTCGCGATTTTCATGAACGTCAGGTGAGAAACAGCTGGTTTCACACAAGAGAGGATGGTGTGATTTTAGGACAGCGCATTACAGCATTAGCAAGTGTTGGTGTTTATGTACCGGGCGGAAAAGCAGCTTATCCATCCAGTGTTTTGATGAATATTATTCCTGCAAAAGTGGCTGGCGTAAAACGTATTGTTATGGCAACTCCTCCGGGAAAAGACGGAAAAGTGACACCGGTCACTTTGGTAGCCGCTCATTTGGCCGGCGCCTCAGAAGTTGTAAAGGTCGGCGGTGCACAGGCGATTGCGGCACTTGCTTATGGAACGGAATCAATTCCGAAAGTAGATAAAATTGTAGGTCCCGGTAATATTTTTGTTGCCCTTGCCAAGAAAACGGTATACGGACATGTCAGCATCGACTCGCTTCCCGGCCCGAGTGAAATTCTTGTGCTTGCAGACGAAACTGCAAATCCACGTTACGTGGCTGCAGATTTGTTATCCCAGGCAGAACACGATGAGTTAGCGTCCGCAATTTTGGTAACAACAAGCCGTGAACTGGCAGAACAGGTATCGAAAGAAGTGGATACTTTTGTTGCTTCCTTATCCCGTAAGGAAATTATTTCAAAATCCTTGGAAAACTATGGATACCTTTTGATTGCTGACAATATGGATGAGGCAATTGATGTGGTAAATGAGATTGCTTCTGAGCATTTGGAAATAATTACAAAAAATCCGTTTGACACAATGACGCGTGTAAAGAATGCCGGTGCTATGTTCTTAGGTGAATACTCCAGTGAACCGCTTGGCGATTATTTTGCCGGACCAAACCATGTCCTTCCGACAAATGGAACAGCGAAATTCTTCTCCCCATTGTCCGTTGATGATTTCATCAAGAAATCCAGCGTAATTTCCTATTCACGTGAAGCACTGGAAGAAGCGCATGAGGACATTATCAAATTTGCGAAAGCAGAGCATTTGACAGCACACGCAAACTCCATCGCTGTGCGTTTTGGCAAAGAGGTCTTTGACGAAAATTAATACTTGACTTGTACAAGTGAAGTATGTTATATTTTTAATGTTGTGAATAAAGTAGATGGTCCTCTGATGGAAATATATCATTAAGAACATCAAAATCAGATTAGGAGGAACAACAATGAACGAAATTATCAAGAAAATCGAAGCAGAGCAGTTGAAAGCTGAAGTACCTGAATTTCACGTTGGTGATACTGTTAAGGTATATGCCAAAGTAAAAGAGGGACAGCGCGAAAGAACACAGGTTTTTGAAGGTGTTGTATTGAAACGCCAGGGCGGAAGCACTCGTGAGACATTTACTGTCCGCAAGTTCTCCAATGGTGTTGGTGTTGAGAAGACATGGCCTCTTCATTCTCCAATTGTTGAGAAAATCGAAATTGTTCGTCTTGGTAAAGTAAGAAGAGCAAAACTGAATTATCTGCGCGGACGCATAGGTAAAGCAGCTAAGGTTAAAGAACTTGTTAAGTAAATATTTGCTTTTCATCGAGGCGCATGGGCTTGGCTCATGCGTCTTTTTCAGTAAATGAGCAAAGGGGTATTGCTATGAATTTAAGGTTTGAAGAAGAAAAAAAACACGAACAGAGAATGCAGTTTCTAAAAGGAGCCATCCGCTTTTTGATTATGGCAGCAGCGGTTGTATTTCTTGCCTGGCTGATTATTACGTTTGCCTTAAAAAAAGTAAGTGTAATTGGCAGTTCCATGGAAACGACACTTTACAATGGGGAAGATGTGATTGTAAACAAAACTTCTTATGTGCTTTTTCCACCAAAAAGAAATCAGATTATTGCTTTTTATCCGGAAGTACAGGACGAGGAGGAGACAATAAACAGTGACAGTATGATTCACATCCGCAGAGTTGCCGGTCTTCCCGGTGAAAAAGTACAAATTAAAAATGGAAAACTTTATATTAATGGAGAAGAACAGAAAGAAAAATATGATTTTGAAACGATGCATTCCGGCGGACGGGCAGTCAATGAAATTACGCTCAAAGACGATGAGTATTTTGTGCTAAGTGACAGCCGCAATGACATGGATGACAGTCGGAATTCATCTTTTACAAAAGTTACGAAAAAGAATATTATCGGAAAAGTAATTTTGCGGCTTGACCCATTTTCCTTAATTGGAGGGCCAACGGCAGAAGATAAGAAAACGGAATAGGAGGAAGTTTCGATGCATTTTCAATGGTATCCGGGGCATATGACAAAAGCAAAACGTGCCATGCAGGAAGATATCAAACTAATTGATGTCATTATTGAACTGGTGGATGCTAGAATCCCCCGAAGCAGCAAAAATCCTGATATTGATTCGCTGGCACAGGGAAAATCAAGAATTTTACTGTTAAATAAAAGCGATATGGCGGATGCGGCAAAGACTCAGGCATGGATTTCATATTATGAGAAACAGGGCTTTTTAGCATTGGCAGTCAATTCAAAAAAGAAAAATGAATTAAAACAGGTGAATGCGTTAGTGCAGAAAGCCTGTGAAAAGAAAATTGAGCGCGATCGCAAACGAGGCATTAAAAACCGTCCGGTTCGTGCTATGATTGTTGGTATCCCGAATGTTGGAAAGTCTACATTTATTAATAGTTTTGCCGGAAAAGCATGTGCAAAAACAGGAAACAAACCGGGCGTTACCAAAGGGAAACAGTGGATTCGCCTGAATAAACAGGTAGAACTTTTAGATACACCGGGTATTTTATGGCCGAAGTTTGAAGACCAGACAGTTGGACAGCATTTAGCTTTTATCGGTTCTATTAAAGATGAATTAATCCAGAGTGTAGAACTTGCACTGGATTTGATTGAGTTTTTAACGGCAAGTTATCCGGGAATTCTTGGTAAAACATATTCCGTTGATGAATCTGAGGATTCTGTTGCTATTTTAAATGCAATTGCTGTAAACCGCGGCTGTCTGAAAAAAGGAAATGAGTTAGACCATGATAAGGCTGCTTTTTTGCTTTTGGATGATTTCCGCAATGCAAGACTTGGAAAAATTTCAGTTGAAAATCCGCAGGATGGTGAGAATAATGGAAATTGAGAAAAAATTTTTAGTGAGTGACATTCCGGATTTAAGCCAGGCGGTCAAAGTGTTTGAAATTGAACAGGGATATCTGTGTTCGGAACCGACCGTGCGGATCCGCAGGAAAAATGACGACTATATTTTGACTTATAAAAACCGCATTGCTGTTGATGACGAGGCATTGAATGTTTCGGATGAGCGGGAGATGCCTTTGACAAAAGATAGTTTCTTTCATTTGAAACAAAAATGTGATGGCATCTGCATAAAAAAAACGAGATACTGCATCCCATATCAGAATTATATGATAGAACTGGATATCTTTCATGACCGTTATGAAGGACTTATTCTGGCAGAAGTGGAGTTTGACTCTGTTGAAGAAAGTAAATTGTTTGAAAAACCGTCATGGTTTTTAGAAGATGTAAGCGGAAAAGTTGACTATACAAATAGTTATTTAGCCCAAAAGTAATTTTTTACTTGTCAATTTCGTTTTTGCGTCTTATAATGTTAAGTGACAAAAAACGAAGGAGGTTATGACTATGTCATACGTAGATGAGGTATTGGCTGAATTAATCGAGAAGAACCCTGCTGAGCCGGAGTTCCATCAGGCAGCCAAAGAAGTTCTTGAATCACTTCGTCCTGTTGTAGAGCAGAACGAGGAAAAATTCCGTAAAGATGCTTTGCTTGAGCGTCTTGTTAATCCAGAGAGACAGATTAAGTTCCGTGTTCCTTGGGTTGATGATAAAGGACAGGTACAGGTAAATACCGGTTACCGTGTTCAGTTTAACAGTGCTATCGGACCATACAAAGGTGGACTTCGTTTCCATCCATCCGTAAACCTTGGTATCATTAAATTCCTTGGTTTCGAGCAGATTTTCAAAAACTCCCTGACCGGACTTCCGATTGGCGGCGGTAAAGGTGGTTCTGATTTCGATCCAAAAGGTAAATCAGACCGTGAGGTTATGGCATTCTGCCAGAGCTTTATGACAGAACTTTGCAAACATATCGGAGCAGATACAGACGTTCCTGCCGGTGATATCGGTGTTGGTGGACGTGAAATCGGTTATATGTTCGGACAGTATAAGAGAATCCGCAACCTGTATGAAGGTGTTCTGACAGGTAAAGGACTTACTTACGGTGGTTCTCTCGCTCGTACAGAAGCTACCGGATATGGTCTTTTGTACTATACACAGGAAATGTTGAAATGCAACGGACATGATTTGGCTGGTAAAACAGTTGTTGTTTCCGGTGCTGGTAACGTTGCTATTTACGCAATTCAGAAAGCTCAGCAGTTAGGTGCTAAAGTTGTTACAGCTTCTGACTCTACAGGATGGATCTATGACAAAGATGGTATCGATGTTGAATTATTAAAAGAAGTAAAAGAAGTAAAACGTGCACGT
>OGOD01002107.1_pt1 | contig 10606 bp, 10 predicted proteins | sample 1573631 | NCBI WGS metagenome assembly OGOD01 (sample SAMEA2581895, study PRJEB24529) | metagenome | biome: Human gut stool | place: China | collected 2011
TGTGGCGCAGAAAATGAGAAATTGACGAAAAAAGCGCTTCGGACTGCCCGAAGTGCTTTTTTTCGGCGGAACAGATCGGATTTCCCCCTGCGCGCGGTGTTGCGCGGCTGAAAAAAGTGTGATAGGATATCCTAGAAATAGTATGTTCGGCAGCCGTCTTGCTGCCGGATCGATTTTGAGGTATGCGAATGAAGAAAAGCGACAAGACACCCAAGCAGACCCACCGCCGCGCCGACCCGAACGTGATGGGCCTGCGCGCGGACGTGGTGGAGCAGAATATCACGGAGACGCTGGAAACGAACTATATGCCCTATGCGATGTCCGTCATCGTCTCGCGCGCCATTCCGGAGATCGACGGCTTCAAGCCCTCGCACCGAAAGCTTCTGTACACGATGTACAAGATGGGCCTTCTCACCGGCGCGCGCACAAAGAGCGCGAACATCGTCGGCCAGACGATGCGCTTAAACCCCCATGGCGACGCCGCAATCTACGACACGATGGTGCGCCTTTCCAAGGGCTACGGCGCGCTGCTGCACCCGTTCGTCGACTCGAAGGGCAACTTCGGTAAGGTCTATTCGCGCGATATGGCGTGGGCGGCCAGCCGATACACCGAGGCAAAGCTCGCGCCCATCTGCGCAGAGCTCTTCCGCGACATCGACTCCGACACGGTCGATTTTGTCGACAACTACGATAACTTGATGAAGGAGCCGGCGCTTCTGCCGACGACCTTCCCCAATATCCTCGTTTCGGCCAATCAGGGCATCGCCGTCGGCATGGCGAGCCAGCTGTGCGGCTTCAATTTGGGCGAGGTCTGCGATACGACGATCGCCTTCCTCAAAAATCCCGAGGTGCGCATCAGCGAGACCTTGCTCGCCCCTGATTTTCCCACCGGCGGCGAGGTGTTGTATGACGCGCGCGTCATCGAGGATATCTACAACACCGGCCGCGGCGGTGTGAAGGTGCGCGCCCGCTGGCGCTACGATAAAAAGGAAAATCTCATCGAAATTTACGAGATCCCCTACACCACCACAAGCGAGGCCATCATGGATAAGGTCGCCGAGCTCATCAAGGCGGGCAAGGTGAAGGAAATTTCCGATATGCGCGACGAGACGGACCTCTCGGGCCTCAAGCTGACGATCGACTTAAAGCGCGGCGCGGACCCCGACAAGCTGATGCAGAAGCTCTTCAAGGCCACGACGCTGCAGGATACGGCGTCGTGCAACTTCAACGTCCTGATCGGCGGCATGCCGCGCGTGATGGGCGTGCGCGAGCTTTTGGACGAGTGGTGCGCCTGGCGCACCGAGAGCGTCAAGCGGCGCGTGTACTTCGTGCTCAAAAAGCGGCAGGATAAGCTGCACCTCTTGAAGGGCCTCAAGCGCATCCTGCTCGATATCGACAAGGCCATCAAGATCATCCGCGAGACGGAGAAGGAAGCAGACGTTGTGCCGAACCTGATGATCGGCTTCGGCATCGACCAGATCCAGGCGGAGTACGTCGCCGAGATCAAGCTGCGCAGCATCAACCGCGAATATATCTTAAAGCGCGTGGAGGAGACGGCTTCGCTCGAGTCGGAGATCGAGGACCTTGAGGATACGCTCGCGCGCCCGTCGCGCATCCGCAAGATCATCATCACAGAGCTCGAAGAGGTGCGCAAAAAGTACGCCGAGCCCCGCCGCACCGGTATCATCTACGATTTTGTCGAGGACGCGGAGGTGGAGGACGATCCTGTCGAGGACTATCCTGTCACGCTCTTTTTGTCGCAGCACGGGTATTTCAAAAAGATCACGCCGCAGTCGCTGCGTATGTCCGGCGAGCAGAAGTTCAAGGAGGATGACGCGCTCAGCGCGAGCGTGGAGAGCTCCAATGCCGCCGAGCTGATGTTCTTCACCGACAAGGCGCAGGTCTACAAGACGCGCGTGAGCGACTTTGCCGACGGCAAGGCGAGTCAGCTCGGCGACTACCTGCCTGCCAAGCTCGGCATGGACGAGGGCGAGAGCGTCATGGGCATGGTGCTGCCGGGCGACTACAGCGGCTATATGATCTTCTTCTTTGAAAACGGCAAGGCCGCGAAGGTCGAGCTCTCGGCGTACAGGACGACCTCGAACCGCCGCCGCCTGACGGGGGCTTACAGCGACAAGAGCCCGCTGCGCGCGATGCTGCACATCCGGGAGGACCGCGAGATTGCCGTCTATTCAAGCGAGCCCCGCGTGCTCATCGTCAGCACCGCGCTGCTCGGCGTGAAGACCACGCGCACAACGCAGGGCGTTGCGCTGCTGACGCTCAAAAAGAAGCACACGCTGGATACCGTTCGCTTCCCCGAGGAGACCGGTATCACCGACCTTGCCCGCTACCGCGGGCGCAGCATCCCGGCGACGGGCGCGCTGCTCAAAACGGAGGACAGCGACGATAAACAGCTCTCGCTCATCTGACGGCGGGAGACGAGCGGGGAAGAGAAAAGAGAGGAGAGAGGTCTATGAAAAAGGAAAGCGTGCGCGAGCAGGTGCGCAGCTATGTCATTATCACGCTGGCGTGCGTGCTGTACGCGCTGTCGTTCAACTGGTTCTATGCGCCGAACGACTTCACCGTCGGCGGCTTTACGGGTATCTCGCAGATCATCAACTTCTTTATTCCGGTGCTGCCGGTCGGCGTGATGATCATTGTGCTCAATGTACCGCTGTTCATTGTGGGACTGAAAAAATTCGGCTTTGCGTTTTTGGTGAAGTCCATCTACACGATGGCGCTGAGCTCGGTCCTGATCGACGTGGTCGATGTGATCCATCAGTTTTCGCCCATGGACCCGCTGCTTGCGTGTCTTTACGGCGGCGTGACGCTGGGCGTTGCCTCGGGACTCATCTTCCGCGAGGAGGCGACCACCGGCGGCTCGGAGCTCGGCGCGTGGATCGTGCGGTCGCACGTCGAGCGGCTGTCGATCGGCAATATCTGCCTTGGCATCGATCTGACGATCATTCTGATCTATGCCGCGGTGTTCAGAAGCCTCAATAACGCCCTTTACGGCGCGCTTGCGCTCTACATCACGACCAAGGTGCTCGACCTTGTCGTGTACGGGCAGAACACGGCCAAGCTCGCCTACATCATCAGCGACAAATACGAGGAGATCATGCAGGAGATGATCGCGCGCGACATGGGCGCGACGCTCCTGAACGGCAAGGGCATCTACACGGGCTCGGAGCGCCCGCTGCTGCTGTGCGCGGTGCGCAACAAGGAGGTCGTGTCCATCAAGCGCTTCATCAAGGAGCTGGACCCCGACGCCTTTTTCATCGTGTGCGACGCGAGCGAGGTGCTGGGCGAGGGCTTCGGCGTTTATAACCCCAAGGGGCTTTAAGAAAGCAGCTTTGGCAAGCAGGAGGTCAAAATATGGATTTTACGACGGTGGAGAAGAATCTCAGAGAGCGCGGCTTCAAGGTGTCCGCCTTTGCGACGGCGCAGGAAGCGGCGGACTATCTCAACGCGCAGATCGACCGTTCGAGCGTGTCCTTCGGCGGAAGCGTAACGCTCTCGCAGATGGGGCTTTTTGAAAGCCTTGGCGCTCACAACACGATCTACAGCCATTGGAACGTGCCAGACGGCATGAACGCCGACGAGGTGCGCGAAAAGGCCGCGACCTGCGAGCACTATCTGCTCTCGGCCAACGGTCTTGCCGAAACGGGCGAGATCATCAATATCGACGGCACGGGCAACCGCGTGGCGTCGTCGCTCTTCGGCCACAAAAAGGTATGGTACGTCGTCGGCAGCAACAAGCTTGCGCCGACCTATGACGAGGCGCTCTGGCGCGCCCGCAACATCTCCGCGCCGAAGAACGCCCAGCGCCTCGGCGTGAAGACGCCCTGCGCCGTGAACGGCGACCGCTGCTACGACTGCAAGAGCCCGCAGCGCATCTGCCGCGGCCTTGTCGTGATGTGGGAGGCCATTTGCAGCTGCGAGAGCGAGGTCGTGCTCGTCGACGAGCCGCTCGGCTACTGAGAAAAGCGGAGGAAAAGAGAGGGGGCGAGGCGCCGTGCGCAAAAAGTTCATACCGCTTACGCTGGCGCTCTGCCTGACGCTCGCGGGCTGCGGCAACATCGTGCTCGAGCGCAGCTACTCCGTCTCCGCGCCGCACAGCGAGGTCTACTGGGAGAACGAGAACGCCGACACCCTGCGGGCCGACAGCTATCAGGACCTTGTCAACGCGCTGCTGCTGCTCCTCGGCGAGCACAGCGAGGAGGGCACCGTCCGCATTTACGGAAACGACGAGGCCGCCGCGTCGATGGCGGAGCAGGCCTGCCGCGAGGTGCAGGAGGAGACGGCGCTGGGCGCTTATCTGCTGGAATACATCAGCTATACCGACGCGCAGGAGCACGGCTACTACGAGATGCGCGTGCGCCTCGGCTATCGCCGCACGGCGGAGGAGCAGGCGGCCATCATCACCGCCACCAGTACGGAAGCGCTGCCTGACCTTCTGCGCCTGACGGCGGAGGAGGGGACGGTGAAGCGCGTTGCTGTGCGCTTCGGCTATTTTGCGACCGACCGCGACGGCCTGCGCGAGATGGTCCGCGCGGTGCAGGCGGAGGTGGAGCCCGGCTTTGAACAGCCCTGGCAGGTGTATTTCTATCCCGATACCGACGACGTCGGCATCGTGGAGGTCGTGCTGCGGGAAGTGTAAAAATGGATAAGAATGTGTGTCCCATACGAACTGCGAGATTTATGAGGAAAGATAGGGCGGCTGTGGGATATGCATTGTCCGTGGAATACATAGCAACATTGACCGTGGAGTAAAGGTATTCCAGGCAGATTGTAGAAAACGCAGTCTGCCGGGGATTTTTAATTTTGTAGCTTTCTCGTTGCAAACATCTCAGAATTATAGTAAAATAGATGAATGAAGGATATACCCAAGATAAAGCAGGAATTATAGTGAAACGAATCAGAAACGGATTTACATTGATGGAAATGCTGATCGTCATTGCAATCATCGCTGTATTGATTGCAATTGCGATCCCGGTATTTGCATCACAGCTTGAAAAAAGCAGAGAAGCGGCAGACCTTGCAAATGTATGCTCTGCTTATGCGCAGGTATCTGCAGAGGCACTGCTCGGAGATCCAACTGCCACCGTGACGGTCGACCTAAAGCAGAAGCAGGCCGACTGGCAATCGTTGGACCCCGTGAATATCGGCGGTATCGTCCACTACAAAAAGCAAGGAGACACGGATAATTGGAAAGGCGTTGCTGCGCCGAACGGAACCTGCGTTGTGTCATATAACGAAGATTACGGAATCATTCTCACCTGGAGCGGAAAAGCCGACCCATCTGCCTCCAAGTATCCGTTTAATACAAACGTAAAGGATTTCTTCCCGCTTCTATATGGTACAGATTTCTGGAACGATATGAAAAATGAGTCAAATTTTGAGTTTGACTCCAGATGTCCGGAATCAAAGTATGTCCCGGCTATTTCCGAAGCGATCAAAAAATTGGACAACAGTCTTTTACAGCAGCCGGACTGTACCTGGGCCTATCTTGGCAACGGAAGAGATGGGCAAAAAGCAAATCGGTATCTTTTCTGGACATCTCTGAACACGAACAACGTCGGAGATGGAAAGCGCATCCCCGTAATCATCCAAACCGGCGATGGGAAATATTATGTTTCCGAAACCACAACTGGCAAGCGAACCAAAAACGGCAAAGACTATGTCGCTGTCTCGGAATCGCTTACGCCGAGCCAGTATAAGCAAACACTGAAAAATGGAAAAGAATATTCCACCTTGGAAGCAGCCTACGATGCCTATCTCAAAGCCTTGGAGGATTCCGGATATGTTTCGGGTCGCCAGCCTTAAAGGTATATGAACGATCCGCGTAATGTATTGGATGGGATACCAGAAACCAATCCGCGCAGCAGATAGGCGAGGATAAACTGGAGAATGCACTCTGTTGCTTCCTCATCAATTACTTCGTGGTGAAAATCATCAAACACATGGAAGAAAAAAGCTCAGACTTGCGTCTGAGCTTTTTTTGCGTCTTACGGAAGAGAGGATCAGGAGAGGATCGCGCGGTCGTTGGCGAACTCGTCGCCGCTGGCCTTGGTGAACTGCTCAAGAAGGTCGGGCACGGTGAGCTTTTTCTTTTCTTCGCCGGCGATATCGAGGATGATGCGGCCCTCATGCAGCATGATGAGGCGGTTGCCGTACTGGATGGCGTCGCGCATATTATGCGTGATCATCAGCGTGGTGAGCTGACCCTCGCGCACGATGCGGTCGGTGAGCTCCATGACCTTGGCGGCGGTCTTCGGGTCGAGCGCGGAGCTGTGCTCGTCGAGCAGCAGGAGCTTGGGACGCTTGAGCGTCGCCATCAGCAGCGTGAGCGCCTGGCGCTGGCCGCCGGAGAGCGTCGCGACCTTGGTGGAAAGGCGGGACTCAAGGCCGAGGCCGAGACCGCCGAGCAGCTCGCGGTACTGCTCCTTTTCCTCCTTCGTCACGCCCCAGGCAAGCCCGCGGCGCTGGCCGCGGCGGGCGGCGAGGGCAAGGTTTTCTTCGATCTGCATCGAGGGGGCGGTGCCCATCATCGGGTCCTGGAACACACGGCCGATGCACGCCGCGCGCTTGTGCTCGGGAAGGTTGGTGACGTCGCTGCCGTCGATGATGACCTTGCCGGAGTCGACGAAGAACGTGCCGGCGGTGGCGTTGAGCATCGTGGACTTGCCCGCGCCGTTGCCGCCGATAACCGTGACAAAGTCACCTTCGTTCAGCTTCAGGTTCAGGCCATTCAGCGCCATTTTCTGGTTGACCGTGCCTGCGTTGAAGGTTTTGGAAACATTCTGGATCTCAAGCATTTTTTGCATCCTCCTTCTGTGCCTTTTTGACCGGCTTCGAGAAGTATTTGCTCTTCCAGTACGGCACGGCCAGGAACACGGCCACCACAGAAGCGCTGAGCAGCTTGAGCAGGTTTGCGTCAAAGCCAAGGGTCAGCACCAACTGGATGACAACATAGTAGATGATGGCACCGATGGAGACCGACACCAGCTTGAGGGCAAAGTTGTGGAAAATGCGGCTAAATACGGCTTCGCCAATGATGACGGCGGCCAGACCGATGACGATGGCACCGCGGCCCATGCCCACATCCGCAAAGCCCTGATACTGGCTCAGCAGAGCACCGGACAGGGCCACCAGTGCGTTGGACACGGCCAGACCCAGCACGATGTTGAAGTCGGTGTTGATGCCCTGTGCACGGGACATGGCGGGGTTGGAACCGGTGGCACGGATGGCACAGCCCAGCTCGGTGCCGAAGAACCAGTACAGCACGCCGATGACCACCGCCGTGACCAGAATGATCATGATGATGGGGTTGTGCAGGGCAAATTCCTTGACCCAGCGCAGGGAGATGAGCAGGCCGTACTTGTCCACGTTGATGGACTGGTTGGCCTTGCCCATGATCTTCAGGTTGATGGAGTACAGCGCCAGCTGAGTCAGGATGCCGGCCAGAATGGCGGGGATGCCCATAAAGGTGTGCAGCAGGCCGGTGACAAGGCCGGTGGCCAGACCGGCCAGCACCGCCACCAGCAGTGCCAGCCAGACGTTCATGCCGGAAAGCAGGCACATGACACACACGGCGCCGCCGGTGCCGAAAGAGCCGTCCACGGTCAGGTCGGCCACGTCCAGAATGCGGTAGGTCAGGTATACGCCAATGGCCATGATGCCCCAGATCAGGCCCTGCGCACAGGCACCCGGCAGAGCACCCGGCAGGTTGGCAAGTCTTGCAATGATCTCCAAAACAATTTCCTCCTAAACGTTACACTTTTTTATCTCCCGTTTTGATACGGGAAAGCGGAGAAGAGTAAAAATATGCTCTCCTCCGCTATTTTCGTTTTGGTTCCCGCTGTTGTCAGGCTTCGATCTCTACATAGCCTTCCGGCACGGTCAGGCCCAGATCATCGCAGATGGCCTTGTTGTACTTCTTGGTCACGTCGGTGTACTCGATGGGCATGGTGGAGATATCGCTCTCGCCGTTCAGGATCTTGACGGCCATCTCACCGGTGGTGTAGCCCAGATCATAGTAGCTGATGGACAGGGTGGCCACGCCGCAGCCGGAGCAGATGCCTTCTTCACCGGCGAACACGGGCTTCTTGGCCGGGCGGCAGATGCCGTCCACGATGCCGGTGTTGGCCGCCACGGTGTTGTCAGTGGGCACATACAGGGCATCGTTCTCGTCCGCAGCCTTCTGGCAGACGGAGGACAGATCATTAGAATCCGAGAAAGCGTACTGGGCAGCGGTCACACCCTTGGCCTCCAGGTATTTCTGGACCTCGTCCACCTGATACTGGCTGTTGGCCTCAGCGGAGCAGTACAGCAGGCCCACCTTCTTGGCGTCCGGCATCCACTCCACGATCATATCCGCCTGCTGATCCAGCGGGGCCAGATCGGAGGTGCCGGAGACGTTGCCGCCCACGGTGCCGGAGAAGTTATCCAGACCCAGCGCCACGCCGTACTCGGTGACCGAGGTGCCCAGCACCGGGATGGTGTTGGTGGCAGCCTGAGCCGCCTGCAGGGCGGGGGTCGCGTTGGCCATGATCAGATCCACACCGGAAGAAACAAAGCCGTTGGTGATGGTAGCGCAGGTTGCGGAGTCGCCCTGTGCATTCTGGAAGTCGAAGGTAACGTTGTCACCAAAGGCAGCCGTCAGGGCATCCTCAAAGCCCTGGGTGGCAGCATCCAGAGCGGCGTGCTGCACCAGCTGGCAGATGCCAACGGTGAACTTCTGGCCGTCAGCCGCTGCAGAAACAGAAGCTGCGGTGGAGGAAGCCACAGAAGAAGCAGCTGCGGAGGAAGCGGAAGAACCGCCACAGGCAGACAGAGCGGCGGCGGCACCGCAGGCAGCGGCGGCAGCCAGGAACGAACGACGAGTGATCTTACGCATTTTGATTTCTCTCCTCTATACATTGCAGTTCGTGCGGCCACAGGCTGCCGCACGCGAACTGCTGAATTGTAAGCGAGCCAGAAACAGGTTTGCTTTACACTCGTGAAGTATAGCACACATTTCCCGGTAAAACAATCCGCTTTTGCGCAAAAACGGCCCTTATTATCTATTATTTAAAACAGTTCCATCAATTATTTTGATCGCACGTTTTGCTTTTGCTGGTAAGCCGTCAGTTTTGCCCAATCGGCTTTCAGACCGTGTAGGTTGGCTTCCAGCTGGGGCAGCCAGGGCTGTGCGTAGTCGTAGTGGTAATACAGTGCCTGCCACAGCTTTGCCTGGGCACGCCGCAGCAGCACCGGACTGAGCACCGCTTCCAGACGTTCCACCTCATCCTCCAGCTCCATGCAGGTCAGTGCCCAGCGCACGTCCAGCGCCTCGCGGGCGGGCACGTCGTAGCGGGACAGGTAGTCCTGTACCCGGGCTTCGATCACCTGCCCTCCGCAGCCGGTAGGCTGCAAGAAGTAGCTTACCTGCCCTTCCCGGCTGATCTCCTGGGCCAGCGGGTAGAGCGCGCACACCAGCGGTTCCGCATCGTGGATGGCACAGTGGTTCTCGGTCAGGAACGGGCAGTTGCTGCGGTTCTCTTTGACCGGGGCCAGCCGCAGCACCGGCAGATGGCTCACCTGCCCGATGCTGGCCCGGCAATAGCCTCGGGCCACGATCTGCGGCGGCAGGCGCAGCCGGGCTGCAATGCGCCACAGGTCAAAGCCAGATAATACGATATCTTCCCTGCCCCGGCAGCAGTCGCCGCATCCGGCGCAGGCAAAACAGAACTGCGCCTCCCGCTCCAGAAGCGGCATGGCCTCGGTGCGGGTAAAATCCACCTGCCCGCACAGGTCGATGTGGTCGTCACGCATGGATGATCTTCCTTCTTCCTGAATGATATTGATTTTTATTGTATCACATTGCCGTCAAAAGCAAAAGGGAGCGTTTCCGCTCCCCTTGCGCTATCCTGTCATTGATACTTCTTTGCCGGGATGACGATTGCGCCAAACAGCGATGCAATGTATCCGATAAGCACTGCACGCCACACCTGCCATCCGGTGGCCTGTTCAAACACGACCGCCGCTGCCGTGCAGAGCGGTGTCAGGAGCATACTTACCACGCACCACACCCGCATTGCTTTGATCACATGGAGCCAGTTGCGGTTGTTGTAGTACACACCCGGAATATGCATGTGGAACGCTCCCTGTGCAAAATTGCAGACATGGTTTTCGTCATAATAGCGCGGCAATGTTTCCGGCATCCAGAACAGGGTGTAGGCCCCATATACGATGCCGAAGATCACGTTTATAATCAGCAGCATCATTGCGCCCTCGGTCCCGGCCAGCCCCACGGCCCAGACAGCTGCGGTCTCTACAAGGCCAAGCACCACGCTGACCCCATACAGCGGCAGAAACTTCTGCGTGCGGGCCTGGCGGCGTTCCGGCGGTTCTGCCGAAAAAATCAGTGCCTTGCGGATCAGTTCCTCTGTTTCCTCGCGGGTAAAGCGCTGCTCCTCCTCCACGCGGCAGCCCTGTAACAGCTCGGCCACGGTCACATTCAGCTGTTCGGCCAGCGGCACCAGCAGGGAGATATCCGGCACGCTCAAGCCCGTTTCCCTTAATTAAAGATATTGTTGGGTAAAAAAGAAAGGTCAGTCGATTT
>OGOD01002114.1_pt1 | contig 10561 bp, 7 predicted proteins | sample 1573631 | NCBI WGS metagenome assembly OGOD01 (sample SAMEA2581895, study PRJEB24529) | metagenome | biome: Human gut stool | place: China | collected 2011
CGTGCCCGGTCTGGTTTCCAGAAAGAAACAGTTTGTTCCCAGTGTTCTGCATGTGCTACAGCAGTAAGGGACAGCTATGAAGAATTATAAAATGGTTCTGGCGTATGATGGCACACGCTATAACGGCTGGCAGAAGCAGGTAAATACGGAGAACACGATTCAGGGCAAGCTCGAAACGCTGTTGTCCAGGATCGCAGGAGAGCCGGTGGAGATCCACGGCGCGGGCAGAACCGATGCCGGCGTCCATGCGCGGCGTTTCGCGCTCAGCTTCTGCTATACTGGCAAAGTGCCGATGCAGAAAATCGTGCCCGCGCTCAACGCCCACCTGCCGCCGGACATCCGCGCAGTGGACATCCGGTCCGTGCCGGACGGCTTCCACGCGCGTTACGCCGCCCACGCCAAGACCTACCGCTACTACATTTTGAACGCGCGGGTGGATGATCCGTTCACCTACGACACCTGCCACAGGGTAGGGGCCGCGCTCGACCTGGCCGCCATGCAGGCCGCTGCGGCGCAGTTCATAGGCACGCACGATTTTTCCGCCCTCTGCGCGTCCGGGTCCAGCGCCGCCGCCCACGGGGATACCGTGCGGACGATTACGGATTGTACTGTTGTACAGAACGGCGATTTGTTTACAATTTCCGTGACCGCTGACGGCTACCTCTATAATATGGTGCGCATTCTGGCGGGCACGCTCGTGGACGCGGGTCTTGGCAAGCGGACGCCGGAGAGCATCCCCGCCCTGCTGGAAAGCGGGGACCGACGCCGAGCCGGGCCGACGCTGCCCGCAAAGGGGCTGTTTTTGGAAAAGGTCGACTACCCGGAATTGGATGATGTTTAAACGTGTTCTGTAGGGGCGGGACATGTCCCGCCCGCGGCCTTCCCGCAGGATGTCAATTCCGTACAGTGGCGGGCCGGGCATGCCCGGCCCCTACATTTCTACACAAAATACGAAAGGAGGGGGCCCACCTATGAGTAAGGCGGACAGAGATCGGCAGGCATTGCTGCAGCGGCTGGCGCGTGAGCAGAGGCGGGCCCTGAACGCCGCCGCCCGTGACGCAGACCGTGCCCGCACGCCGCGCACCGCTCCCACACCGCGGCGCGATGACAGCCCGCCGTCCCGGACGTCCGAGCAGCCGTCCGCGCAGAGCGCCGCGCGGCTCAAATCCCTGACGCCGCTCTACAAGCAGCGCCAGCAGCGGCGACTCACCGTCCTGATCGTCATTATCATTGCGCTGGCGCTGGCGCTCACCGTTGTGACCGGCACACTGTCGGCCTCGCTGGCGCTGCTGGGTGATGCCGTGGACAGCGCATCGCTCTACCTGAACCGCGCCGACGGCGGCTGGCCGGCCACCACCGGCATCACCGAGCCGCTGCAAATCGAACCGCTGGCGGACGGCTTCGTCGAGCTGGGCAATGAGGATGTGCTCGTCTACTCGGCCTACGGCTCCAAAATTCTGAGCCTGCAGCCGTCCTACGCGCGGCCCGTGCTGGCTGTGGGCGGCACCCACTTTGTGGTCTACAACCGCGCGGGCAGTGAGCTGACCGTATGCAGCCGCACCCGCACGCTCTACACACAGCGCTTTGACGAGGACATTCTGCTCTGCGCCATGTCAAACAACAACTCGCTGGCCGTCGTGACCGACGCGGACCGTTTTGCCGGCTGGGTACACATCTATGACCCTTCGATGCGGGAGCTGTACAGCTGGCGGATGCCCCAGTCGATGGGCACGCCGATCGCGCTGGACTTTGCCCCCGACAACCGCAGGTTTGCCTCGGGCATGATTGCCGCGCGGGACGGGCAGCTGAACTGCTCGGTCTACTTTATGAGCCTCGACTCCGACACCGAGGGGCTGCTCTATACCGCCGACGCGGGCAGCATGCTGCTGCGGCTGGACTGGCAGAGCGAGAACCGCGTCATGGCCGTGTTTGACACCTACATTGCGGTCATCGACCCCCGCACCGCCGCCGAGGTCGCACGCTACGACTACGGCGGGGCCGCGCTGCAAAGCGTTGCACCCGGACGCCGCCAGACCGCGCTGCTTCTGAACGTACACGGCGGAAACAGCCTGGTCACCCTGTCCGAAAGCCTCACCGTTATGTCGGAGATTCCCGCACGGCAGGCGTTTGCGGTCTCGGCCACCGACACCGACATTTATCTGCTCTGCCCCGATGCCGTCGAATGCTACGGCTACGACGGCGTGCAGAACTGGGTGCAGACCGGCCTGCCGTCCCGCCCGCTGGCGGTCCTGCACGGCAAGCAGACGCTGGTCTTTACCGGCAGTCAGGCGGACGTTTTGGCGAAGCCAGCCGAGTAGTTCCGAAGCCTTCCCCCTCGGGGGAAGGTGGCCCCGCAGGGCCGGATGAGGGGCTGCCTTGCCGCAATAACCAATTTGCGGGCAATAATGGCAAGGTTCACCCTCATCCGTCAGCGGGCGGGGCCGCTGACAGCTTCCCCCTCGGGGGAAGCCTTTCGACCCGCAAGTAATCCAACAGAAAGAAGTACCCATCTATGTCTTTTTCTCCCGCACTTGTCTATGATTTTATTTTTCTGGCCGTATTTTCCTTTGCCGCTGTCAAAAGCTGGCAGAAGGGCTTTCTCGCCGGGCTGACCGAGCTGATCGGCGCGGTGCTGGGCGTCGGCATTGCCTCCTGGGGCAGCCGCACGCTGGCCCCGGAAGTCTACCTTAGCTTTTTCAGCGACTCCGTCTCCACCCGGGTCGAGCAGGCCGTCGCACAGTCGGGCGGCGATATTGCCGCTGCGGTGCAGGGGCTGGACTTTCTGCCGGAATCCATCCGTGCCGCGCTGGCCGCGGGTCTGCAGACTGCCGGGGACCAGCTGCCCGAAAAGATCAACGCCCTGCTGGAGCCGCTTTTCCTGCCGCTGGTGCAAGCGTTGCTGTTTGTGCTGCTCTGCATGATCGTGCGCTGGGTGTTCGCCCTGCTGGTGCGGCTGCTGCGCGGCGTCAATCTTATCCCGCTGGTGGGCGGTGCCAACCGGCTGCTGGGTCTGGTGCTGGGCCTTGTGACCGGCGCGTTCGACTGCTGGCTGCTGGCGCTGCTGCTCTGGTTCGCCGCCAGCATCACCACCGGCCAGATCGACTGGCTGACCACCGGCGTTTTGCAGCGCAGCGTCGGGTACAGCCTTTTTGGTGCGTTCAACCCGTTTTTGCTCCATTATTAAACAAATTCTGAACAAGCCCCGCCAAAACTTGCAATTTGGCAGGGTTTGTTTAATAATAGTAGTGTAGCTGCGGTGCGGCGGGCAGGGGACTGCCCACCCTACGTAGGGCAGATTTCCTATCCGCCCGCCGGGCGTCGGGAACGCCGCCCCCTACAACAATTAATCGCAATCCCACGTGCCTCTTATCGGGCACTTTTCATAGAGGTGAAGTAAATGCTTTGTGTTAAATGCCAAAAACGCCCCGCTGTCGTGTTTGTGCAGCGGCTTGAAAACGGCAAGGCCGTGCAGGAGGGCTACTGCCTGACCTGCGCCCGTGCCATGCACATCCAGCCTGTGGATGATCTGATGAAACAGTTCGGCATGTCCGACCAGGATCTGGAAAACATGGAGGAGCGGATGTCCAGCTTTTTGCAGGAGGCCTCCGACTCCGGCATGCTGGCCCCCATGATGAACGGCGACGACACCGACGCCGGTGACGAGCCCGCCCCGCAGGACGATTTTGTCCCGGGCGGCAGCCCCGTGTTCCCGTTTGGCTTTGGTGCGCGCCAGAATAAGGACGACGCCAAGCCCAAAAGCGGCAAGAAGGAAAAGGCTCCCCGCCGCAAGTTCCTTGAGACCTACTGCGAGAACCTGACCCAGAAAGCCCGCGACGGCAAGATGGACCGCATCATTGGCCGTGACCGCGAAATTTACCGCACGATCCAGATTTTGTGCCGCCGCCAGAAGAACAACCCCTGCCTGATCGGCGAGGCCGGTGTCGGCAAGACTGCGATTGCCGAGGGCATCGCCCAGCGCATTGCCGAGGGCAAGGTCCCCGCGCGTCTGCAGGACAAGGAGATTTACCTGCTCGACATGACGTCCCTCGTCGCAGGCACCCAGTTCCGCGGCCAGTTTGAGCAGCGTGTCAAGGGCCTCATCAGCGAGGTCAAGGCTGCGGGCAACATCATCCTGTTTATTGATGAGATCCACTCCATCGTCGGCGCGGGCGACTCCGACGGCTCTATGAACGCCGCCAACATCATGAAGCCCGCGCTGTCCCGCGGGCAGATGCAGGTCATCGGCGCAACGACGTTTGCCGAGTATCGCAAGTATATCGAGAAGGATTCCGCGTTGGAGCGCCGTTTCCAGCCCGTCAAGGTCGAGGAACCGTCGCTGCTGGACACCATCGAGGTCATCAAGGGCATCCGCGTCTACTATGAAAAGCACCACTGCGTCCGTGTGTCCGACCCCATCGTGACGAGCATCGTCAAGCTGTCGGAACGCTACATCACGGATCGTTTCCTGCCGGACAAGGCCATTGACCTGCTGGATGAATCCTGCGCCTGCTGCAACCTGCGCCATCCTGAAATTACAGAGCTCATGGAGACCCAGCGCACCGTGGCCGATTTGGAGACCCGCGAGCACGAACTGGAGAACCCCGAGCCGCAGAACGGCCAGGACGCTGCCATCGACTACGAGGCACTGGCCGCGGTCAAGACAGATCTGGCGAAGCAGCGCGAAAAGCTGCCCGCCCTGCAGCTGAAGGTCGCGGAAATTGAAGTGATCATGGACGACGTCGCACAGGTCATTGAGCTTTGGACCGGTGTGCCTGCTGTGAAGATCAAAGAGACCGAGTATGGCCGCCTGCAGGGGCTGGAGGATGCCCTCAAGGCGCACATCATCGGCCAGGACGAGGCTGTCCACGCCGTGGCCGGGGCCATCAAGCGCGCCCGCGCCGACCTGTCTGGCCGTCACCGCCCGGCCAGCTTTATCTTCGTCGGCCCCACCGGCGTCGGCAAGACCGAGCTGGTCAAGCAGCTGGCCAGCCAGCTGTTCGACACCGTTGACCCGCTCATCTCCATCGACATGAGCGAGTACATGGAAAAGTACGCGGTGTCCCGCCTCATCGGCTCGCCCCCGGGCTATGTCGGCTACGACGAGGCCGGGCAGCTGACCGAGAAGGTCCGCCGCCATCCCTACAGCGTCGTGCTGTTTGACGAGATCGAAAAAGCACATCCTGACGTTATGAATATCCTGCTGCAGATTCTGGACGAGGGCAAGATCAACGACGCGCAGGGCCGCACGGTGGACTTCTCGAACACGGTCATCTGCATGACCTCCAACGCGGGCTCCACCGACCAGAGCGGCGCGACGGGCTTCGGCAAAAAGGCCGAGGTCGCCAGCGCGGACCGCAGCATGAAGGCGCTGCAGGAGTTCCTGCGCCCCGAGTTCATTGGCCGTGTGGACGAGATCATTACGTTCAAGCCGCTGAGCGAGGAAGACCTTGAGAAGATCGCCGCGCTCATGCTCGACGAGTACAAGCCCGGCCTGGCCGCGCACGGCATCACGCTGCACTACACGCAGCCCGCGCTGGCGGACATCGTAGCCGAAAGCTCCACCAAATACGGTGCGCGTGAGCTGCGCCGCACGATCCGCAAGACCGTTGAGGATCCCGTCTCCGACGCGCTCGTCGATGGCCGCCTGGATGGCCGCGAGGTCACGCTGGAGCTGGCCGACCACGACGGCAGGGCCGTGCTGGAAATTTAAGGGGCGCACCATGTACAGAAAACTGGCTGCCCTGGTGCTGGCCGCGGCGCTGCTGTGCAGCTGCTCGGCCCGCGTCACGGTGCAGCGTTATCCCGCGGAGCTGCCCCGGGCCGAAAGCCCCGCCGCCACCCCGACGCCGGAGCCTGTGCCCACCTTTACCGAGGAGCAGAAGGCCTACGGCAGCGCCGCACTGCTGACCGATGCCACCGTGCTCGTCAACGTGTTTTTGAACGACGCCGCCCACGGGCATACCTGGGACGCCGAGAGCCGTGCTGCCGCCGTGCAGCGCACCCAGCTGGCCATAGACTGGATGACCGAGCAGGCCGCGGGCTATGAGGCCGCGGTGAATCTGATCTGTGATCGCAGCGCGGACGGCAGCGATTCAACGCTGACACGCAGTTATCTTGTGCAGTCCGCCATGCAGGGCGGCGAAAATTCCGAGGAGAGCTCCGCTTTTCTCGACGAGATGGATACGCTGTGCGCGTCGCTGGCCGCCGACAGCCGTCTGGCTGCCTACGGGGCCCGGCACATCGCGTTTTTGTTCTTCCTGCCCATCAGCGGGACATCCTTCACAATGGCTCACTACGCCGACGACGGCGACAGCTTTTATTATGAATACAGCTGCCTGTACAAAACCGACGCCTACACCGACGGCGAGGCGGAATCCCCGGCGACCTACGCCCACGAGATTCTGCATCTGTTCGGTGCGCCCGACCTGTATGAGGGCAGCAGCGACCCCTACGTCGACGAGGCACTTGTCAGCTATGTGGCCGACACCTACCCCGGCGATATTATGCTGAGCACCTACGAGGACGACGGCTCAAGCCGGTTTGACGCCATCACAAAGGAGATCAGTCCGCTGACGGCCTACTGTCTGGGGCTGACCGACACCTGCCCCGAGCTTGCGCAGTTCCCCCTGCTGGCCGACATGACCCCCGGCGTTTTCTCTTACGGAGCCGACGGGGAAGCGGGGAGTGCGGAGGCCGGCGAGAGCTGGCCGGGCGCGGTAGCGGTGTAAGGAAGGTAAGCACCGCCCGGAAGCTTCTCTCCCCCAGGCGCTGTTGCGCCAGCCCCCTCGCAGAGGGAGGTGGCCCGCAGGGCCGGAGGGAGAGAGCCTTCCCGCAGGCAGGTGGTCGCCATACACATGCGGGCCGGGCATGCCCGGCCCCTACAGCGGTGTCAAGCCGGGGAAGGGAGGTCACACCCATGCTGAACGATACCTTTCCGCTGCGGGTCGAAGCGATCCCGGCGGCACATGCGTCGGAGTGGCGCGCGGACGACTCATTCCCGCCCAGCGAGACGCAGGCCTGGCAGCTGATCTTTGTGCGCAGCGGCACCATTGAGGAACGCTGCGATGCCCGCCACGTGCTGCTGCGGGCGGGCGGACTGCTGTTCCACCAGCCGGGGGAGGTCTTTGCTATGACCACCGTCGGCGAGGTCCCTCCCGAGACGCTGCGCATCGACTTTTACTGCACCGGCGCGGCCATGGACCGTTTCCGCGGCGCGATGCTGCACACGGAGCCTGCCGAGCAGCATGACCTGAACTGGCTGGCAAATGCCGCCAACGAGCTGTTCGACGCCGCCCCCGTGCCGGGCGGACGGCCTGTCTTAAAGGAGGAGCTGCCCTTCGGCGCGATGCAGCAGTTCATCATCCATCTGGAAAATCTGCTGATTTTGCTGGCCCGCCGCTGCCGCCGCACCAAGCGCCCTGTGGCCCGCGTCCGGCGGGAGCGCCGCCAGAACGCGCTGGTCGAGGACGCCCGCGCCTATTTTGCCGAAAATCTTGCGCATGAATTGAAGATCGACGACATCTGCACGGCGCTGGGCTGCACGCGGCCCCAGCTGCAGCAGGCGTTCCGCGCGCGGCTCCACCGCACGGCCATGGAGGAATTTTCCGCCATGCGCATCGAGTACGCGGCCCAGCTGCTGGCCCGCGGGGCATCCCCCGGCGAGGTCGCCGCGCAGATGGGCTACTGCTCCGGCGCGTATTTCAGCCAGAAATTCCGCGCTGCCACGGGGCACACGCCGTCCGCCTACCGCCGCATTCAGCAGGGGCTGCCCTCCCGGCGGCAAAACAGGCAACAAAAAGGCAAATCAGAATCAAAAACTCCTATTGCAGAAACTCCGCAGAAAGAGTAGAATACAAGCAAAGAGAGGCGAGCCGCTCGGTTCGCACGCAACAATATCATATAACATAAGGAGACGACTGTTATGGCAATTCTGGTTAGCGGTGGTGCCGGCTACATCGGCAGCCACACCTGTGTGGAACTTCTGGCCGCAGGGTACGACATCGTTGTAGCCGATAACTACTACAACTCCTGCCCCGAGGCCCTGGCCCGCGTCAAGAAGATCGCCGGCAAGGACTTCCGTTTTGTCGAGGCCGACATGACCGACAAGGACGCCGTGGAGAAGATCTTTGCCGAGAACGAGGACATTGACTGTGTCATCCAGTTCGCCGCCTACAAGGCCGTCGGCGAGAGCGTTTCCAAGCCCATCGAGTACTACTCCAACAATCTGGCCTGCACGCTGAACATTCTGGATGTCATGCGCCGCCACAACTGCCACAACATCATCTTCTCCTCCTCCGCCACGGTCTACGGCGACCCCGCCAGCGTGCCCATCCGCGAGGATTTCCCCGTCGGCGGCACCACGAACCCCTACGGCACCACGAAGGTGTTCACCGAGCGCATCCTGACCGACTGCTGCCACGCCGACCCCGAGCTGAATGTTGCGCTGCTGCGTTACTTCAACCCCATCGGTGCGCATCCGTCCGGCCTGATCGGCGAGGACCCCAACGGCATCCCCAACAACCTCGTGCCCTACATCGCCAAGGTCGCTGTCGGCAAGCTGGAGAAGGTCCACGTCTTTGGCAATGACTACCCGACCCCCGACGGCACCGGCGTGCGCGACTACATCCATGTTGTCGACCTGGCCCGCGGCCATGTTGCTGCCATCAAAAAGCTGGAGCAGAAGCCCGGCCTGTTCATCTGCAACCTGGGCACCGGCCACGGCTACAGCGTGCTGGACGTCATCAACGCCTTCAGCAAGGCCTGCGGCAAAGAGATTCCCTATGTCATCGACCCGCGCCGCCCCGGCGACATCGCCGAGTGCTGGTGCGATCCCTCCAAGGCCAAGCGTGAGCTCGGCTGGGAGGCCCAGTACGGCATTGAGGAAATGTGCGCCCACAGCTGGAACTGGCAGAGCCACAACCCGGACGGGTATAAGACTGCGGAATAAAATTGCATAAAGTTAAGAATGCCCGATGCGGTGACGAGCCGTATCGGGCATTTGTTTTGTATGCCTTCCCCCTCGGGGGAAGGTGGCCGAGGCCCCGACCGAGGCCGGATGAGGGACGGGTCTGCCACAGCTGCCCGTAAACGGGTTGCAATGGCAAGGTTGCCCCTCATCAGTCAGCGGGCGGAGCCGCTGACAGCTTCCCCCAAGGGGGAAGCCTCCCTCCTTTATACGTATATTTCCTGACTTCTCGGCGGGAGCTTGGGTACGGCGGGCAGGGGTGCGGCGGCGGTGCGCCAGGCTGCGGGGGAGAGGCCCACCTCCCGCTTAAAGACGCGGCACAGATAATTGGCCCCGGAAAACCCCGTCAGGCCCGCGATCATATCCAGATTGTACTCATCGGTCAGCAGCAGCGTCTTGACTGCCTCGATGCGCACATTCGTCATGTACTTGCCCGGCGGCACCCCCATCTCCTGCTTAAAGACGCGCACCAGATGGCTTTTTGTCACGCCGAGCTGCTCGCTCAGCTCCTCGACGCCGTAGAGCGCCATATAATTCTGGCGGATGGCCGCCACGGCCTCGGCCACAAGCGGCGGCAGGGGACGGGCGGTCTCGTCGGCCTTGGCTGCAGCGCAGAGCAGCGCGTAGGCCATGGGGGCCGTCTGCGCGCCGCACAGCTGTGCGATCAGCTCCGCCGCGCCGGGGCAGGCAGCGCCGTCCGCCCAGCGCGCCGCCCCCAGTTGCAATAAGTAGGCGTCCGTGCAGTGGCCGGTCAGCCGCACGGCCAGCAGGTGGCAGTCGCTCTGCGGCGTCAGCACCAGGGGGGCAGGGCCCAGCAGAATATCGCCGCTTTGGCCCGGGCGGTCAACGCCGTCCAGCAGGCACGCCCCGCGGGAAAGCACCCCCACCCACAGGCCGTCTCCGGCCAGAGCCAGCGGCGCTGTGCCGTCCAATTCCGCCGTTTCGGCAGCGGTGCAGTAAATTTCCGGGTCAAATATCAATTTCGACACCTCTATATCAATAAAATGCTATTTTCAAATAGATTATAACCTGTTATTATAATCATGTCAACAGAAACAGCCCCCTCTACACGGGCTGAAACCACTGAATACATTTGGAGGATGAGCATTATGGCTTCCATTAGCTGCCGTCACGTTAAGAAAGTTTACCCCGGCAATGTTACTGCCGTTCCCGATTTCAACCTGGAAATCGCGGATAAGGAATTTATCGTTTTCGTCGGTCCTTCCGGCTGCGGTAAGTCCACCACCCTGCGTATGATCGCCGGTCTGGAGGAGATTTCCGGCGGCGAGATGTACATCGGTGACCGTCTGATCAACGACGTTCCCCCGAAGGACCGCGACATCGCGATGGTCTTCCAGAACTACGCTCTGTATCCGCACATGACCGTTTACAAGAACATGGCCTTCGGTCTGGAGCTGCGCAAGATGCCCAAGGACGAGATCGACAAGCGCGTCCGTGAGGCTGCCAAGATCCTGGAGATCGAGCACCTGCTTGACCGTAAGCCGAAGGCTCTGTCCGGTGGTCAGCGTCAGCGTGTTGCCCTGGGCCGTGCAATGGTCCGTAACCCGGCAGTCTTCCTGCTGGACGAGCCTCTGT
>OGOD01002115.1_pt1 | contig 10558 bp, 7 predicted proteins | sample 1573631 | NCBI WGS metagenome assembly OGOD01 (sample SAMEA2581895, study PRJEB24529) | metagenome | biome: Human gut stool | place: China | collected 2011
TGACGCCAACGGACAGCTGGTTGCCGCTGACGGATACATCGGCCCCGCCGTCGGCGGCCCGGTAATCCAGGGGCAGCCGGGACACGTCATAGGGTACGGTGACGCTGTATTCCGTGGTTCCGGCGGAGAAGGCCGGAGACAGGGCATAGTCCCCGCAGGACAGGCCCGCCAGATTGGCGTTGCCGGAGGGGGGCGCGGCCACGCTGGCCGCCCAGGACGCGTCGTTCAGGGACTGGTCGCTGTTGCCGTCGGTGGCCACAATGTCGGTGATGGTGGCGCTGACCCGGGTCCCGGCGGCCACGCCGGACTTCACCTGGAAGGTGACGGCCAGCACAGCGGCGCTGCCGGTGATGGGATTGGACAGGGACTGGTCATAGGCCAGCAGGTTGCCGCCGCTCATATCCACGGACCAGCTGGAGCCCACCAGCTGGCGGGTGCCGGTAAGGGTCAGGGCGCTGCTGTCGTAGTGCAGCACGGCGGTGATGCCCTGGATGTTGGAGCCGCTGACGGTGAAGGTGACGGTGACGCTGTCACCGGCCCGGACGCTGCCGGAGCCGGAGAAGCTGCCCCCGGCGGCCTCCGCCGTTACCGGAGCCAGGCCCCACAGCAGCAGCGCCGCCAGCAGGCCCGCCAGGACGGATGAAATTCTCTTTCTCATGGGTCAAGCCCTCCTGCTCAGTTGGGTTGGATGGTGCCCCGGCCCAGCAGATACGCCTGCAGCCGGATCATGTCGGTGATGGTGACCTGGCCGTCGCCGTTCAGGTCCGCCGCCTGAAGGGCAGCGCCGGTGAGGGTGTTTTTGCCCAGCAGATGGGCCTGCAGCCGGACCATATCGGTGATGGTGACCCGGCCGTCGCCGCTGAGGTCGCCGGTGACCACGGTGGTCAGGGTCTGGAGGGTCTGGCCGTCCCGGGCATAGGTGACGGTCATGCCGGTGCCCACGGGGCCCTCACCCTGGACCGGCAGGGTGATGTAGTCGCTGGGGGACAGGCCCGCCAGCAGCTGCCGGGCGGTGGTGCCCACGGGGATGGCCCGCAGATAGCCGTCGGCGATGCGGTAGGCCCCGGTGGTGATCTCCTGGGGATAGCTCTCCACCGCCTTAGCCTCAAACTGGGCGGTGAAGGTGACGTTGCCGGAGATGGTCATGCCGCTGGTGTAGCCCTGCCAGCCGGTGAAGGTGTAGGTATACTGGCTGTCGGCGGGGCGGACCGGGGTTCCGGCGGGCTCGGGGATGGCCTGCCCGGCGGCCAGCTTCCCCTGGGCATACACGGAGCCGTCATAGTTCAGGAACTGATAGGTATACTGCCCCTGATAGTGGGCATAGAGGGTGATGTTGCCGGCCCCGGTGGTGCTGTTGGCGGTGATCTGCTGGCCGCCCTCCGGCTGGGTGAACCAGCCCACAAAGGCGCAGCCCTCCTTCACCGGGGTGGGCAGGGTGCCGTATTTCTGACCGGCGGAGACCAGGCGGGTGCTCTCGGAGCAGGCGCCGCCGCAGGGGTCGAAGGACACCACATAGGAGCCGTCGGTGACATAGAACCGGGATTCCAGGCGATAGTTGTCCCCGGCGGTGTTCTCCGCCGCGATGACCAGGGTATAGCCCCCCACCCCCAGCCGGGAGAAGGCCACGGCGTCATCCAGCCGGGACAGGTCATAGCTCTTGGCATTGGGGGAGGCGGTGGCGGGAGTGATGGCGTTGGCGCCGTTGGAGCGGAGGATGGACACCGTCACCCTCCGGATGTTATAGGAGTTGCGCAGGGTGCCCCGGAAGGGGAAGCCCGTCTGCCCCACCGTCAGGGTGGAGTTCACCGTGGGATAGGACGCGCCGTCCAGGGTCCAGCCGGCCCCGGCCAGGGCCAGCTGCCATTGCAGGGCGGTTTCCGACAGCACCAGGCGGCCGCCGGCGGCGTTGGAGGACACGGACAGATAGGCGCCGGCGCCCCGGTTTTGCAGGGAAAAGCCGCTGTTATACACGGCGGCCTTCCACAGCTGGCCCTTGTCCGTGGACGCCTTGGCCAGGGTGACGCCGTTTTTACCGGCGGTGAGCCGCAGGCCGTTTTCCTGGCAGGTGATGGTATAGCAGCCGCTGGCGTGATAGTCCAGGCGGAACTGCTGATTTTTGCCGCCGGTGACGGCGTTCAGGGTCAGGCCCGAGGAGCCGGGGGTGGCCGTCAGGCTGCTGTTGGCGGAGGAGCGCAGCTGATACACGCCCTCGCCCACCGTGGCGTCCTTGAAGCCGTAGTCCGCCAGCATCACCTGGGCCTTGGCGGGCTCATTGATCCGCAGGCGGGCGTATACGCCCAGCTGCACGTCGCCGGAGTTGCCGTCGTAATACTTCAGCACCTTGCCGGTGACGCCGTATTTGTCGGCGGTGGGGCCGGTCATCACGCCGTAGGAGTCTGACTGCGGCTCCCGCACGGCGCCGCTTTCGTTGTAAATGGCCTCGATGAGCTGGGCCTCAGGCTGATTGGCAAAGCCGCCCAGAGCGTCGAAGGCCCGCATAATGACGCCGGTGGCGCCGCCCCGGCCGTCGCTGCTGGAAAAGCCCGAGGAGCCGCCCACTCCGTGCTGCACGGCACGGGACCAGAACACGTTGCGCAGGGCGATGCTGTAGTTATCCATGTCGAACCCCGGCACGGCGGACTCGATGGACCGGACGATGGGGTCATAGTAGCTGCGGCGGACATAATTCCGCTGCACCCGCATAAAGCCGTCGCTGTCCTCGTTGGCCAGGGCCCGCCAGGTGGCGTCGAAGCTGGAGCCATAGCCCCCGTCGGCCTCATAGGCGGCGGCCAGCCGGTTGCCGATGGAGCGGTAATATGTATCGGAGGAGGACTGGCACCACCGGAAGAAGGCCCGGGGAATGTCGCTGCGGCTGGAGAACTGGTACGCGCCGTAGGACTTGCCGCCTGCGTCGCCCGCTCCGGAGGAGATGACCCCCGGGCCGCTGGCCTCGAACCGCTGGCTCAGGGTCCCCAGCAGCTGCTCCTCCTGGTCGTCGGCGGCGCTGGCTGATGTAAAAAACGGAAGGATCACCGGAAGGGCCGCCAGCAGCAGCGCCAGGCACAGCAATATACTCGTTCCTCTACGCATGGTTTTCATCGTATCACCCCGTTGCAAGATATGTTATAAAAAGCAGACACTGTGTCGTATTCAGTAATAGTATAGCACTGCGGGGGGCGGGGTGTCCACCGGAAAGAGTCGAATTTTCCAACAAATTAGCATATGAAGTGGACAAAAATTTTTGTGGTTGCCCCCTCCGGCCGGGCCGGAGGGGGCAATGTATGCTTTTATGCGCCGCACAGGGGCCGCAGGGCCTCCAGCAGCCGGTCGTTGTCCCGGGTGTCCCGGACGGCCAGGCGGAGATACTGCTGCCCGCCCAGCTTGGGAGACAGGTCCTTCACCAGGATGCAGCGGTTCACCAGCAGGTCCCGGGTGATGGCCCGGGCGGACAGGCCGCCCAGCAGCTCCACCATGAGATAGTTGGCCTGGGACGGGATCACCCGCAGGTTGGGGAGCTTCTCCAGCTCCCGGCGGAAGCGGGCCCGCTCGGCCCGGATCAGCTCCAGGGACCGGGCATAGTCCTTCTTATACTTCTCCTCGATCTGCATATAGAACTCGGCAAAGGAGTTGATGTTCCAGATGGCCACGTCCTTTTTCAGGGCGGCGATCAGGTCCTGGTCGCCGGAGGCCAGGACCCCCAGCCGCAGGCCGGGGACGCCATAGGACTTGGAGATGCTCTTGACCACATACAGCCTCCTGTACCGGTCCAGCAGGTCCTGGCGGATGAAGGTGTTGTCCGCCTCGTCGGCAAAGTCGGCAAAGGATTCGTCCAGGATCAGGCGGATGCCCTTCTCCTGCGCCCAGTCCGCCAGGCGCAGCACGTCCGGGGCGGGAATATAGTTGCCGGTGGGGTTATCGGGGTTGATGAGCACCAGGTTGTCGATGTCCTGGGGGCCGAAGAAGGCCATCAGGTCGTCAGCGGTGTACCGGAAGTCCGGGCCCGCCGGGGTGAAGAAGACGTTGGGCCGGTCCTGATAGCGGTTGGGGTACTCCTCGAAGGTGGGGCGGATGAAGCCGGTGACCCCCTCCAGCCGGGCCATCAGGGCCTTGATGAGCTCTGCCGCGCCGTTGCCCACCAGGATGTTCTGCTGGTGGACGGCGAAGTTCCTGGCCGCCAGCAGGGCGTTCACCCGCATACCGGAGGGATACTGGGTCAGCAGGGAGGTGAAATTGGCCTGAATCTCGTCGATCAGCCGCTGGGGCGGGAAATAGGGGTTCACCAGATAGCAGAAGTCCAGCAGCTGGGGATAGCGCCAGTAGCCGCCGTAACGTCCCTGCATGAGGCTGACCCGGAGGTCCGGGTCCTGGGCGAACATGGAGGAGGCAATGTCCAGGTCCTGGATGTCGTCGATCTCGTACCACAGCTGGCCATTCAGGCGCTTGGCCCGGATCTCCGGGTCATCCAGCATGGCGATGACCCGCAGCACCTGCTCATAATACTCGTTGTTGCCCAGGGCCTTGGAATAGGCCTCCAGGAAGGGAACATAGTGGGTCCGGGAGAAGTGGCGGCCGAACTTGTAGATGTTCACGGTCTTGTAGTATTCGTGGGCCTCTTCAAACCGGAAATTCTTGCTGGGGACGAAGGAGGCGATGCTGTCATCGGGCCCCAGCTTCACGCAGGTGCCGTCCATCCAGCTTTCGTACTTGTCCACCAGGGCCAGGGTCTCCCGGGGGTCGTCCAGCAGCTGGTCGATGACGGCGTCCTCGAAGATCAGATCCGACTCAAACAGCAGGGTATCGTCCTGGCACAGATAGTCCTTGGCCAGGGCCAGGGAATAGATGTTGTTGGTCTTGTCGTAAATGGGGTTCTGGACATAGACAATGGGCGTCCGGATGCCCAGGGTGTCGATATATTTCATGAGCTTTTCGCCCTCATAGCCCACCACGATGACGATGCGGGACAGATGGCGGCTTTCGATCTGATGGAGCATCCGGTCGATCAGGGCCACCCCGTTGACCTGCACCATGCACTTGGTCCGGTCCTGGGTCAGCTCCTTCAGCCGCTTGCCCATGCCTGCTGCCAGTATGATTGCCTGCATATGGATCTCCCCTTTTTCTTTCAGAGATTTGACGTTTTATTATACCCCATGCGGCCCGGATGCGCAATGGGTACGAAGGAAAAATGCGCGGCGGGCTTGCTGCTTATTGGGGACTTATGCCCGCTTCCAGCGGACGCCGCCGGGGACGTCGGTGATCTCCACGCCCTGGGCCTTCAGCTCATCGCGGATGCGGTCGGCCTCGGCGAAGTTTTTGGCCTTCTTGGCGTCGGCCCGGGCCCGGATCAGGGCCTCCACCTGGGGATCCTGGCCGCCGTCCTCGCAGACCACGGTGAAGCCGCCGGCGGCGGGAGCCGCCGCCTGGGTCTTGCGCAGGGACGCCGCCTTCTCCGTCAGCTTCAGGCCCAGCACCTGGTCGAAGCTGTCCAGAGCCGCCAGCTTGGTGGCGTCGGTGGTCCTGGCCTTCAGCACGTCATAGAGCACCGTCACCGCCATGGAGGTGTTCAGGTCGTTGTCCATGGCCTTGGTGAAGCGGGCCTTCAGCTCCTCCAGAGCCGCCGGGTCCACGTCTCCCTTGCCGGGGGTCAGGGCCGCGATTTTAGAGAGCAGCTTGTTATAGGCCGCCACGGCGTTGTCCAGATTCTCCCAGGTGAACACCAGGCTCTTGCGATAGTGGCTTTGCAGGCAGAAGAAGCGATAGGCCAGGGGATCATACCCCTTCTGCTCCAGCAGGGACACGGTTAAAAACTCGCCCTTGGACTTGGACATTTTGCCGCCCTCGGTGTTCAGGTGGGCCACATGGCACCACTGGGGGCACCAGGGATGGCCCAGATAGCTCTCGGACTGGGCGATTTCGTTGGTGTGGTGGGGGAAGGCGTTGTCAATGCCTCCGCAGTGGAGATCCAGATACTCGCCGTTGTACTTCATGGAGATGCCGGAGCACTCAATATGCCAGCCGGGATAGCCCACGCCCCAGGGGGAGTCCCACTTCAGGGCCTGATCCTCAAACTTGGACTTGGTGAACCAGAGGACGAAGTCGTTCTTGTTCCGCTTGTTGGTGTCCTCTTCTACGCCCTCACGGACGCCGACAGCCAGATCCTCCTCGTTGTGGTCATTAAAGATATAATAACGCTGGAGCTTGCTGGTGTCGAAATAGATGTTGCCGCCGGCAAGATAGGCGTAGCCGGTGTCCAGCAGCTTGGTGATGATCTTGATATAGTCATCAATAAGGCCGGTGGCGGGCTGCACCACGTCCGGGCGTTTGATGTTCAGCTTGCGGCAGTCATCAAAGAAGGCATCGGTATAGTACTTGGCCACCTCCATGACGGTCTTGTGCTCCCGGTGGGCGCCCTTGAGCATCTTGTCCTCGCCCTCGTCAGCATCAGAGGTCAGGTGGCCCACGTCCGTGATGTTCATGACACGGTTGACGCTGTAGCCGGAATAGCGCAGGAACTTTTCCAGCACGTCCTCCATGATATAGCTGCGGAGGTTGCCGATGTGGGCGAAGTGATACACCGTGGGGCCGCAGGTATACATTTCCACATGGCCGGGGGTGTGGGTGGTGAATTCAGCTTTCTTATGGGTAGCGGAGTTGTAAAGATACATAACATTCATCCTTTCCGGGTAATTGTTTGACGCGGACACGGGACGAAAAAAACGCCTCCCGCGCCGGTTTGGCACGAGAGGCGATCAAAAAACCGCGGTTCCACTCTCATTTTTCACTCAAGGCCCGTAACGTGGGCAAACCGGAGGGCATCTGCATCCCCCGCGCTCCCGGACGCACTTTCCATGCTCCGCCGCAGGCACGCTTTCAGCCGGTGACGCGCCCTCTCTGCCCATTGGATACACGGTACTCTTTCCGTTCAACACGCTATTTTGCCTTCTATCAATATAGCAGGCATCTTCGCCGGTGTCAAGTCCCGGCGGGCGGTTGGCGAGATCAGATCTTCACCAGCTCGTATTCCCGGCTACCCAGGCCGATCTTCTCGCTGTGGATCAGAGCGGCTTCCCAGTCGGTGTCCGGATGGGCGGCCTTGAAGTGATCCTCGCACTGGCAGGCTTCGCTGCTGCCGATGACGGAGTTGGGCATCTTGGGCTGGGCCAGCACCGCGTCGATACAGGCCTGATCCAGAGCAACAGGGTCGAAGGAGGCGAACATACCCACGTTGGGCACGATGGGCACATCGTTTTCGCCGTGGCAGTCACAGTTGGGAGACACATCCATCACCAAGGACACATGGAAGCAGGGACGGCCGTCCACCACTGCCTTGGTGTACTCGGCGATCTTGTAATTCAGAATGGAGGGGGCTTCGTCGTACATGCACTGGATGGCGTCCTTGGGGCAGACCGCCAGACACCGGGCACAGCCTACGCATTTATCGGTGTTGATGGTGGCCTTGTTGTCAGGACCGAAGGTAGGCGCGCCGTGGGCGCAGATCTTGGCGCAGGCGTGGCAGCCTACGCACAGCTTCTGCTTGACGAAGGGTTTGCCGGAGTTGTGCTGCTCCATCTTGCCCGCACGGGAGCCGCAACCCATGCCGATGTTTTTCAGGCAGCCGCCGAAGCCCGCCTGCTCGTGGCCCTTGAAATGGGTCAGGGAGATGAACACATCGGCGTCCATCACCGCCCGGCCGATCTTGGCCTCCTTTACATACTCGCCGCCCTCTACGGGGACAGCCACCTCGTCATTGCCCTTCAAACCGTCGGCAATAATGATATGGCAGCCGGTGGAATAGGGGGTAAAACCGTTGACGTAGGCAGATTCCAAGTGATCCAGCGCGTTTTTGCGGCCGCCGATATACAGGGTGTTGCAGTCCGTCAGGAAGGGCTTGCCGCCCTGACTTTTTACCAGATCCGCCACGGTTTTGGCCCAGTTGGGGCGGAGATAGGCCATGTTGCCCGGCTCGCCGAAATGCATTTTGATGGCCACATATTTGCCGTCCATGTCGATGTCGCCGAATCCGGCGGTCATCATCAGGCGGGCCAACTTCTGGGGCAGGTTTTCACGCCAACTGGGGCAGCGGAAATCTGCGAAATAAACTTTAGATGCCATAGTGCATTCTCCTTATCAGAGCTTTTGAGAACTTTCCTGAGATGATTATAAAACCTGAAGTTAACTTTATGCCAAGGACAAAAAAGGAATTCGATCTCTTTTTACTATCCTTCGTCCAGATCCACAGTCACCCGGTCAGTGCCGTGCTCATCGAATTCAGAGAGATAGGCGTCGATCCGCGCCATGAGTGCGTCGTAATTCTCCCGGGTCAGGGGCTGACCGTCCAGATCCCGCAGGGCCAGCTCCTCCGCCAGGATCTCATAGAACACCACGTCCTCATACTGCTCGATGGCCTCGTGGATGCCGCCGTCGGCAAAGGCGCGGGAGGGGATAAGACTGCCCCGGTACCGCTCCACCAGCTTGGGCATCCCCTGGGGAACGCAGTGGGAGAAGACCTTGCCCTCCACCTGATCGTATTCCTCGATACGGTCATCACCTCGGGTGGAATTCAGCACCCAGTTTCCTATGTATACCAGATCCAGCAGATACCGGAATTCCTGGTCTGTCAATTCGAGCTTCATAAGGAGCCACCTCCCATATCCCTTTGATGGAGGGTATTATAGCAGAACCCATCTGAAAATGCTACCTGAAAAAGCGGGCAAAAAGCCAAAAATCTGTCTCCAGAACCGAAAAAACCGCCGCCCGGCAAATTTCAACTGCGAAAAACGGCGCTTTTGCCCTTGCACAGCGGAAGAGGCTATTGTATAATATACTTTCTGAACGAACACCCTGGAAAAAAGGAGGCGAGCGGTATGGATAACCGTCCTATCGGGGTATTTGATTCCGGGTTGGGCGGACTGACAGCGGTGAAGGCTCTGCGGCGTCTGCTGCCGGGAGAGGATCTCATCTATTTTGGAGATACTGCCCGGGTGCCCTATGGCGGACGTTCCCGGGAGACTCTTTTGAAATATGCCCGTCAGGACATCGCCTTTCTCCGGTCCTTTGACCTGAAGGCGGTTCTGATCGCCTGCGGCACAGTGACCTCCACCTCTCTGGATACCTTGCGGAAGGAAAATGATCTGCCTGTGTTGGGCGTGGTGGAGCCCTCTTGCCGGGAGGCGCTGGCTGTCACAAAAAATAAAAAGATCGGCATGATCGCCACATTGGCCTCCGCTCGTTCCGGAGCTTACGAACGGACCCTGAAGGGTCTGGACGCCGATGTGCAGGTGGTCAGCCAGCCCTGCCCGCTGTTTGTCCCGCTGGTGGAGAACGGCCGGTTCCGGCAGGGGGATGTAGTCATCGAGACGGTGGCCCGGGAGTACCTGACACCGCTGATGGAAGTCGGCGTGGATACGCTGATTCTGGGCTGCACCCATTACCCCTTGTTGAAAGACATCATCGGGGAGATCTGCGGCCCCGGCGTCACCCTGATCGACTCCGGCGCGGCCTCGGCCCGGGCACTGCGGCAGCAGCTTGCGGCAGAGGGCCAGCTTACGGACCGGCAGCAGGGCGAAACCCGCTTTTATGTCAGCGACCGGCCAGAGGATTTTGAGAAGCTGGCCGCGGTATTTTTGGAAGAACCCCTGAGCCGGGGGGCGGAGAGGATCGACATTGAACAGTATTGAACAAGAAAAGCTCCCGGTGATGATCTCCGTCCGGGGAGAACAGTATTTTGACGATGTGGACCCCAACGCCACAGAGCTGATGACGGAGGGGACACTGGAACAGACGGAGGACGGCTTCCTTCTGAGCTATCAGGAAACGGAGCTTACCGGCATGGAGGGGACCCTCACTACCTTTGAGATCGGCCCCGGTCGGGTGATCCTGCGGCGCAGCGGCAGCGTCAACTCTCAGATGGTGTTTGAGGAGGGGCGGCAGCACACCTCCCTGTATGAAACGCCGTACGGTGAACTGTCCGTGGATATTCAGACCAGCCGCCTGCTCCATAACCTGACGGAGCGGGGCGGACTCATGGAGATCAAGTATTCCATTGCGGTAGAACACGTGGTCACGGGTCGGAACTGCTTCAAGATCCGGGTCCGGCGGAAATAAATGACAAATTTAACCGAAGAAAGGGTTTAACGATATGACGAATATGATCCAAAACGCGAAGGACCAGGCTGCGGCGCTGGCAATGGCAGCCTACAAGGCGGCTGCGGCGGACGGCACTCTGCCGGAGGCAGAGGTCAAGACCGCCCCCGTAGAGATCCCCAAGGATACCGCCAACGGCGACTATACCACCACCTTTGCTCTGGCGGCCGCCAAGGCACTGGGCAAGCCGCCCCGCGTGATCGCTCAGGCGCTGTTGGACCACATGAATCTCGCCGGCACCTACTTTACCTCTGCGGAGATCGCTGGCCCCGGCTTTCTGAACTTCCGTCTGGGAGACCAGTGGTATGCCGGCGTCATGAACGCCGTGGAAACGGAGGGGGACGCCTACGGCACCAACGAAAGCCTCAAGGGGCAGAAGATCATGGTGGAGTTCGTCTCCGCCAACCCCACCGGCCCC
>OGOD01002134.1_pt1 | contig 10497 bp, 9 predicted proteins | sample 1573631 | NCBI WGS metagenome assembly OGOD01 (sample SAMEA2581895, study PRJEB24529) | metagenome | biome: Human gut stool | place: China | collected 2011
ATGGCCTGCTGGCCGTTCAGCTTCTGGGGCCCGGCCTTGAAGTGGATGTGAAGGTCCTGATAGGGGTCGTCATAGTCCATATCGCAGGGCACGTCGAATTCCACGCCGCCGATCTGATCGACAAGCGCGATGAAGCCCTTCAGGTCGACGGAGACGTAGAAGTCCACGGGGACGCCGAGCATATCCTCAATGTTGCTGCGCAGCGCTTCCGTGCCGCCGTTATTGTAGGAGGAATTGAGCTTGTGGCCGTTGCTCATCAGCGAGTCGCGCGGGAGACTGACGACGTCGATCTTCTTGTTCTCCGCGTCAAAGCGCATGAGCATATTCGTGTCGCTGCCGCCGGCGTCGTTGTCCACGCCGTAAACAAGGATGGTGTAGCAGTATTTTTTGCGTTCCTTGCCGTTGGAGATGGTCTGGATGGCATTGGCATCCTCATCCTGCGCGCTGTCCTGCCCGGTCTGCGTGCTGGCGGGGTCATCCGTGACAGGCTCCGGCGCGCGCACGACATATTTGACCGCCCCCACGACCGCCACAGTCAGAAAAAGAAGCGACAGAAGCGTCACGACGACGCGTTCGCCCCGGCTGCCGGACTTTTTCTTTTTCCGCTTTTTGGTATTTTTCCTGCGGTGCGGCACGTCATCAAAGTAGGGCTCGTAATAGTCCTGTTTTCTCATCTCATTGCTCCGTTCTGTTTTCTTTTGGTTGACAATAACAGCATTCTACCCTGTGCGGCGGACGGATGCAAGAGGAATTTTCATCGCCCGGACAGAACGCCTGTATCCTATAGACGAAAAATCGCGAAAAAGGTTTCAGATGCCCTTGTATTTTTTTCGCGTGGCCATGCCGCCGCGGATGTGCCGCTGGGCCTTGTTCTCGTCGAGCACCTCCTTGACCTGAAGGTACAGGCAGCGGTCAAATTGGGGCAGACGGTCCTGCAGGTCCTTGTGAACGGTGGATTTGCTCACACCGTATTTTTTCGCCGCAGCGCGCACGGTGGCGCGGTTTTCGATGATGTAGGCCGCCAGCGTGCGGGCTCGTTCTTCCATATTTCCCTTCATGCAGCAACACTCCTGACTCATGTTGCTCCATCTATATGCGCCCCAAAGGGGAATATGCGCGGGAGGAATGAATATGCGGCAAAAACATTGCGTGCCGGAGCGGGAGCGTGCTATAATCGCCCTGACCGCGCCGGAGACGGCGCAGACTGAAGCGACAGGGAGGCCCTGCATGGAAAATAAACTCATCCGCAGCAAATACTTTTTATACCTGACCGAATTTTTCTCGGGAATGTCCGTTATGGCGGTCGAGCTCGGCGCGAGCAGGCTCATGGCGCCGTATTTCAGCTCGTCGCAGATCGTGTGGACCGTGATCATCGGCGTCATCATGATCGCGATGGCGATCGGCAACGTCTGGGGCGGCAAGCTCGCCGACCGGAGCGCGACACCGGACAGGCTCTACCGCCGCCTCATCCTCGCGGCCATCTGGATCGCGCTCATTCCGTTTGTGGGACGGTATCTCATCGCGGGCATCTCGCTGCTGCTGGCGCTTTTTGTGACGAAAAACTTCCTCGTCTGGGCGGCGCTCGCGGCGTGCCTTGTGATCTTCGCGTTCCCGTGCGTGCTGCTCGGCACCGTCACGCCGTCGCTCACGCGCTTCACGGTCGACAACCTCGACGACACGGGCAAGACCGTGGGCAGGCTCAACGCGCTCAACACCATCGGCAGCATCATCGGAACCTTCGTGCCGACGTTTGTGACGATCCCCGCCGTCGGCACGGCGGCAACGTTTTTGATCTTCTCCGGTGTGCTCGCGGCCATCGGCATCGCGTACTTCGTGTTCGAGAAGAAAAAGAGCGTGCCGGGGATCGTCTCCGTCCTTTTGATCGCTGGACTGTGCTTTGCCCTGCCGTCTTACAGCTTCGCCTTCTGGCAGAGCGACATCACGCTTGAGGACGAGTCCATCTACAACTATTTGCAGGTGCAGGACGACGCGAAGCGCACGACGCTCTCGACGAACGTCCTCTTCGGCGTGCAGAGCGTGCAGGTCAAGGGAGACGCGCTGACGGGAATGTACTACGACTATGCCCTTGCCGCGCCCTGCATGGCGGGTATGGACGGCACGGACAATGAAGGCCGCAGCGTGATGATCCTCGGCATGGGCTCGGGCACGTACGCGAGCTACTGCGCACGCTACTTCCCCGGCGCGAGCGTGCAGGGCGCGGAGATCGACGAAAAGATCGCCGGCATTGCCTCGGACTACTTCGGCCTGCCCGACAGCGTGACGGTTGCGGTCGAGGACGGGCGCGCGTATCTCGCCGCGAGCGAGGAGCGGTTCGACGTCATCATGGTCGACGCCTATCAGGATATCACCATCCCGTTCCAGCTCTCGAGCGTCGAATTTTTCACGGAGGTGCAGCGCCATTTGAAGCCGAACGGCGTGATGGTGGTGAACCTCAACATGACGTCGGCGGAGAACGGCTCGATCAACGAATACCTCTGCGATACGATGGCGAGCGTTTTCAAGTACACCGTCACCGCGCCCGTGAGGGGCAACACGAATACCGAGGTCTTCTGCACGGACGCGGATGACTGGGAGGAAACGTTTCTGCGCAGCGTCGCGCGCCTGAGAGACCGCGATTACGCCGACATGATGCGCACGGTGTACTCCAAGCTCACGCCCTATGAGGGCGGAAGCTGCATCCTGACGGACGACAAGGCGCCCGTGGAGGTGCTGGGGATGCGGGTGCTCGACGAGCTCATCGGCGATGAGCTCAAGTACTACAAAGACGAGCTGAAAACCGGCGGGTTATCCGCGCTGCTCGGCGGCTGAAGATAGAAAAATGCCCGCGCCAACGGCGCGGGCATTTTTTACAGGATCAGCATTAAAACAGGAATGACGACAAAGCAGGCGAGCGTGGAGAGCGCCGCGCCCTGCGCGGCGAACTGCTCGTCCGCGCCGTAGTCCGCGGCGGCAACGACCGTCTGCGTCACGACGGGCATGGCCGTCTCTACGAGCAGCACGCTGCGCGCAAGGCCCTCAATGCCGAGCAGCGCACACAGCGCGAACGACACCCCCGGCACGAGCAGAAAGCGAAAGATCATCACGATGGCAAGGTCGCGGTCAAGACGGAGATTTTTCAGTCCGATCTCGTGGATGATATAGCCCGTGAGCAGCAGGGCGAGCGGCGTGACGAGGTTATTCATGTACTTGCAGTAGCTCATCACGAGCGGCGGGAGAGAAACGCCCGTAAAGACGAGCACAAAACTCAAAAGCACGCCGATGACGGCGGGCGTGGTCAGGAATTTTTGGAGCATCTTGAGGTCAAAGCCGCGGCTCTCACCCGACCAGCGCACAAGCGAGAGAAACAAGAGCTGGACAAAGCTCGTGTTGACAAGATAGTAGAGCATGACATAGGGCGTGCAGGTTTCGCCGAATAGCTCGGTGCACATCGGAAGGCCGATGAAGATGGCGTTTGACACTGAGCACATCATCATAAAGACGCCGAGCTTCCTGCGCGGCAACTTCAGGAGCCTGCCGACGAGCAGCGACAGCAGGAACGCGCCGACCGTGGAAAGAAGCGGCACGAGCAGAAAGCCGAGCGAGAGCGCGAGCAGCTCGTGCGTCAGGTTGTTTGTCAGCCCGTAGACGCACATACAGGGGATGGCGACAGACATGGTGAACTTGCTGATAAAACGCTTGGCCTGCGGGCTCATCCAGCCCATGGCCGCGCAGAAATAGCCCGTGGCCGTCAGCAGCAGGATGATGGTGACGGACGCGACGGCGTGAAGGAACGTGTCCATAAAAAAACACCTCGCAGCGGAATGTAGATTTCAGTATATCAGCTTTGCGGCAAAAGACAAGAGAGGAAAAGTGGGTTGCAATGCCCCGCGGGATGGGCTATGATGAAAGGAAGCAGGAACCCTTTGAACACATCAGAGAAGATCGAGAGGAGTTTTATTGTTATGAAGGCAGCGCTGGTCATTATGGCGGCGGGCATGGGCTCGCGCTACGGCGGCAGCAAGCAGGTGGACGGGATCGGCCCGAACGGGGAGATCCTGATGGAATATTCCGTTTTCGACGCGCTGCGCGCGGGCTTTACGAAGGTGGTCTTCATCATCAAGCCCGAGATGCGCGATTTGATGGAGGAGCTGGTCGGCAAGCGCCTTGCAGAGCGCAAAACGGCGGAGGGCGAAAAGGTCGAGGTATGCTACGCATATCAGGACTTTTCGAGCGTTCCCTCTTTTTACAAGGTGCCCGAGGAGCGCGTCAAGCCGTTTGGCACGGTGCACGCGCTGCTCTGCGCGAGAGAGTGCGTGAGCGAGCCGTTCGTTGTCATCAACGCCGACGACTATTACGGCGTGGACGCGTTCAAGACGATCTATCAGGAGCTTTCCGAGCTTGCCGAAACGGGCGAGGGAACGATGGTCGGTTACGACCTTTGCAACACCGTGAGCGAGCACGGTACGGTCACGCGCGGCGTGTGCCACGTGAACGAGCAGGGGATGCTCGACCGCGTGGTGGAGACGTTCCACTTAAAGCCCTGCGACGACGGCCAGATCCGCGACATTCAGGAAAACGGCGACGGCCCGGTCTACGCGCCCGAAACGCCGGTTTCGATGAACTTCTGGGGCTTTACGCCCTGGCTCTTTGAAAAGCTCGACGAGTACTTCAAGGACTTCCTCCGCGCCCTGCCCGAGGGGGAGATCAAGGCGGAGTGCCTGCTGCCGAGCCTGATCGGTCAGCTCATCGACCGCGGCGAGCTCACCGTCTCCGTGCTGAGATCGAGCGCGCGTTGGTTCGGCATGACCTACCACGAGGATAAGGAAATGGTGCAGAAAGAGCTTAAAAAGCTGCACGATGCGGGCGTGTATCCCGCATCACTGCGCGCATAAGAAAACGCAAGAGAACGACCGCCTCCGGACATACTACGTCCGGAGGTGATCTTCTCAATGAAACGCAAGGACGTGGGACTTCCGCGCGACATGACGCCGATGCTCAAGGCGCGCTTCGGCCAGCCGGACGACTGTGCCGATCTTGTCAACAAGTACGGCACCTATAATATCCAGCCGACGGCAGACACGGAAAACCTTTTTCCGCTCATCGCGCCGGGGCTGCCGGAAGAGTGGAAACGCATGGCGATCGGCAAGTCGGAGCTTGAGAACTTGCAATCGTGAAAAAAGAGAAAAGAGGGCGCGGGCACGCGCCCTCGACCTGCCTTTTTCGCAATTGTTGCGGTGAGAAGTGCAAAGAAGACGCAAATAGACGTAAAGTTCTACAAAAAAGCAGATGACAAAATGTAGAATTTTATTACTGGTATACAAATAGAAGGTCTTGCTGGTACTTGCGTTGTCAATAAAATAGGTTAAAGTATGTGTTAAGAGTAACTTATCCGGCGGCGGCCGTGAGAGGGAATGCCTGCCGGAGAGACTCAAATATGAAGGAGGAGAGAGAATGGAAACCAAAAGTAACGCAAAACTGAAAGCTCTGTTCATCATCCCGTCGATCACCGGTATCATCCTGTTTATGATCCCGGTGAAGAATGCTGACGGCGACTGGACCGTTGTGGTCAAGATCCTTGCCGACATCATCTCGGGCTACATCGGCGGCTTCCTGCCGCTGCTGTGCGTGCTGATCCTCACCGTTTCGGCGGTGCTGTCGGTCATCGCACTGGCAAAGCCTAAATTCATTATGAATAGCGACATCATGAAGGAATGCTTTGCCTGCAAGCCCGTCTGGGTCGTGATCCGTGTGCTCGCGGTCATCTTCGTGTGGCTCACCTATCTGGGTGTCGGCGAGGACGGCGTGGGTCTCATCGGTATGATCACCGGCGGCGGTCAGGGCGGATTTGTCCTTTATGACCTGCTCACCACGCTCGTTATCATCTTCGTCATCGCGGCGCTGCTGCTGCCGCTGCTGCTCGACTTCGGCCTGCTCGAATTCGTCGGCGCGCTGCTCACCAAGGTCATGCGTCCCCTCTTCAAGGTTCCCGGCCGTGCTGCGGTCGACTGCATCACCTCCTGGATCGGCGACGGTACGCTGGGTGTTATGCTCACCTGCAACCAGTATGAGGGCGGCTACTACAACGCCAAGGAAGCGAGCATCATCGCAACGCTGTTCTCCGCCGTTTCCATCACCTTTACCCTCGTCGTTCTCGAGACGGTCGGTATGCTCGAATACTTTGGTACCTATTACCTGATCGTCTGTTTCGTCGGTATCGTCTGCGCGATCGTGTGCCCATATCTCTATCCCCTGCGCAAAAAGCCCACCACCTACTTAGTCGAAGGCAAGGCCGCGCCCGACACCCTCCCCGAGGGCTACACGAGCAACGTCCAGTACGGCATGGACCTCGCCATGAAGCGCGTTGCCGAGCACAAGGGTATCGGTGAATTCTTCAAGAGCGGCGCCAAGAACGCGTGCAGCATGTGGTTCGGCGTTCTGCCCTCCGTCATGGCCATCGGCACCATCGCCCTCATCCTTGCCAACTACACCCCCATCTTTGAGTGGCTCGGCATCCCGTTCCGCCCGCTGCTCCAGCTTCTTCAGGTGCCCGAAGCGGATGCTGTTGCCTCCACGATGATCGTCGGCTTCACCGATATGCTCACCCCCGCCATCCTGATCGCGGAGTGCACCAGCGAGATGGCCAGATTCATCGTCGCTGTCGTCTCTGTCACGCAGGTCCTCTACCTCTCTGAGGTCGGCGGTCTGATCCTCGGCTCCAAGCTTCCTCTCAACATCTGGGAGCTGTTTGTGATCTTCCTTGAGCGCACCATCATCAGCCTGCTCATTGTCTGCCCGATCGCACACCTGCTGTTTTAAGGCAAAAAGGAACATCCTATTCTGCTCATAGTCCCAACCGAAAGGGTGAAGAGCGTCCGAAAGGACGCCCTTCACCTTATATTTTTAGGAATTTAGCGCAGATGCACAAAAATGTCTGTACAAATCATGAAAAGTTGTGATAAAATACAAAAGAGAGCATGAGAGAACTGCGGCAGAGACTGCAAGATGTGCCGGAGGTGAGAGACCGGCCGCCGCGGAAAAGGGAGAAGAGCCCCTATGACGATCAAGATCGATAAGGATGCGAAGGTGCCGGTGTATTTGCAGATCGCCGAGCAGATCAAAGCGCAGATCATCAGCGGCGCGCTGCCGAGGGCCAGCACGCTGCCAAGCGAGCGTGCCCTCGCACAGATTTTAGATGTGCACCGCAACCCGGTCGTCAAGGCCTACAGCGAGCTCAAGAGCGACGCGTGGATCGAGTCGCGCCAGGGCGTGGGCTATGTCGTGACCGCGGCGAGCGTTGACAAGACGGCCGCGGAAGAGGAAAGCGGCGAAAATGCGCAGGGCGGGCGCGTCAACTGGGTCAGCGAGGTGGCAGACAAGTACCTTGACATGGAAAAGACGTTTGACGACCTGTTTCAGCGCTTTACGGATGAAAGCCACTATTCCCTCGGCAGCGGTGTCGCCTCGCGCGAGGTGTTTTCGTCCGAGCGCGTGGCGCAGGATATTGCCGCGCTCGTCACGGGCAGCGGCCCATGCCAGTACTTTTTCAGCCCCTACAAGGGCGATAAGTTTCTGCGGCAAAAGCTCGTGGCTTTCCTCAGTACGAAGGGGGTAAAGGCGTCATCGGGCGAAATTCAGGTTTTGTCGGAGACGAACCAGGCACTTGACTTTATCGTGACGCTGCTGGTCAAGCCGGGTGACAGCGTTGTGATGGAGGAGCCCGTGCACCCCGATATGTACCGTGTGATGGAGCTCGCGGGCGCAAAGATCCTGAGCGTTCCCGTCGATGCGGACGGTATGAACTGCGAGGTGCTCGAAAAGCTGCTTACGCACATAAAGCCACGCCTCATCTTTGTCAATTCGAGCTATCATGACCCCACGGGCCATATCCTGTCGCTTGAGCGGCGCAAAAAGCTCGTGGAGCTCTCCAACCGCTACCGCATCCCGATCGTCGAGGAGGACGCGGCGAGCGAGCTCGCCTACGACGGGGAAAAGCCCCCGCCCATCAAGGCGTTCGACACGATGGGCAACGTTATTTACATCTATTCGTTTTCGCTCACGTTTGTCCCGGGACTGAGCCTTTCCTTCGTCACAGGCAACCGCGATTTTATCCGCGCGCTGAGCTATCTGGTCTCCGTGCGGCTGATGGCCTCGGACTGGATGACGCAAAAGCTGCTCGGTATGTATCTGGATGACGGCATTTATTACACTTCGCTTGCAAAATTCCGCGAGATCTACCGCGCAAACCGCGACCTTGTCTGCCGAAAGCTTGACGAGCTCGCGCCGCTCGGCGTGAGATATATAAAGCCAAAAGGCGGCGTATATGTCTGGTGCGCCCTGCCGGACGGCGTGGACAGCAAGCAGTTCATCCGCAGGGCCTATAATATGGGCGTTACGCTGATCCCGGGACATGTTTTCTACCCGGGTAAGAACGGCGGGCGCGACCATATCCGCATCAATTATTCCTATGAATCCGAAGAACGCCTCGCCCAAGGCATGGAGGTATTGCAAAAAGCGCTAAAAGAAGAACTGGAGGAATGACTGGCACACGAAATGCCAACAGTGCTGATACATCACAAGTAAATAGGAAAAGGATATACTTGGAACAGAATTCAGAGAACGGACTCGCGGTGCGTCTGTGCTGCACGCGGCAGCGGCGCACGGAAACAAATCATGGACGGGGCGTTCGGGCGGTCGATGAGAGAGCCGCCGGCGTCCCGGGAAGGGAGCACGACTATGTATCCAGGCATCCACAACTTTTCCGAGATCGGCAAGCTCAACAAGGTGCTGCTGCACCGCCCCGGCGAGGAGCTGGAATCGCTGACGCCCGCGACGCTCGAGCGCCTGCTGTTTGACGACATTCCGTACTTAAAGGTCGCGCAGGAGGAGCACGACCGCTTTGCCGAGGTCCTGCGCGAAAACGGCGTTGAGGTCATCTACTATGTCGACGAGGTGGCCAAGGCCGTCGCCGACCCCGCGCGCCAGATCCAGCTCGTGAACGATTTTCTGAACATCAGCAAAATTCACGCCAAGGGCCTGCGCGCAAGTATGACGAGCCTGCTGCTCGATATGCCGCCCAAGCAGATGGTGACGAAGATGATCGCTGGCATCAAGCGCTGCGAGGTCGCCACCAAGCAGCCCACGTCGCTCATGGACTTAGTCGACGATGACTATCCCTTCGTCTCCGACCCCATGCCGAACCTGTACTTTACCCGCGACCCCGGCGCCTGCGTGGGCGAGGGCATCAACATCCACAGGATGCACACCCCCGCGCGCAAGCGCGAGAGCCTGCTCTTAAAATATATGTTCCTCTACAACCGCGACTTTGCCGCGCAGGACAACAAGATGTGGTACGACCTGTCCGACAGCTACTCGATCGAGGGCGGCGATGTGCTCGTGCTGTCCAAGGACATCGTGGCCATCGGCCTTTCGCAGCGCACGACGGTCTCCGGCGCGGAGACGTTTGCGCGCAACCTGCTGCAAAACTCCGGATTTAAGAAGGTGCTGGCCTTCGACATTCCCGAAACGCGCGCGTTCATGCACCTCGACACCGTCTTCACGATGGTCGACTACGACAAGTTCACCATCCATCCCGAGATCGAGGGTCCGCTGAGCGTTTACGAAATGACGCTCGATGAGCACGGCGAGCTTCGCTTCGGCGCGATCAAGGAAGAACTCAAGGACATTCTGGCCCTCGAGCTCAAGCTGCCCGCGGTCGACCTGATCCGCTGCGGCGGCGGTGATCTGATGGCCGCGCAGCGCGAGCAGTGGAACGACGGGTCGAACACGCTCTGCATCGCGCCGGGCCGCGTTATCACCTATGAGCGCAACTATGTGACAAACGAGCTGCTGGCAAAGCACGGGCTCGACGTGCTGACGGTCCCGTCGGCCGAGCTGTCGCGCGGACGCGGCGGCCCGCGCTGTATGTCCTGCCCCGTCAACCGCGACGACCTGTAAGCACACCGCAGATACGACCCTTCCGCGGCACGCGCCCGCCCTTGCGCCGCGTGCGGATGCGGCGATAGGAGGAAGAGAGTTGAAAAGCAAGCGACAGGAGAAGATCCTGGAACTGATCGAAAAGTACGACATTGAGACGCAGGAGGAGCTCATCGCGCGCCTGGCCGAGTGCGGCATCCAGAGCAAGCAGACGACCGTCTCGCGCGATATCAAGGAGCTCTACCTTTATAAGGAGCCCCTCGGCGGCGGCCGCAGCCGCTACGCCGTTTCGGGCCGGGCCGACCATATCGACAACACGAGGCGCTTGCAGCTCATTTTGAATGAGTGCAGCGTCGGCGTGGACTGCGCGGGCATTGTGGTGCTGCTCAAAACGCTGCCGGGCCTTGCCGACGCTGCGGGCGCGGCCATCGACGCGATGCGCCTGCCGCAGATGCTCGGGTGCATCTCGGGTAACGATTCCGTGGCCATCATCGCCCGCGGCGAGCAGGAGGCGAACGCCCTGCGGCAGGAGCTGGCACAGTACTGCAAATAAGCTTTTACCGA
>OGOD01002137.1_pt1 | contig 10472 bp, 8 predicted proteins | sample 1573631 | NCBI WGS metagenome assembly OGOD01 (sample SAMEA2581895, study PRJEB24529) | metagenome | biome: Human gut stool | place: China | collected 2011
AATTCTGAAAAAGTTGTAAATGATGAAGTTGCATTAAGTAACCATATCCAAAAAAATATTACATACTTAGAAGACGAGATAATAACAACCCTAAAAGATAAATTAGATGAGATAAAAGATAATGTAAATGAAGTCAAATATAATACATTTAAAAATAAATATTTAGATTACAATTTAATAAAAGAGCATATTAGTTATTTAGACAATATAGAAAATATATTAATAAATTTGAGGTGATATTTTGGAAAATATAAGTCAATATATCTATGAAATTAAAGAAACTTTACTTAATTCTCCAATAAGACAAAGATTATCACAAAAAGAAATAGTACCCTTTAAGGATATTGTATCTGAAAATCTAAATGAACAGATAGAAAATATCAAAGCATTAGAATCAAGTCAGTATAAGCCATTAAATATAGCTATAGTAGGAGAAGTTAAATCAGGAAAATCAAGTCTTTTAAATGCACTTTTAGGAAAAGAAATAAGTAAGGTAGATGTATTAGAAGCTACTTCATCAGTAATAGAAGTTGTTTATAGTGAAAATACTGATGTGAGCAAATTTGCAGATTTGACAAGAATAAGTTTAGACATAGATTATTTGAAAAAAATAAATATAGTAGATACACCAGGACACGCTGATTTTGGTGGAGAAGTTGAAAGAGTACTAAAAACAGTTGATGGAGTACTTTTATTAGTTGATGCTTTCGAAGGTGCGATGCCTCAAACAAGAGAAGTTTTGAAAAAGGCATTAGCATTAAACTTAAAGCCAATTGTTGTAATAAATAAAATAGATAGACCAGGAGCAAATCCTGAAAAAGTTGTAGATGAAGTTATAGAATTATTTATAGAATTAGATGCAACAGATGAACAATTAGAATTCCCAGTTGTATATGCATCTGCAAAAAATGGAGTATCAAAATTAAATTTATCAGATGAAGATAGTGATATGACTCCATTATTTGAAACAATGGTAAATACAATAGAAGCTCCAAAATGTGATTTAGAAGGACCTGCTCAAATGCTAGTTTCTAACATAGATTATGATGATTATGTTGGAAGAATAGGTGTTGGTAGAGTAGAACGTGGTAAATTTACAGTTGGAATGACAGTTTCAGTTTGTAAAGCTGATAATACAGTATATCAAGGTAAAATTGCAAAATTATATACACATGTAGGTTTAAAGAAAGTTGAAGTAGAAGAAGTAACTGCAGGAGATATAATAGAATTTGCTGGAATTTCAGATATAAGTATAGGTGAAACTGTATGTGATCCTGAAAATGTTGAGAAAATAGATTTTGTAAATATAGATGAACCAACAGTTACAATGACATTTAGTGTAAACAATGGACCATTTGCAGGTAGAGAAGGACAATTTGTAACATCAAGACATATTAGAGATAGATTGTTTAAAGAACTAGAAAGAAATGTTTCATTAAGAGTAAAAGAAGGTGAAACTCCAGATTCTTTTGAAGTATCAGGAAGAGGAGAATTACACTTATCTGTATTAATAGAAACAATGAGAAGAGAAGGATTTGAACTTTTAGTATCTCGTCCGAAAGTTATTATAAAAGAAATTGATGGTGTAAAATGTGAGCCAATAGAAACATTAGTTGTAAATGTTCCAGATGATTCAGTAGGAACTGTTATTGAAAAATTAGGTAGAAGAAAAGCTGAAATGGTAAATATGGAACCAGCTGAAGATGGACATACAAAGATAGAATTCAATATTCCAGCAAGAGGATTAATTGGATATAGAACAGAATTCCTTACAGATACAAAAGGTGAGGGAACAATGGCAAGTATGTTTAAGGGATATGAACCATTTAAAGGAGAAGTTGTAGCAAGAGTTAGAGGAACAATAGTAGCTTTTGAAACTGGAAAATCTGTAACTTATGGTCTATATAATGCACAAGAAAAAGGAGACTTATTCATTGGTGCAGGTGTAGATGTTTATGAGGGAATGATAGTTGGCCTAAATTCAAGAGGAGAAGATTTAGCAGTAAATGTATGTAAAGAAAAACACTTAACAAATACACGTTCTTCAGGAGCAGATGATGCACTTCGTTTAGTTCCACCAATTCAAATGAGTTTGGAAAAAGCTATTGAATTTATACAAGATGATGAACTTGTTGAGGTTACTCCAAAATCAATTAGATTAAGAAAGAAAATTTTAAATAATAAAGAAAGAGAAAGAATGGCAAGAAATAATAAATAATCATAGTGTAGGAGGTCGTTCAAAATGCATAGAATAACAGCTGCAGAAATAGCTAATTACAATGCGGACAAATATTTAAGAAGAAAAGAAATGATTGAAAGAATGAAAAATGAACAACCACATTTGGGTCCAAGATTAACATTTTTCCATTATATATATGACGAAAAAATGCCGATGAAGGATGCAATTGAAAAAATAGTTAGTGAATTCCCATCAATATCTGGTAATAATATGGTACAAAGAAGAAGAAAAAAGAAGAGATAAAGAAAGAAGTAATTCAAATGAAGCAAGATAAATTAAAACAAATAAAACAAAAAGCATTAGAAGAACATATTCCTATAATAATGGATGATACATTACAAGAAATAGAAAAAAGAATGATTAAAAATAAACCATCAAAAATATTGGAAATAGGTACAGCGGTTGGTTATTCGGCAATATGCTTTTCAGATTTCCTATCTGATAATGGAAAGATAGATACAATTGAAAGAGATGAAGAAAGAGTAGAGGAAGCTAAGAAAAACATAAAAGATATGGAACTAGAAGATAAAATAAATATTTATGTTGGAGATGCGGTTGAAATATTACCGACTCTTAACGAAAAATATGATATGATATTTATTGATGCGGCAAAAGGAAAATATCCATTTTTCTTAGCAGAAGCTCTAAGAATGCTTGCTCCAAATGGCACAATATTTGCAGATAATATTTTGTATAAAGGTTATGTAATGAGTGACTATAATAAACATAAACAACGTACAGCTGTAAGAAATTTAAGAGAATATATTGCAGAAACAACAGAAAATCCACTTCTAGATACTGAAATTTTAGAAGTTGGAGATGGACTTGCTATAACAAAAATGAAATAATAAAAAAATAGCTTATGATAATAAAATCATAGGCTATTTTTTATTGGGACCGTTTCCTTTCGCGAAAAAATCGTTTCTTTTTCCATTGGGGCCGTTTCTTTTCACGAAAATAGAGGTTATCTTTCATCATCATTATATTGCCCCATAGGATGAAAATCAACATCAAGGGGTTCATAATTTTCTTCAATTTCTTTGATAGATAAATTATCAATTGGAAGGTCATACTTTGGTGTTAAAGTTGATGAATACGACCTAACTGCTGAGCTTGCAAGAAGTTTATCGTGTTTTTCAGTTGTAGCAATATGAACATATTTCTCTCTAACCATATTTGCCAAAGTAGAAAAACCTATACGAGATTTTAGTAAATTTTCAAGAGAATATAGAGGACTTTGTGGAACGGCAATGGCTTGATTATGTTCAACAATATGTGCTGGGTAAATTGTAACATATTTTGCTCCTTTGGCTTCTATAATACTTGTCATATAATCAAAAAATGGCATTTGGTAAATTGTCTGGCCATTTTGAATGGTTATGTTATCTTTTACTTTAATTTGGGACTCGGCATAATTTACTAATTCTTTTAAGTATTTTAGAGCTTTTTTATCTTCTTTTGATATGTGGTAACCACTTACATCGTTCAAACTAAGGGTACTTAAAAAATCACAAGAAAAATCTAATTTTTCTTTAGCTTGCCTAGAATCTTGAAAAGGAAAGGCACGTAATTCAAATAAAGGTTTAATATCAAATGATTTTTTATACATTGTATTATGAGCAGCATACCCTTCTTTAGATAAATTATATCGAAATTCGGAATTACCTAATACTTCACCAACAAGAATTCCGTTTAATTCTATTGTATAATAACAAGCATAAAAACCACTTGATTTTGCACGTTCTTTATGTGATTTTATTTCAACATTTAGGTTGGGGGGTTCTGATAATTCCTTAAAAATATTTGGTAATTCAAGTGTTAAAATATAGTTTAGCAATCTGTCATTTTTTAATTGGTTTAAATTATTCTTAAGATTTATAAGTTCTTGCGTATATTGTTTCTTTATTTTAGAGTCAGATATTTTAGTACAATATAACGGATTTTGTTTAGCGATATCCTTTTCTTTTAAAACAGAAACGAGTTGTTCATCAAAAGGAATATATTCCTTAAAATAATTTTCGCGTGCTAATTTTAATAAATCTGTAATAGCCTCATCTTTACTTTGTGGTTTTAAATCCATAGTTTGTTTAACTAATTGTAAATATGGAATATCTAATTCACTAACACAATATTTGTGCTTTTTGCCATCTGTAGATTCTGTACAAGGTATACTGTGATTTGTTAGTAAGGTTAATAAAGCTATTTTTGTATCATAATATTTTTCAATTGTATCTATATTTTTTAAGTCCAAGGGTTTTACTTTTCGTGGTGCTAATGGATTTGGATTATCATCTATAAAAGTGTTTGAAATATCTATTTTTTGAAAATGGTGATACATTTTTGAAAATAGAGTTGGTGTATGAAGTTTTTCGTTACTCCTAAGATATTCCTCAGTAGTTAGAAGCGATTTATATAGAGCTTGTACATAAGGGTCATCAGATTCTTCACAATAAGTACTACAGTTGTTTTTTGAGTGGAAAACAATTGTAGCACCTAAATAATCTTTACAAACAGCTTGAACTATTTTGGTTGTCATTTTATCTATATCTTCTAAATTATAGTTTTTTGGTAATTTATTTGGTATCTTTTTTAAAACTTCTTTTTCAATATTATCTATAACACTTTGATTTGCTTTTAATCTAGCTGGATTGGCAACACTGGTATCTATAGAGTCTCTAAAACGCATAAATACTAATGATAGAAAAGTGTAAAACAAAGAATCTTTTTGTTCTGCTAATGAATAAGTATTTATACATTCTAATGTGGCTTCGTGAATTTTTAATTGTAAATATTGAAGTTTTTCTAAATCACTAATATTAGTTTTATCCATAGATTTCCTCCTTTTAAAAATAATGTAAAATTTTTCCAATTCTATTTATTATACAACAAATTTTTAAAAAAGTCTATAGTTGCTTGAAAATTTCGCATTTTGATAGTATACTAATATATGAACAAAAAAAGGAAGGATTTGTAAAAATATGAAAAAAGTAGAATTATTAGCACCAGCAGGGTCTTTTGAAAAAGCAAAAATAGCATTCTTATATGGAGCAGATGCAGTATATTGTGGGACAGCAAGTTTATCTTTAAGGTCTAGAGCAGCAATAGATGATGATGATTTAATAAAAACAATAAAATATGCACATAAGCTTGGAAAAAAAGTATATGTAGCAATGAATATATATGCATTCGATACAGATTACGAAGAAATAAAACAAATGTGCAAAAAACTAGAAGAAGTAAAACCAGATGGAATAATAGCAGCAGATCCAGGAGTAATAAGTACAATTTTAAAATATGCACCAAGTGTACCTGTAAATGTTAGTACCCAAAGTAATTTGGTAAGTTTAGAAGCCTGCAAATTTTGGTATAATCAAGGATGTAAAAGAATGATTATGGCAAGAGAGATGGATAAGAATCAACTAAAATACATAATGGAAAATAAACCAGAAGGAATGGAAATAGAAATCTTTATTCACGGAGCAATTTGTTTTTCGTATTCTGGAAGATGTTTCTTAAGTGATTTCTTATGTGGAAGAAGTGCAAATTATGGAAGTTGCGCACAAAGCTGTAGATGGTCATATAATGTATATTTAGAAGAAAAAAACAATCCAGGTAATTTAATGCCAGTAGAAATGGATGAGCATGGAACAAGTATTCTTTCCTCAAAAGATTTATGTTTAATACACGAATTACCAGAAATAATTGATATGGGTGTAGATAGCCTAAAAATAGAAGGAAGATTAAAAACAGAATATTATATAGCAAGTATTGTAAGTATATATAGAGCAGCAATTGATGATTATATGAAGAATCCTGAAAATTATGATGCCGAGAAATATATGAAAGAAATTGAGAAAATAAAAACAAGAGGATTAACAACATTTTACTTTAATAGTAGAGAAAATAAAGATATTCAAGAATATGAAGGTAAGCAATATAATGCAAATTACGAATTTGGTGGAAAAGTAATTGAAAATAAAGGTGAAAAAACAATAATAGAAATAAGAAATAAATTATCTGTTGGAGATGAATTAGAAATTTTAGTTCCGAGAGAGCTAGAGCCAGTTAAATTTACAATTGATAAATTATGGGATATTGAAACAGATGAGGAAATAGATACTGTAAATCCAGGAAAACAAGGACAACAGGTAAAAATGATTTTACCTATAAAAGCAGAAGAAAATTGGATAATAAGGAGAAAAAAATGATTTTATACAACGAGAAAATAAGACCAATATTAGATGATTTAGAAAATCCTGAGATTGAACTTGCAGGAGGAAGTGCTGTCGGAATGGTACTTTCAATTACAGATTCATTAATAAGCTATATTTGTAATTTGACTATAGGAAAAAAGAAATATGAAAATGTGCAAGATGAAGTTATAAAAATAAAAAAAGAAGCAGAGGTTTTGAGAGAAAAGGCACTTAAAGTAATTGATGAGGACAGAGTAGTGCTAGATAAATTATTAAAAGCATTTAAAGTAAGAAAAGAAGAACCAGAAAAACTAGAAGAAGCAAGCAAAGAGTGTGTTTTATTTTGCAATACAGTTATGGAAGATTCTTTGGAAACACTAAAACTTGTAAGTAGACTTGAAAAAGTTGGGAATAGAATGCTAGAAAGTGATTTTAAAATTTGTAAAAAATATGCATTTTCATCTATGGAGTCTAGTATAGTAAATGTTGATATAAATTTGAAATATGTAAAAGATGAAGAATTTAAAGAAAAAATAGTAAAAAAATATACAGAAAAGATTAATGAAGCTAAAAAATATTAAAAAATAAAATGTGGAATTTAAGTTATACTTGATTCCGCATTTTATTTTTTTTATTATATAAAAGCATAAATTATACTAATGATATATGCATAAAAGTAATGATTAAATGGACTAAAATAATATAAAAAAATATTCGGAAAATTGTCGAATTTCCTATTGACATTAAAAATCTTTTATGATAATCTATGTAATATCAATAATCAAAAGAAAGGGAGATAGAAAAACATGAAGAAAAAGAATGAGGGAATAACACTAATTGCACTAGTAGTAACAATAATAGTACTACTTATTTTGGCTGGTGTGAGTGTGTCAATGTTAACAGGCCAAAATGGAATTTTAACAAATGCGGCAAAAGCAAAAGAAAATACAGAGGCTGCGTCAGACCTAGAATTTTTACAGACAAAAGCTTATGAAGCAGTAACAAATTATTATGTAAAAGGTCAAACAGGTTCAGAAAATGAATATATATTAGAAGAACTTGGAAAAGTAAGCGGAGTAGAAACAAGTGTTTCTCAAGGTACAGTAAAATATAATGGAAAAACTTATGATATAAGTGAAATTATAGGAAATACAAGTGAACAAAAGGCAATAGAAAAGGAAGAAGGATTAACACAAATAACTGCAGCAACAGCAACGGATGCGGAAGATAAACAAATCCTTTCATCAACAGATTCTGACGGAAATGCCAAAGTAAGAATGATAATTGTTGAGGAAAATACTGATAATACAACAATAAAGGCAGTAATACCAAGTGGATTTTATTATGTAACTGGAAAGCCATCAACAGGACTTGTAATATCAGATAAATTTGATGATGATGATAACAATTCTAAAGGTGGAAATCAATTTGTGTGGGTTCCTTGTAATGGGGGAAAGGCAAAATATAAGGCTCATACATATGCAACAGCAAACGTAGACGATTTAGGAGGATCTACAGCAGACACAGGAAATGGAGGCTGGAAGACATATTATTATAGAAATTACAGTGACTGGCAAGATAATGCAGGAGAAGCAACTGTAACATCAGCAAAAGCTAATAGTGTTGCAACTTATGGTGGATTTTATGTAGCAAGATTTGAAGCAGGAGAACCTACTAATGCAAGTTTCTATAATGATAAAGATGGTTCAACATATTGGCAAATACATTATAATGAGGATGCTTCTATAAAATATGGAGATAATACTAATAAACCAGATGCAAGTAAAACATATAAAGATACATATAAAACAAAAAATGTAACAGAACAAGATGGAAAAAAATTATTACCTGTAAGTAAGAAAAATACTCCATCATGGAATTATATAAGCCAAACAAATTCAAAGACAGTATCTGAAAATATGTATGGCGAGAGTAAAACAATAAAAAGTTATTTAATAGATGGAACAGCTTGGGATACAATAACTCAGTGGGTATCTGATAGTACTAAGAAATCTGTAACAGATAGTACTGCTTGGGGAAATTATTATAATGCAAATTATACATTAAAAGGATTATATGCAAGACATCAAGGAAGAACAGCTAAAGATAATATCTGGAGATGGTTCCCAGCATATGTTTATAATTATGGTTCATATACTAAAGGTAGTGAATATACAGAAGTTGCAACTGGAGTTAATGTAGAAGGAGATCCAACTAGAAATTCAGCGTGCAATATATATGATATGGCCGGAAATATGTGGGAATGGACAACAGAAACAGGAAAGCATGGATCAACAGCTAATGACGCAACGAACTACGCCGTCCTTCGTGGTGGTAGCTTCTCTAACTACGGGTCTGGCGACCCAGTTTCTGGCCGTAACGGCCACAGTGCTGTGAGCGACTCATACGGCGTCAACATTGGGTTCCGTGTCGTGCTTTACATCCAATAGAGGCACTGACCCCTGTAAGTCTGGAATAGAGTACATGAGGGTATAGAGATGAAAAAAGCAAAAAAACAAGGAAATAAAAACAAAAATCGAAGCTTATAAAAAGCTTCGATTTATATATTAAATTGGGGTAAACTAGGACTAGCGTTGGGCCGTCCTTCGTGGTGGTAGCTTCAACAACAATGGGGACAATGCACCAGTTTCTCGCCGCGACGGTAACATAAGAGTTGACGATTGCAACATCAACATCGGGTTCCGTGTCGTGCTCTAATATCATTCGAGATTATATGTCTTACGAGATATATACAGTGAAATGTTAGAATATTAAAGGGGTTTACTCCATCCTTAAGTGGTAAATATAAATTTTAAGATGAGGTATGAGTAGATATATCGAAAATATAGTAGTCTTAAAAAACACCCAGCAAGTGCGGCAAGCACTAGCTGGGTGTTTTTTATTTCAGAATTAATTACTCCCGAAAAATCATTTTCATTTTTTCGACTTCCTTTTTTATTGGAGTTAGTAGCTCGGAAAAATCAGGAATTGAACTTTGTGGACCTTCATATACATATTTGAAATTATTATCATCTTTCGAATAGAAGATTTTAATACCTTCATCCGGCGAAGTCCATTCCCAATCACCAGAAGAAAAAGCACTGATAACAGCTCCGTCATTTTTAGTCAAAGTATAGACTATTATGTTTTGATCTGATTGTAATCTGCTCGTGAATTTGGAAACTCCATCAGGTACAATCTTAGAACAAGATATATGTATAGGGGAATTGAAAAGTGAATCAATTTGAATGATAGTATCCCATACAACTGAAACATCAAAGACATATTCATCAGGTCTTAAGTTAAGCAAATAGTTCTCTGCTTTCTCAGATAATGATTTAGATAGCTCAATGTCCAAAGAATATTCTGCTGTGATTAATGAATAAAAAAATGATGTTTTAGAGTATACACAGGTAAGATTTTTTCCTGGTTTAAAAAGTGTTTTTTTATCCAATGTTAACACAGGAGTATTCTTGTAATTTCTTGTAACAGAGTAAGTTCTGGAAGATAAAGAATCTTCTAAAGTAATTGTTGAGGAATGCTTCCCGGATTTAAGTAACAATCTTAGCGTAGTACTGTTTGTATTAATAAAAAAAGCTGAATTATTGATTTCCTCAATTGATTCAAGATTTTTATACAACCCCAAACTTTTTAAGATTGTCACAAAATCACTTAAGTCCCATCCATCTTTTTTTAGCCACAAAGAAAGATTGGCTTTTGTTCTTTCAGAAGAGTCGAAAGATTGCTGCCTTATCCGGTCGATTTCTTCGAACCTTTTTTTACGTTTGTTTTTGTTCCAAACCAATGAAAATTTTTTCATATAACCTCCTTATAAAACATAATACGAGGTTGTATTATGCTTGTACCAGTTTTATTCCGGGTACCAGGGAATGATACTTATATTATAACACTTTTGATTGATTATGTAAAATCAATACTTATACCAACGTTTCAATTTTTTTTGAAAATCTCTAAGCAAATCATAAGCTTGAGAAATTGATAATTCATTTATTTTAACATCTAAAAAATTTGATAAAAAA
>OGOD01002139.1_pt1 | contig 10467 bp, 5 predicted proteins | sample 1573631 | NCBI WGS metagenome assembly OGOD01 (sample SAMEA2581895, study PRJEB24529) | metagenome | biome: Human gut stool | place: China | collected 2011
CGCCGCATGGGGCTCCCCCTCGGCGGCTTCGTCGCGGCTTCGAACAGCAACGACGTGGTGCCCGAATTCCTGCGCAGCGGCGAGTACCGTCCGAGGCCGTCGGTGCGGACGCCGGCCAATGCGATGGACGTCGGGGCGCCGAGCAATTTCGAACGTATGCTGTGGCTCTGCGGCGGTGAGCCGGATGCCCTGCGTAACGAACTGGAGGGATTCCGCTGCGACGATGCCATGATCCGCCGTACGATCGATGGGCTGCACCGCAATTACGGATACCTTTCCGACCCGCACAGCGCCATCGGATATGCCGCTTCCGTAGCGTGCGGGAAACCGGGATTTTACCTCTCTACGGCGCATCCCGCCAAATTCGGGGAGGTCATCTTCCCCGTCACGGGGGCTGCGGTTCCGCTGCCGCCGCGGCTGGCCCGGCTCGCCCGCCTGCCCCGGGTTTCGGAACCGATGGCGGCCGACCTGAGGGCACTCGAGCAATTCGTGGCCGGGATATAAACCGGCTGCCGGGCCGTGGCGTTGCTGTCCGGGCGGGGTGCGCCTCGTGGCCTGCACGGAAAAAGGGGTTGCAACCGCAAAGGTTGCAACCCCTTTTTTGCGGATAGGAGCCTCCGGAGCGGGGCGTGCCTAAATATGTGCGGCGATGAAGTCCCCGACCTCGGAGGTCGAGTAGCGGCGTTCGCCCTGTGCGGCGAGGTCTTCGGTGACGACGCCTTCGGTGAGCGCCTTGTCTACGGCGGCCCGCACGGCGCTGCCTTCCCTGTCGAGCCCCAGGTGTTCGAGCAGCATGGCGGCCGAGAGGATCGTGGCCATCGGGTTGGCGATGTTCTTCCCCGCAGCCTGCGGATAGGAGCCGTGGATCGGCTCGAAGAGCGCCACTTCCGACCCGACGCTCGCCGAGGGGAGCATGCCGAGCGAGCCGCTGATGACGCTGGCCTCGTCGGTGAGGATGTCGCCGAACATGTTCTCGGTGACGATCACGTCGAAATGGGTCGGCTGGCGTACGATCTGCATCGCGGCGTTGTCCACGAACATGAATTCCAGCTCCACCCCGGGGTACCGGGGCGCCATATCCTGCGCGACGTCCCGACACAGGCGCGAGGTTTCGAGCACGTTGGCCTTGTCCACGACCGTCAGGCGCCGCCGGCGGCTCATGGCGAGCCGGAATGCGACGTCCAGCACACGTTCGATCTCCGTGCGCGTGTAGGTGCAGGTGTCGAAAGCCTCCGTCCCGGCTTCGTTGCGCCCCTGCGGCCGGCCGAAATAGATGCCGCTCGTCAGTTCGCGCACGCAGATGAAATCGGTGCCGCGCACCACCTCTGCCTTGAGCGGCGAGCGGCTGGCCAGCGTGTCGAACAATGCGATGGGGCGCAGGTTGGCGAACAGTCCCAGCGATTTGCGCATGCGCAGCAGTCCCTGCTCGGGACGTACCGGGGCCTTGGGGTCGTTGTCGTACTTGGGGTCGCCGATGGCACCGAACAATACGGCGTCGGCAGCCTGGCAGATGGCGTGCGTCTCGTCGGGATAGGGGTCGCCCGTGGCGTCGATGGCGCAGGCGCCCACTAACGCCTCGCGGTAGTCGAATCGGTGTCCGAATTTCGCCGCCACGCGGTCGAGTACTTTCGTGGCCTCGGCAATGATTTCGGGGCCGATGCCGTCGCCGGCTAAAAGGGCTATGTTAACATCCATGGTCGTTGTATGTTGGTTCGATTATGTTCAGCATTTTGATCGTCGCCTTGATGGCGGCTTCGGTCTGGTCGGCATCCAGCCCGCGGGTCTTGAACTCCTTGCCGCCCGTCTCCCACGTGATGATCGTCTGCACGAAGGCATCGGTTCGTCCGCCGGGCGGGATCGAGACGGTGTAGTTGCGCAGCATCGGGAACTCGCGGCCGAGCTGGTGCTTGTAGATCTGCCAGAGCGCCCGCATGAAGGCGTCGTACTGGCCGTCGCCGACCGAGGTCTGCTCGTATTCGCAGCCGTTGATCTCGATCTTGAGCGTAGCGGCCGGGTGCAGCCCCTGTGCCAGCGACAGGCTGTAATTGAGTATCCGCACGGGGTTTTCGACCTGGTCGTAGCGCAGTACGTCGGCGATGATGTAGGGCAGGTCTTCGGCCGTCACCAGCTCCTTCTTGTCGCTCAGTTCGACCACCCGTTCGGTCACCTTGCGCATCGAGGCTTCGTCGAGCTCGATGCCCAGCGCTTCGAGGTTCTTCAGGATGTTGGCCTTGCCCGAGGTCTTGCCCAGGGCGTATTCGCGTACACGTCCGAAGCGTTCGGGCAGCAGCTCGTTGAAATAGAGGTTGTTCTTGTTGTCGCCGTCGGCATGGATGCCGGCACACTGCGTAAAGACGTTCTCGCCGACGATCGGGCGGTTGCCCGGGATACGGATGCCCGTGTAGGTCTCGACCATGCGGCTGACGTGGTTGATCTTCGTTTCGTCGATGCCCGTGAGGCAGTGCAGCCGGTCGTGCAGCACGGCCACCGTGCTCGACAGGGGTGCGTTTCCTGCGCGTTCGCCCAGCCCGTTTATGGTTACGTGAACCCCGTGGAACCCGGCTTTCACCGCAGCTGCGGTGTTGGCCACGGCCAGGTCGTAATCGTTATGGGCATGGAAGTCGAACCTAAGCTGCGGATAGCGTGTCACCATGTCGCGGCAAAACCGTTCGGTGGCATAGGGATCGAGGATGCCCAGCGTGTCGGGGCACATGAAGCGCTGCACGGGGGCGTCGGCAAGCCCGTCGAGTATCGTGTAGACGTACCCGGGCGAATCCTGCATACCGTTCGACCAGTCTTCGAGGTAGACGTTCACCTTCATGCCCCGCGCGACGGCCCCGCCGATCGTGGCGCGGATGTCGCAGAGGTGCTCCTGCGAGGTGCGGCGCAGCTGTTCGCGGCAGTGTTTGAGCGACCCCTTCGCCAGCAGGTTCACCACGCGGCACCCGGCTTGGCCGAGCCAGTCGAGCGACACGCCGCCGTCGATGAATCCCAACGCCTCGATGCGGTCGGTATAACCCTTCGCGGCAGCCCATTCGGCGATGCGGCGCACGGCCTCCTGCTCGCCCTGCGAAACCCGCGCCGAGGCGATCTCGATGCGGCTCACGCACAGTTCTTCCAGCAACAGTCGGGCGATGGAGAGTTTTTCGCGGGCGTTGAACGAAACCCCCGACGTCTGCTCGCCGTCGCGCAGCGTGGTATCCATTATCTCTACGCGGGGATACATTGCGCTGCTATTTATGCGCCTGTTCGAACGCTTCGATCTGGGGCGCGATGCTGCGCAGGTAGTCCACGTCGTCGTAGCCGTTCAGCAGGCACCGCTTTTTGTATGCGTCGATCTCGAAGCGCTCGCTGCGGCCCGTGGCGCAGATCGTCAGCGTCTGGTTGTCCAGGTCTACGGTGAATTGCGTCGCAGGGTCGCCGTCGATCGCCGCGAAGACCGCCGCGAGGAACTCCCCGCTTACCGTGATCGGCAGCAGCCCGTTGTTGAGGGCATTGTTGCGGAAGATGTCGGCGAAGAAGCTCGACACCACGACGCGGAACCCGTAGTCGGCGATGGCCCATGCGGCGTGCTCGCGCGAACTGCCGCAGCCGAAGTTGCGGCCTGCGACGAGGATTTTGCCCCCATAACGGCTGTCGTTGAGCGGGAACGAGGCGATCCGCTGCCCCCGGGCGTCGTAGCGCCAGTCGCGGAAGAGGTTGTCGCCGAATCCTTTGCGCTGGGTGGCTTTCAGGAAACGTGCCGGGATGATCTGGTCGGTATCTATGTTCTCCGTGCTCACGGGCACGGCCCCCGAGGTGAAGGTTTCGAATTTGGGTATGGACATATTGGTTTTGTTTTTTCCGGCATTCGGCAGCGGCCATTTTGCCGCAAAGCGGCATGTAAGCCCCTGCCTGAGGCGGGGGTTGGGGGTGGGCCGGAATTATAAACGACGCCGAAGGCGGCGGCAACGACCGGCCGATCCAAACTGAAGTTAAAAATTTTTACATTTCAAACACCTTGCGCGGATCCTCGATCCTGCCGCATACCGCGGCCGCGGCGGCTACCGCAATGCCTGCAAGCATGGTGCGCGCACCGGGCCCCTGGCGCCCTTCGAAGTTGCGGTTCGAGGTCGAAACGCTGTATTTGCCTGCCGGGATCTTGTCGGCGTTCATCGCCAGGCACGCCGAGCAGCCCGGCTGCCGGAGCTCGAACCCGGCGGCGGCGAGCACTTTGTCGAGCCCTTCGGCCCGTGCGGCGGCTTCGACGCCTTTCGAACCGGGGACGATCCATGCCGTCACGCCCTGGGCCTTGCGCCGGCCTTCGACCAGCTTGGCGAAGCGCCGCAGGTCTTCGATGCGGCCGTTGGTGCAACTGCCCACGAAGACATAGTCGACGGGTTTGCCGAGCAGCTTTTCCCCGGCTTTGAATCCCATGTACTCCAATGCCTTGGGGTCGGCCTCGGCCGGGATCTGCGCATCGACGGCCATGCCCATGCCGGGGTTGGTGCCGTAGGTAATCATCGGGGCGATGTCGGCGGCATCGAACCGGTACTCCTTGTCGAATACGGCGTCGGCATCGCTGTAAAGCGCTTCCCAGCGGGCGACGGCCTGGTCGAACGCCGCTCCCTGCGGCGCACGTTCGCGCCCGCGCAGGTAGTCGAACGTCGTCCGGTCGGGTGCGATCATGCCGCCCCGTGCCCCGCACTCGATGCTCATGTTGCAGACGGTCATGCGCCCTTCCATCGAGAGCGAACGGATCGCTTCGCCGGCGAACTCGATGAAATAGCCCGTGCCGCCCGAGGCGGTGAGTTGCGAGATGATGTAGAGCACGACATCCTTGGCTTCGACGCCCGGGCGCAGTGTCCCGTCGACCGTGATGCGCATGCTCCGCGGCTTGGACTGGATGATGCACTGGCTGGCGAAGACCATCTCGACCTCCGAGGTGCCGACGCCGAATGCCACGGCGCCCAGTGCCCCGTGCGTCGAGGTGTGGCTGTCGCCGCAGACGATGGTCATGCCCGGCTGTGTGAATCCCAGTTCGGGGCCGATGATGTGGACGATGCCCTGGCGCGGGTTGCCCACGCCGAAATGTTCGATGCCGAATTTGGCGCAGTTGGCCTCCAGCGCCTCGACCTGGCGCCGCGATTCGGTCTCGGCGATCGGCAGGTGCTGGTCGACGGTCGGGATGTTGTGGTCGGCCGTGGCGGTGATTTGTGCCGGGCGTGCCACGCCGATGCCGCGCCGTTCCAGGCCTGCGAAAGCCACGGGCGACGTCACCTCGTGGATGTACTGGCGGTCGATGTAGAGCACCGAGCGTCCGCCGTCTTCGGTGCGCACGGTGTGCGCATCCCATATCTTGTCCAGAAGTGTCCTGCCCATCTTACTCCTCCTTTTCCTTGCGTTCGGTTACGTTCAGTACGCGCAGCGCGTCGAGGAACGCCTCGATCGACGCCCGTGTGGTGTCGGTGTGTGCGGCGAAGCCGTGGACGGTGCGGCTGCCGCACTGTACCTGTACGTGTACGCGCCCCACGTCGTTCGAACCGCGGGTGATGGCCTGCATGAGGAACTCCATGAGCACGACCTTCTCGTTGATCAGGGTCTTGATCGCCGACACGGCGGCATCCACCGGGCCGTTGCCCGTGGCGATCGCCATGCGCTCGTGGTCGCCGAACTTCAGCACCACGGTCGCCGTCGGGACGAGCGTGCCTGTGGTCACCTGCAGGAATTTGAGCGATACGGACTGCTGTTTCATGCGGTCGATGTCGCCCACCAGGTATAACAGGTCGTAGTCGTGGATCTCCTTTTTCTTGTCGGCAAGCTCAAGGAACTTGCCGTATGTGTCGTCCAGCTCTTCCTGCGTGAGGTCGTAGCCGAGCAGTTCGAGCCTGTGTACGAGCGCCGCGCGGCCGCTGCGGGCCGTCAGGGCGATGACCGACTCGTTGAGGCCGATGTCCTGCGGGTCGATGATCTCGTAGGTCTGGCGGTCTTTCAGCACGCCGTCCTGGTGGATGCCCGACGAGTGGGCGAAGGCGTTGCGGCCGACGATCGCCTTGTTGGGCTGCACGGGCATGTTCATCAGGCTTGACACCAGATGCGAGGCTTTGGTGATCAGGCGTGCGTCGACGCCGGTGTCGACGGCGATCTCCTTGTGGCAGCGCAGTGTCATCACCACCTCTTCGAGCGAGGTGTTGCCCGCGCGTTCGCCGATGCCGTTGATCGTCACCTCGGCCTGCCGTGCACCGTTGAGGATGCCGCTCAGGGTGTTGGCCGTAGCCATGCCCAGGTCGTTGTGGCAGTGGGTCGAGATGATCGCCTTGTCGATGTTGGATACGTGGTCGACCAGGTATTTGATCTTCGCGCCGTATTCGTGGGGCAGGCAGTAGCCCGTGGTGTCGGGGATGTTGACCACCGTAGCCCCGGCCGCAATGGCGGCCTCGACCACGCGGGCGAGGTATGCCGGATCGGCACGTCCGGCGTCTTCGGCGTAGAACTCCACGTCCTCGACATAGCTTTTGGCGTATTTCACCGCCTCGACGGCCTGTTCGAGGATTTTCTCGGGCGTCGAGCGCAGTTTGTCGTAAATGTGCTGGGGCGAAACGCCTATACCCGTGTGGATGCGCTTGTGCCTGGCCAGTCGCAGGGCATCGGCGGCCACGTCGATGTCTTTTTTCACGGCGCGGGTCAGCGCACAAATCGTCGGGGCCGAAACGGCCTTCGAAATCTCGAGTACGGAGTTGAAGTCTCCGGGGCTGGAAATCGGGAACCCCGCTTCGATGACGTCCACGCCGAGGCTTTCCAGCAACTTGGCGACTTCGATCTTCTCGGTGGTGTTCAATTGGCAGCCCGGCACCTGCTCGCCATCACGGAGCGTGGTGTCGAAAATAAACAGTTTCTCGCACATAATTATGACTAATCTAACTAACCTTGGCAACAAATATATTAAAAATATTTTCCAAATTCCTATTTTACCGGAGGAAAGTGCCTCTTATACCCGAATTTAGCGGCGTTTTCCCTACGGGAGTACGAATCCGGAAATAAAAACGGCTCCGGATGCCCGAAGCCGTTTTGCCATAATATTTTCAGGTGTTGCCGGAACCTGTTGCCGGTTGCGCTGTGTTTTCCCGGCTGACGAAGCGGCATTAATCGACCACCTCGACCCACTGTCCCTTTTTCAGGGCGCGGACGGCGTTGTCGTACATCGCTTCGCAGTAGACCGAAGGCAGGTAGTAGCGCCCCTTGTAGGTTGCCGTCAGCTTGACGGGTATCTCCTTGCTTTCGCCCCGGCTCAGGTCGAAGTAGCTCAGCACCCGGTCGTCGCGGATATCCTGGTAGGTGAGCGACGACAAGTCCCGTTCGGAGGTGATCTCCCATCCTGCCGGGAAGATGTGGGTCAGCGCAAGGTCGGCGTACCGTTCGTAGCCGCTCTTGTTCGAAACGGTCACGATGGCGTAGAAATCGGTCGATACCCGGATCGAGGCAGGGTCGATGGCGGCACCGTCCATATTCGTGTAACGCACGTCGATCCGGATGCCGTTCGCAGCTTCGGTCTCCTCGCCCTTGCCGGGGGTATAACTCTGGCTGACGACCGCGTACAGGTTATCCGAACCGTTGTTCCTCACCTCAGTCGGTGCGGCCAGGGGCATGCTCTCGATGGATTTGTCGGTCTTGACGATCTCCCTGCCCGCTGTGGCGTCGATGCCGGTCTGTCCCGCTACGGCGAAATTGGAAAGGGTGCTGAGCATCCATGCCGTCGACTGGGTGCTGAGCCACCTGTCCTTCTTGAGGATGTCCGACATCTTCAGCGCCATGCGGAAAGCCTCTTCGCGGCGTCCGAGTATCGTGAGCGTCATGAGCGAGATCGACATCCGGCGTTCGTCGCTGTTGTAGGTGCCGTCGTAGGGGTTGGACTTTTCCGCGTTGTCCCCGCAGAGCGAGATCAGCCCTTCGGCGACTTTCCTGTTGCCGTCCAAAGCGTATGCCGCCGCCAGCAGCCACTTGGCGTCGCCGCTCAGCGAGGCGGCCTTTTCCCGGAGCTGGTTCATGGCACCCCGGGTCGGAGTCCCGTTCAGCGCCAGCACATACTGGGTATAGGCCTGGGTCAGGTAGTAGTCCGAGGGGTTGCTGCGCAGGTATTTGAGCGCCCGGTCGAGCATCGCCCTGTCCACGCCGTAGCCGTGTTTCGCAGCCTCGATCAGGAAGTGCGTCGCATAGACCGTCCCCCATTCCGAACCCGACGTGTTGCCGCTCCAGTAGGCGAATGCGCCGTCGGAGAGCTGGTAGCTGCCCAGGCGCGAAAGCACGCTCTTGACGTTGCGGTCGATGTCCTGCAGCATGTTCGCGTCGCACTCCACGACCGAGGGCAGGTAGAGCTGCGGGAAGGCGCCCGAGGTGATCTGCTCGATGCAGCCGTGGGGATACCTCACCAGGTATTCGAGGCGCCGCGAAAGGTCTAAGGGCGGGATCGACGAAAGTTCCAGCTTGGCCTCGCCGTTCTCCTTGAGGGGCCTTATCTCGGCCGTCTTGCCCGGGTCGATGACATAGTCCTTCGACAGGGTCACATAGGGGTTCGGCTCCCGGACGTCCAGTTCGATTTCCGACGCGGAGCTGTCGCCCGACGACGTAGCCGTGACCCGCACCTTTCCGATGCCGGTTCTGGTGTTGACCTTCAGGCGGAACGATACGACCTCCTCGCCGCTCCGGCCGAGCGTGATGCTCTTGCTGGACGGCCCGACGGTCGAGAACGATTCGTTCGCGGCGATCTTCACGTCGACTTTCCCTACCCCGTCTTCGAGGGCGAAGACCGTGACCGGCACCTCGACTTCCTCGTCGGTGGAAACTACGCGGGGCATGGTGGCCTGCACCAGCAGCGGTTTTTTCACTGCGACATCCTTTTCCGCGGCGCCGAACGCCCGGCCGTTCGAGGCGACCACCATCACCCGAACCTCGCCGAAGTAGGGCGGGAGCGTGATTTTGTGCGTGTTCGTCTTCCCGGCTCCCAGCTTCTGTGCGTCGATGAACCGTACGACGGGCTTGAATCGCTGCGCTTTGAGCGCCCCCGTGTTGGGCTGCTCGGCGTCGCCGCCGATGGCGAACATCTGTTCGATCCTGCCGCCATAGGCGCCGATGACATAGTCGAACATGTCCCACGTGCGGACGCCCAGTGCCTCGGTCGCGTTGAAATAACCGTAAGGGTCGGGGGTCTTGAAGCGCGTCAGTCCCAGCAGCCCCTCGTCGACGAGCGCCAGCACGTAGCTCATTTTCCGGCCGTTTTTCTCCCGGACTTTTATCGTCACCTCCGATTCGGGTTTTACCGTTTCGGGCATCTCGACCACGGGGGTGAGCCTTCGCGCGGCGTCCTCGACGTCGAGCCGCGTCACGCCGAACAGGCGGATCGGTGCGTCGTTGAGCGTCGAGTTGTGGGGCTGGAGGAGTGTTACCGAGACATAGATGTTGGGGGCCATCCCCTCCTTGACGGGGATTTCGATGTCGGTTTGCTTGCCGGTGCACTCCACCCAGAAGCTTTCCCGCACGACGCTGCCGCTTTCGATGCCGACCAGCGCCCGTGCGCCCGGCGACGAGGGGATGGTGACCCTGGCCTTGTCCCCCGGGACGTATTTGGCCTTGTCGCGGGTGAGGGCGAGCCGCGTGGCGGCATCCGTCACCGAAGTGACGTCGCCCCGCCAATCGGACGAGGATACGCATACGATCCGGGTCGCCGAGTGTGCCCGGTTCGGGCTCGTGACGCGGATCATGTAATAGCCGTAATCGCCCGTGCTCCAGCGCATCGTGGCCTGCCCCGTGCCGTTCGAAAGGGTTGCCTGGAGGGTCTTGTAATTCGAGTTGAGCGCATTTTTGGCGTAGTGCGCCTGGGAATTGGGCGTTGAGGCGTCCCACCACCAGTAGGAATCCATTTTGTAGACCGATACGAGCACGTTTTCACTGCCGGGTTCGGGCTTGCCCTTGGCGTCGAGCATCACGACCTTTATGATATGCTCCTTCCTGCTGTCGAGGTATTCGTCGCCCCAGTCGCTTTTCTGGGTGGCGACCCCGATCCCGAAATAGGTGTCATAGGGCGATACGGTCGCGACCTGCTGGTCGACGCTGAAGTCGCCGCTCTTTTCGAAGACCTTCACCGTGAATTTGCCGCTCAGCATACCGGGGCTCAGCCCTTCCAGCGAGGAGAGTTCGTCGGTCGAGAGCGACAGCGACCCTTGGGCGTCGGTGGTGCCGGTGACGATTTCCCGCTCCTCGGTGCCAAAGTATTTCGAGGCGTCGTCGAACGAATAGCCCTCGTAGCCCTTGAAGCGAGTGGCGGTCTGTGACAACTGCGCCTGGAGCACCGCCTTGGCTTCGGCCGCAGGGGCGCCGTGCAGCCACCGGGCGGTCAGGCTGCCCGTGAAATGCGCGGCGTCGACCAGTTGCCCGTCCCCGAGTTTCAGCTCGATTTTCATCCGGTTGGGCTTGATCGCGTCCACCCGGACGGAT
>OGOD01002143.1_pt1 | contig 10446 bp, 10 predicted proteins | sample 1573631 | NCBI WGS metagenome assembly OGOD01 (sample SAMEA2581895, study PRJEB24529) | metagenome | biome: Human gut stool | place: China | collected 2011
CTGCTTTCCACTGACTGAATTGACCATCGCCTTACCATTGTAAATGCGAAGTGCATTCTCCATCGCAACCGTATCAACCGTATCAACCTGAAGCGGAAGATTCGTCACACTCTGAAGTTCCTGAACAACTTCCTTCATCAATGTCGGCTCGTCAATATCCGGAAGTCCTACGTTGACATCCAGAATATGTGCTCCCTTATCCTGCTGCGTAATCCCCTCTTTCAGGATATAATCCATGTCGTGGTCTTTTAATGCCTGTTTGAATTTCTTCTTACCTGTTGGATTGATTCTCTCTCCGATGATCATCGGCTTGCCGCCAAGGATGACCGCATGTCCGTAAGAAGATACCATTGTGATATCTTTCTTTGTTGCCGGCTTTACGCTCATCTCTCTGGTCGTCTCAACCATCTTCTGGATATGTGCAGGTGTTGTTCCACAGCATCCGCCAAGCACAGTTGCCCCAACATCCACAAGCGGCATCATTGCCTCTGAAAAACTCTCAGCATCCATATCGTAACACGTCACACCATCCTGCAAAAACGGCAGTCCGGCATTTGGTTTTACGACAAGCGGAACACAAGCATATTCCGCCATCACTTTTACCGCATCTACCATCTTATCCGGTCCTGTCGAACAGTTAATTCCGATGGCATCTGCCCCCATCGACTGCAAAACAACCAATGCTGTCTCAGGGCTCGTTCCATACAACGTCCGTCCATCCTCTTGGTACGTAAGCGTCACAAGCGCCGGTATGTCACAAGTTTCTTTTACCGCCAGCAAGGCAGCACGGCATTCCTGCAAACTCATCATCGTCTCAATCGCAAATAAATCGACGCCCTCTTTCACTAACAAACGAACCTGCTGTTTATAAACATCTACCAGTTCTTCGAACGGCATACTTCCAATCGGTTCCAACTGCTGCCCGGTCATGGAAATATCCCCGGCAACATAAATTTTGCGGTCTGTTTTACTTCTGCGAATCGCTTCTTTTGTAAGACCCACCAATGTTTTCGTAAGTTCTTCCTGCTTAGACGCAAGTCCATATTCATCTAATTTAATTCGATTACAGGTAAATGTCGGTGTATAAAGGACATCCGAACCTGCCTCAATATATCGGCACTGTAAGTCAATAAACACTTCCGGGTGTTCTGCAATCCACTGCTCCGGACAATCCCCGCTTTTCATACCGGCCTGCTGTAAATTTGAACCGGTTGCGCCGTCTAATACCACAAATCCTTGTCGTAAAAATTCTCTAAAATCCACTCTTTTGTTGCCTCACTTTCAAAAAATCCCCCATTTCACAATAGAATATCATGAAAAGAGGGATTTTGCAATCTTCGCTTATAAGCTGCGGTAAAAACTTTCTTTCATATCACACCGGCAGGAAAAACCTAAATCATTTAATGCCTTCGTAAACGCAGATAACATATCTGCCACCTTCTCAACTCTTGCATTATTTCCCATATGCCCAAGACGGATTACTTTACCGGCAAGAACATCAAAGCAGCCGGATATCAGAATACCGTATTTATCTTTCATAGTGTTGATAATATCTATATCACGTAGTCCCTGTGGCACATTAATAACAGTCACAGTAGCGGAATCTCCGTAATCTAGATAAAGAGATAAACCTGCTTCTTTCACTGCTTTTCTTACTGCCCCAGCAATCTTATGATGGCGGGCTACACGCTCGGTATCTTCCTTCACCAGTCTTACCGCCTCACAGAGACCATAAATATCACTGATTGGCATCGTGTATGGAAACCACTTATCTTTGTAATAGTTCTTAAATGCAAGAATATTACAGTAGAAAGAAGCCACTTTGGTTTTCCGGCTTTCCATCGCTTTCATGGCATCCTCACTCACTGTAACAAACGCAAGTCCGGGAGGCGCCGACAAAGCTTTCTGTGAACCGCCGCAAATCACATCAATCTGCCATTCATTGACTTTCACATCTTCACCAAACATAGAGGCAACCGCATCGACTACCGTAAGAATCCCATACTGCTTTAACAGCGGGCAAATCTTACTGATATCATTGAGCACACCACTTGGTGTATCACAGTGAACAACTGTTGCGTACTTAAAATCGTGATTTTCTTTTAAGTATTCTGCTAAATCTTCTATTACAATCGGATAGTGATAATCAACGGTATATAAGGTTGGCTCTCCGCCGTAAAGACTTACAAAATCAGCAAAGCCTCTTCCAAAAATACCATTATCAATAACCAACACCTTATCCCCCGGCTCTGTCAAGGTTGCACAGGCAGCCTCCAAGGCAAGAATCCCCTCACCGCCCAATACATAAGTCTCGTTGTCAGTGCCAAGAAGATTTGACAAATCTTTGCATACCTGATGGTATTCTTCACAAAATGTCTCATCTACATCCGGGTTTGCAAACGCCCTGCTTCTTGCTTCCATTACAGAAGCTGCCGGCATCGTAGGTCCCGGTGTCATCATCTGATACATTCTTATCATCCTTTCTGTCCGTTCTTTTCGCCATTAAGCTTCCATAGAACGTTTTACCTTTGCCATACCGACACGTGATACCAAAATAATCGGAATAGCAATAATTGCTCCTGTTACAATCTGCATAATGTTGCCCGGAATCGAAGCCAGCGGCACAACAAAACTTGATGTAAGCAATACCTCAAACAAATAATAACCAACTAATTTAATTGCAAGAACAACAACCGTTGCCACAATCAGATTAACAATCGTTGGTTTTTTCTTTACAATTAAACCAAATACAAAGCCCATCAGACCAACTACAATCAAAGTTGCCGGAGCATATACAATCCATGGAGAAAGTACATCCGATAATGCCATACCAACGCCGCCGCAAATCGCACCAACACGCTTGCCGAAAAATGCTGCTGCAAAAAACATCGGAACATTACCTAAGTGAACCAGACCACCTTTTGCCGGTATAATCTGCACCTGAATGTATCTTGTCAGTAAAAAAGTCAAGGCAGCAAATACGCCGCACATCGTAATTTCGGATACTGTAATCTTTCCTGTACCCATCTGTACTGTTTGTTGTTTTGTTTTTGAATCCATTGTTTTGTCCTCCTGTATAAATTTCTCTCTTATTATACAAAAGGCTGGCTATATGAAAACTGCCAGTTTCTTATTTTTTTACCATGCCAGTTTTCATCCATTTCTCTCCAAAGATGTTTTCCAGTTTTTTCGAAGTAACTCCGGATGAGACTCCAAATGAGCAAAATCATTAAAACGCTCCAGAATAAAAAAGTCTCTATCCTCATCGTAAATCAAATGGGTAAAACTTGTATTTTCGAGGTCGATTCCAAATTTTAATTTGTTCTCCTGACCGGTATGAAGAATATCGGCACACACCGAGCGTATTACGCCGCCATGCGTTACAATAGCAACTCTGTTTTCCTCTCTTTGACAAATTTGTTTGATTTTTGGCATGACTCGCCTAGTAACATCACATCCGCACTCACCGCCTTCCGGATAGGGAAGGTCTTCTTTATGAGCCGCACGTTCCTTACGAAACTCAGCATATTCCGTACGAATCTGTTCATCCGTTTTCCCGGTAAATCCACCAAAATGGATTTCTTCGATGTCTGCCACTTCTTCAACCGGCAGATTCACACAGTGTCCAATAATTTCTGCCGTTTCTTTTGCGCGAATTAACTGTGAACAGTATAACTTTTCCAACTGATAAGAAATCAGACGCTTTCCGGCAAGTTTTGCCTGTTTACGCCCACTTTCATCCAGAGAAACATCGACATTACACAATTTAGAGCACTGTCTTCCATGCCGAATCAAAAAGATATCTTTCATCTTTCACACCTCCTTAACTCTCTGAAAAAACACTATCAGTATACGAAATCCGTGTTCTTTCGTCAAATTGTTTGCGAAGACCTTTCATATATTTTCTTCCTAGTGCGACATTTCCATATTGCTTTACCAGACAAATCCGCCGATTTACATAATCAATTTTTTCTACATACAAACAGTTTACTGCAATCGAGCGATGGCACTGCACTAAGTCACCGCCACACTGCTCCATACAGACACCAAGTTTGCGGTACGGAAACGAAAAGACATCATACCGGGTATGAACATACAGCGTTTTATTGCAGATTTCCAGATACAAAATATCCTTTGCCTCAAACATGTGTATACCAAGCCGTGTGTTTATCACCAGCGCCTTTGCAGCACCCTTGTTATCAAAACGTCCGTCAATCCAGTGAAGTAGTTTTTCCAATCGTTCTTTCTCAATTGGTTTTATCACATAATCAAAACAATGAAATACATGAAATGCCAGACTTTCATACGTATCATCTTTTGCCAGTAAAATCACCGGGAGCAGATAAAAACGCTGTAAGCCTCTCAGACAAGAAACAAAGGCTAGTCCTTCCTGTTCCCTCTCCTCTATATCTACTACTACAACATGAATGGTGTTTGTCTCTAACATATGGATTGCTTCCTGCTGACTTTCGACACATAAGAATTGAAGATTCCATTTGGCTGCTTCCCAGTCTTTAATCGGATTTGACTTTGAGAAAACAAGAACTTTTGTCACCGATACTCCTCTCCTTCATCACTTAGCTGCTGCTTGCAGTATTCGAGCAGTTCACACACCCTGCGGTTTCGTATCGCAAGATGTGAATCCACTGATTCCCGTCTTGCCTTCTGCCTGCCAGCTAACAGATACAGCGGATCTACATCGAGCTTCTCATATAGAATAACAAGTTTTTCAACATCCAGCCCATACACTCCTCTCTCAATCTTTCGATAATGTCCTACACTCACGCGGAGCAGTTTTGCCATATCATAAAAATCCATATGGGCACTTTCTCTCACATCCTGTAAACGTCTTCCAATAATTTCATTTTGTTCTTGAACCATAATTTTTCTCCTCCTTAGTCTCTATTCTACCAAAAAGAAGCGCTCGTTGGACGACTTTTTTTGACGCAAAACGACAAAGCACCAAATTACAAGGTTTTTTTCTGTTTTTTTTCATAAAAAATTTCAAAAATGTATACCGCAATCACTGAGAAAGCACTTTATCCAACACATCTGCCAAAGGTGCTGCTGCGTTTTTTGCTTCCTCTACCGTATTATTTTCATTTCCCAGCTCAATCAATAACGAACGTGGTTCCAAATGCAGATTGTAGCGGTATCCTTTTAAATAAATTGGTTTGGTAAATCCTTCATAGTATTCCATAGCCGTGCATTTCATCTGAAGACTAAACGCAAGATTTCCCTGTAGATTCGGATTGTATAAATAAGGAATGGCACCCGATTTTGTTCTGCTCATACCATTAAAAAACATGACAATCGCCGTTTTTTTCCCTTGAATAGTAGTATACGTATGTTTTCCTTTACCGACCGAATCGCGGTGCAAATCAATCAGCACTTTAATACCCGGATTTTTTTTTCGTATATTTTGAACCCCTTCCAGTGATTTATTGTATGCAAGACTCCTGTCAATGCCCCCGTTAATAGAATCATATCTCGTCGTATCATGGTAAACGGAATATCCCCTTTTTTCCAGTTCTTTTGTAAGTTCTGTACCAACGCCGACAACGGAATCGTTGACATCATTTTTTTTGCTGTCCACAAACTCTTCCGAAGCACCATGCGTATGATAAATCAAAATTTGTTTTTTCCCTTTTTCCTTTTTTAATTTCAAATTTTTATGTAACATCGCAGCCACATCAAACTGCTTTTTTGTCACAGAAGTCGTTGAATCTATAATATAAAAATTTTTCCACAAATAATCCACACTGAGTGACTCCCGCAGTTGTTACACCGCACTGTTTTTGTGGCGGACAACCTGGCTTGACACTTCCACTGCCGGCTGTTTTTCTTCCACGTCACCAATAAGCGGCTCACTTGGTTTTGGTATCTGTCCTTCCTGCAGTTCACGGTTTTCAACTACTGCCAGTTTTTCCTTTCCCGCATCACTTTCTGCCAGCGCCTGATTTGGCTCAAAATAAGACTGTCCCCCTAAGAGTTCCGCTAACACATATCGTCCTTCTTGTCCATTCCAAAGGCAGAAACAACTCTCCTTTGCAAGAAATCTTCCCGCTTCCTCTGCTATTTCCATTTTCCCTGCATCTTTTATAACAAAAAGCGCTCCTGCTAAAGAGGTGACAAACACCCCAATTGCGACCCGCATGCCAAACTTCATTTTTCATTCTCTCTTCATATCTTCTTTTTCATAAAAGGATATGCTGCTGTTTCCATAATTATCCCGTTTTTGAAAACAATGATTTAATACTTTTGCAAGATCTTTACTAATTTGATTCACCGATTCGTCAATATTTTTCGGCGTTACCATCACATCGGTTGTTTCCTCGGTCAGAATTTCATAAATAAACCGCTCAATTTCCTCCTCCGAATACCCCTGTTTCTCTAATACATGCTCCAAATGGTCGGAAATAATGGTTGCCGCATCTACAACCGTAGGAACACCAATTGCAACAACCGGAATTCCAAGCGTCTTTTTGGTTAGTTCCTTCCTGCGGTTTCCAACGCCAGCACCAGGCTCAATTCCCGTATCTGTAATCTGTACCGTTGTACAAAGCCTTTGCACACTTCTGGATGCTAATGCGTCCACAACAATTACCAAATCCGGTTTTGTCTTCCGTATAATCCCCTGTAATACCTCTTCAGTCTCAATTCCGGTCTGCGCCATGACACCGGGTGCTATTGCACTCACACAGCCATATCCATTTTCCTGCATAAAAGATGCACCAAATTCTTCTTTAAAATGTCTCGTCACAAAAAGGGCGTCCGTCATTTTCGGTCCTAATGAATCCGAGGTCACTTCCCGGTTTCCCAATCCAACAACCAAAACGCTCTTTTTACGAAGTCCCTTTATCATACTTTCCAACTGTTCACAGACACAGAGCAAAAATGGCTCTCTCTCGTCAATATCTCCATGAAGCATAAGTGGTGATTCGATTGTAATATAAGTTCCTTTTGGTTTTTTCATTGCTTTGCTGCCTGCTTCATCCCGAATAATTACCGTCGTAATTTTCACCTTGCCTTGCAGACATTTTTTCTTTTCCAGAACAACCCCCTGTATTTCTACATGATTTCTGGGAAAACTCTCTCTTGCCTCTAATGCTAAGTCCGTCCGTTTTTCGGTCATTTTTGCCGCCTCCTGCACTGTTTTGCATCCAATCACAAATTTATTGTGTCCTATTTTTTATTTTTTATGTTAATTTGCAACTATTTACTTGACAATATGTGGTATATATAATAAGATAATTAGGTGTGTTTGTGCTGTTGTCCGTGTCCGACAAGCCAAACCAAACAAAGAATGAATTTAATTATTACGATGGAGGTGCTGGAATTGGCAAACATTAAATCTGCAAAAAAAAGAATTTTAGTAGCTGAAAAAAGAGCTGAGAAAAACAAATCTGTTCGTTCTCGTGTAAAAACAGCTGTGAAGAAAGTTGATGCTGCTATCGCTGCAAACGATAAGGCTGCTGCTGAAGCTGCATTGAAAGCTGCTGTATCAGAACTTGATAAAGCTACTAAAAAAGGTATTTATCACAAGAATACTACTGCAAGAAAAGTTTCTCGTTTAACAATCGCTGTAAACAAACTTGCGTAATGTAGAGGGCAGTCGTACTGCAACTACAATTCTACCCGTCGAATGAATAGAAAGGAGCTGGTAAACGGCTCCTTCTTTTTTACAAAAGGCAAATAACTATTCAGGAGCACTGTAAAAGGCGAAATAGAACACGAAGTGTTCAAAATGCGAATATTTAAGAGCGGGGCATCCTGAACAACTGCATCTACACACAAGGAGGCATTTATGAAACGAACGAATTATCTTTCATGGGACCAGTATTTTATGGGAATTGCAAAGCTTTCCGCCATGCGCAGTAAAGACCCACACACAAGCGTCGGTGCCTGCATTGTAGGAAAGGATAACAAAATTTTATCAGTTGGCTATAATGGCATGCCACAAGGATGCTCCGATGATATTTATCCATGGGACAACGACAGCGATGACCCGCTGCAGACTAAATATTTATATGTCTGCCACGCGGAATTAAACGCACTGCTCAATTATACCGGCACAAATTTAAAAGGGGCAAAAATATACACTACGCTGTTTCCCTGCAATGAATGTACGAAAGCGTTAATTCAGTCCGGTATCTGTGAGGTCATCTACGCCGAAGATAAATATGCCAACACCGCTTCTGTCCTTGCATCAAAAAAAATGATGAAATCCGCAGGAATCAAATACCATGCCTATTCACCACAGGAAACAGAAATTCACATGACTTTATAAATAAAAAACTGCCACCCATCCTTTAAGACTTGGAAATGGTTTGGCAGTTTTTTTCTATTTTATCTTTCAATTGATTCCATTCATCTTCGTGTTTCACAAAATACAACGGACAAAGTTTCCCCGTCACGTCATAATGACGAATCACTTGTTCTTTTGTCAAATCATATTTCAAACACAAATACGAAACCAGTTCAATAAGCGCCTGATAGGTTGTATTGTTAAACTTTCCATCTTTTCCCGGATGACAGCACTCAATGGATATGGTATCGTAATTTCTCCCATTGGAGGCGTAGGCAATTTCATTTAACGGAATACATTGGACAATCTGTCCCTCTAAGCCAATCACAAAATGGCTGCTGGCATAAGTCGCCTTTTGTTTTCCGGCATTAAGTTTTGGCAGATTATTAAAATAATTTCGGTTGTCTTCTGCATCCGTTCCCGGATTTGCCGTATAGTGAACGACAACACCTTTCACCTTTCTAAGCGCAATTCCCGGCCTCGAATATTTATTTTTCTGAATCAGTTTTGTCTGTATCGATAATTTCGGAAGTATTTTTTGTGCCTGCACGGTGTTGTCTCGGTTATTTCTCACTATAAAGGAAACAATCACACAGCATAAAAGGATGAAAAACGCTGCGACACTGATAATCAGTGCGCAGCGCCCTCTCTTCGACGTCCGTCTTTTTCTCGTCCGCGAAGAGTATCTTCTTTTTTTATTCGACACTATAGTTTGGTGCCTCTTTCGTAATGTGGATATCATGTGGATGGCTCTCCTTCAAAGAAGCAGCGGAAATTTTCACAAAACGTCCGTTCTCCTTCAAATCTTCAATCGTCTTTGCTCCACAATATCCCATACCGGAACGGATTCCGCCAATCAACTGGAATACCGTATCCTCTACTGAACCTTTGTATGCAACACGTCCCTCTACTCCTTCCGGAACTAATTTCTTAGCATCCTGCTGGAAATAGCGGTCTTTACTTCCGTTTTCCATCGCTGCAATGGAACCCATGCCACGATATACTTTATACTTTCTTCCCTGAAACAATTCAAAACTTCCCGGGCTCTCGTCACAACCGGCAAAAATACTTCCCATCATACAAACATTTGCACCGGCCGCAATTGCTTTTGTCATATCTCCGGAATACTTAATACCACCATCGGCAATTACCGGAATACCATACTCTTTTGCTACGTTGTAAGAATCCATAATCGCAGTAATCTGTGGTACACCAATACCGGCAACCACACGGGTTGTACAGATAGAACCAGGTCCGATACCAACTTTTACTGCATCAACACCGGCTTCAATCAAAGCACGGGTAGCTTCTCCGGTTGCCACATTACCTGCGATAATGCCCAAATCCGGATATGCGTCACGAACCATTTTTACAACTTTTAATACATTTGCGGAATGACCATGTGCCGTATCAATAACAATGACATCTACCTGTGCATCTACCAGCGCTTTCACACGGTCCATGATATTAGCCGTTACACCAACACCGGCACCACACAAAAGTCTGCCCTGCTTGTCCTTTGCTGAATTTGGATACTTAATCTGTTTTTCAATATCCTTAATTGTGATAAGTCCGGTCAGGTTTCCGTCTTTGTCTACGATTGGCAGTTTTTCCTTACGGGCTTTTGCCAGAATCTGTTTTGCTTCCTCTAATGTAATACCGTCCGGTGCTGTCCCGAGCCCCTCCGATGTCATACACTCACTGATTTTTCTCGTAAAATCGGTTTCAAATTTCAAATCACGATTTGTAATAATACCAACCAGTTTTTTATTTGGTCCCTCTGTAATCGGAACACCTGAAATACGGAATTTTGCCATCAAATCATCTGCGTCTGCCAATGTATGATTCGGAGAAAGATAAAATGGGTCAGTAATAACACCATTCTCCGAACGTTTTACCTTATCAACCTCTTCTGCCTGCGCCTCAATGGACATATTCTTATGAATAATTCCGATGCCACCCTGACGTGCCATCGCAATTGCCATGCGGTGTTCTGTTACCGTATCCATCCCTGCACTCATCATAGGGATATTTAATTCAATGTCCTTTGTCAAATGAGTTTTCAAACAAACTTCATTCGGTATTACTTCAGAATATGCGGGTACCAATAATACGTCGTCAAATGTAATGCCTTCACC
>OGOD01002144.1_pt1 | contig 10441 bp, 9 predicted proteins | sample 1573631 | NCBI WGS metagenome assembly OGOD01 (sample SAMEA2581895, study PRJEB24529) | metagenome | biome: Human gut stool | place: China | collected 2011
TGGGCGACTGGGCCCGGCGAATTGGGGCACAGGAGCAATATACCGTTTTCGAGGAGCAGTTGAAACGCATAGTGAGAATGAAGGCGAGTACCGAGCGTTTCCTGCCCTCGCAAAACGGTTTCGAGATCCGGAATCATTCGGGTCTTACGACCTATGCCGAACGATCCGAGCTGCCTGCTCTGAATGAATATTACCGCACGACGGCGTGGTATAAAGCGATATTAGGAAACAACTGACAAACGCGAAATGGAGTTCGAATGCTGGCATACATTTTTCGGGAAACTTATGTCGATTTTGGGTGTAATTTTCATATTGTGCCTGTGTTATCTTATCTGGGGCGCATTGCATATCCGCCGTTATCGACGACGTATGTTATTATATCGGGATTTTGTCCGGGAAACTTATATACAACAAAACCAAACGGTGCCGATACTCATTACGCGCTACTACGTTCGGGAAGTGGAAGCGTATAATCGGGTGATAAAATTATGGCCTTTTTATCAATGGCTGCCATCAGTCGATGCAGCCCGATTGCTGGTCGGCACCCCGTCAAATGGAGAATTTAAGTCAGAAAAAATCCAGGAGGACAAAGAGTCCTGAATTATTCACTTTAATTATTTTATGATGAACAAAACTCAATTTGCAAAGGCCGTTGCCGCCGAGAGTGGCGAGACGGCTGCGAGTACCGTCCGGGTGATGGATGCGATGATGAAAGTGATTGGCGTATGCATGGCGCATGACGAACGGATCGTGCTTCCTGGCTTCGGCTCGTTCTATACGCAGGAACGCCCGGCCCGTACGATGCGCAATCCGCAGACGGGGAAGCCACTGAAAGTTGCCGCCCGAAAGACTGTGAAGTTCCGCGTGGGTGCTAAACTCCGGGAACAGACTTCGAAAGAACCCAGAGTCGCGAAAATCCAAGGTTCTGGAAAAAAGAAATAGTGGTTTCGGGCTCCGGAGTGCAGGAAGATGGAGGAAAACCCTGATTTGCAGCAACGGACTGCGGAAATCGTAACATACGTTACGGCCCGTATCCGCTTATTGCGATGCGAACGGGGGCTTACGGTGCAGCAGGTCGCCGATAGTTGCGGTATGGAGCGCTCGAACCTGAGCCGCCTGGAAGCGGGACGTTCGAACCCTACACTACGTACGCTGTGTACCCTCTGCCTGACGTTGGACATCGGTATTCGGGAACTCTTTCCGCCTTCGAGCGGAGAATTCCCAGATGCAACGCCCAAGGTTGCACTGCCGGATCTCGGAGCAATGAATGACAAAACCGATTGATACAATGTTGGTTTTTCTGACAACGGGATTTCTTTATGATCTTTTCCGCTCCGGAGAACTTCCCGAAGCGAATGCAATGGAACCTTCCGGGCAATTGCTGGAATTTTTGGCCACCCTGCTGGCCGTTTTCTCTGTGGCCGTTGTAGTTATGATTGTCGTGGTGCTCTTCCGCTCCCGGCGTCTGAAAAGGCTGAAAAACCCCGTGAAGGAGTATACCTACAAAAGAAAACATTAACCCGAACCCGGCAAGGGTTCATAAAACACTAACACCATGAAAACTCAATTTATGAAAGGTCTTCTGACCGCCTCTCTGGCATTGGTCGCCGCAGGTGTCATGGCACAGGAAAACGGCAACCGCGACGAACAGAATCGGGTTGTGCGCGGGCCCTATGAAACCAACCGTTTCTTCGACAACATCTTCATCGGCGTCGCGGGTGGTGTGAATATCTATCATGGAGAGAACGATTCTTATGGAAAGTTCGGCAAACGTCTTGCCCCGGCGCTCGACGTGAACGTCGGCAAGTGGTTCACCCCCTCGGTCGGTGCCCGTATTGGCTATTCGGGCATCAACGCTAAAGGCTGGACGTCGGGCCAAACGGTTTATGCCAAGGATGTGTTTGATAAAAAAGCCAATATTTACAACGAAAAATTCGGCGTCTCATACCTGCATACGGATTTTCTATGGAATTTCTCCAACGCTGTGAGCGGCTACAAGGAAACCCGTACGTGGAACTTTGTGCCGTTCTTCGGTGCCGGCTGGGCTCGCTCGTACGGCAACGGTGCCTATAATAACGAGTTCGCCATGAGTATCGGCTTGCTGAACAACATCCGTCTATGTAATCTGCTGGATCTGACGCTCGAAGCACGCCACATGTTCGTAAACCAGCGTTTCGACGGCGTTTCGCGCGGCAGTAAAGGCGAGGGCATGACTTCGGTGACGATGGGTCTTACGTTCAAGCTCAACCGCCGCAACTTCAAGCGCGCAGCAGCTCCGGTGGACGTTACGCCCTATCTGAGTCGTATCAAGGCGCTGGAGAGCGACAATACGACACTTGCCGGCAAGAACAAGACGCTTGCCGATGAAAACACGGCGCTGCGTAACCGCAAGCCTGAAACGGTCACCGTTGCCGGGGAAAGCAAGGTGTCGGCAACGCCTGTGGCATTGTTCTTCCAGATCGGCAAGGCTACGCTCGACAAGAAGGAGTTGACGAACCTGGATTTCTATGTAAAGAATGCCCTTCAGGCCGACAGGAACAAGACCTTCACGCTTTACGGCGGTGCCGACAAGGCGACGGGTACGGCTGCCTTCAACCAGAAGTTGAGTGAGAAGCGTATGCAGTACGTCTACGACCTGCTCGTCAACAAGTACGGCATTTCGAAGAACCGTCTGAAAACGGTGGCCGAGGGCGATCGCAACAACCGCTTCCCCGAACCGGAACTGAACCGCACGGTGATCATCATGGAATAACGGGAGAGAATCTTTGGGGTGACAGGGCTCCGGCCGGTCATGTCCAGTCGGAGCCCTTTGTATCTGATTATGTCTAATGAAAAATAGTTGAATATCATGAAAAAGATCATTTTTTTACTGCTTGTTTTTGCCGCGAGTTTTGCATCTGCACCAAAAGTTTCAGCTCAAGACAGCGGCTGGTGGCTCGGCGGACGTATCGGCTACTGGCACAACAAAATCGACGGCGTGTCGTCGAACAGTTTCGCACTGGCTCCGGAATTCGGCTACGATATCAATTCGAAGTGGAGCGTGGCCGGTGTTCTCGGCTTCGACTACGCGAAAGTCGGCGGCACGAGCGCCAATGTCTTCGTTATCGAACCCTACGCCCGGTACAAATATTTCAACAAAGGATCATTCACACTCTTCGTGGACGGCGGACTGGGCGTTGCCGTTGGTGACAGTGACGGTGTCAAAGTCGGTTTTACGCCGGGGGTAGCCTTCAAGATCTCGGATCGCTTTAGCCTGCTGACGACCATCGGATTCTTGGGTTACAAGCATAATTACTACAATGGCGGCGGCGATGGCTTCGGCTTCGACCTGAAATCGTCAGACCTGAGATTTGGCTTCTTTTACGCATTTTGATATGCAAATATCATGTGTTGATTGGATGGATCTATGATAATGGTGAAAAAATTCTTCATATCTCTACTGATTTGTGGCGGTTTTTTAGTTGTCCATACCGGGCTTTTATTTGTTTCCCGTATTGAAGGTCGCAAGTTGTCGAGCGCGGATGCGCCCGTGGCATCTCGAGGCACTTCACTGCCGCTTGTCGGCACCCAATGGTATCTCCGGGAGATGGGCGGTAAGACGCGGGAAATGCTTGGAGCCGACAGTGCGGCCTTTACCCTCGTATTGTCGGATTCGGCGAATCTCGTGGCCGGCAGTGGTGCTGGTAACCGTTTCTTCGGTGAATATAGGTGTATTTGAATATGTTGTCGATCCGCGTACAGGGGCGTACACAGATGTTCTGTCCAAGACTCGACTCCGAAGACCGTTACCTTCGGATGCTCGACAGCGTGAAATCATATTGCATTCATGCGGATACGCTTCGCCTGTACGATTGCCATGACCGGGAGTTCGCAGTCTTTATCGGCAGATGACGGGGCCTGGCTGCCAATCAAAAATGATTGTTCTTCCGCCAAACCTCACGGACGAGTGATCACACGGGCTCTCTATTTGTCGAAGGTTCTTTGTCGTCACAAGGAAGGCGTAGCGAATAGGGGCCTTATTTTTTATCGTTGACCTAATAATCTACTTTTATATACGAAACAATATGAAAAAGATAAGTTCAGAAGATTTGTTCCCCCAAGACAGTCGGGAAGACTATATTCTGGCACAAAAACAAAGCCGGATAGCTGCGATCCTCATCGCTTCCTTTTGTATAATTGCATTAGGGGCTCTTGGAATACTAGGACTTTTATTTGTTGCATATCAATAATATAATTATGAAGAAAAAATTGCTTGCTGAAGGTGTCGGCACGATGGTGCTGGTGCTTATGGGCTGCGGAGCAGCCGTAATGAACGGTGGGGCCACGAGTGTCGCCGCCACATTGACGATCGCTTTTGCGTTCGGATTATCGGTCGTGGCCATGGCCTATGCCATCGGTTCCGTGTCGGGTTGCCATATCAATCCGGCCATTACGTTGGGCGTATGGCTCTGCGGCCGTATGAAAGGCTCGGAAGCCGTAGGTTACATGAGCGCACAGGTTGTAGGAGCTATTACCGGTTCGGCGATTATTTGGCTCCTCGTGCATGGCGGCGACCTTCCGCTCGGCGCTACGGCAACCGGTGCCAACAGCTATGCTGCAGGGAATCTGCTCCCGGCATTGATCGCTGAGATGGCATTCTCTTTCATCTTCGTTTTCGTAGCTCTATGTGCCACAGACCCGCAGCACGGTGCCGGGAACTTAGCAGGTCTGGCTATCGGACTTACGCTGGTATTGGTGCATATCGTTTGCATTCCGATCACGGGAACGTCGGTCAATCCGGCCCGTTCGATCGCTCCGGCTTTTTTTGAAGGCGGCGCAGCGCTCCAGCAGCTTTGGGTATTCATTATTGGACCTTTTGTAGGTGCGGTCATAGCCTCGGTTGCATGGAAAACTTTCTCTGGCAAACCAGAATAGCGCATTGAAATATTCATATTCTGATACAGCATCATTTTACAGTAGGCTACTATCGATAAAGCATGGCGGGCAGTTTCATATATGTCTACAATGCTTACCGATTATGTAGCACCACCAACGGTTCCAGGATATAACGTACAAGATAGGGCTACACGCGTAGCCCTATCTCATAGAATTACATGTAGCAAGTAATATCGTCGGTTATGAATAAATATGCGCTGATCCGTCAAGTTTCCAAAATGTTAGAGCGACCTATGCGCGAAGTTGTTCCGATTGTCAACGCTCTGTTTGATTGCATAGTGGCCTCGATCCTTGATGGTCAGAAAGTCACCATATCCTCGTTGGGATCGTTCCGTTTGCAAGATTTCCGTGAGCGTAAGGCTTACCGGCATAAATCAATCGTTGTCCCGACCGGCAAGTTGGTGCGCTTTACGTTCTCTCCTGCTTTGTAGGAGCGGATCGATATGCGTTACAAGAGGGACATGAGCTGTGAGAAGTAACATCTCCGGTCTAACATACTCTGAAAGAGTTATTGCCTCGGCTTTATTATCCGAAATGCATAATGCTAAAACTGTACCGGGGAATCATTTCAAGCGAGGATAAACGCGGTGTGAACGGCAACGGGGGCTTCGACCGGCGACGGAAAGGAAATATTGCGGGGTGGTAGCCTTGCTTTCCCGGCAGGAAATCTGTATTTCTATGTATCATCACAACTTAATGCTGACTCGCTATGATATCTCATGGGACAAAGAGAATGCTCAGCACATCAAATTAAGCCAGCTTCGTGGGCCGCAGCCTGCGATCCAAACCATATGCAAGGTACTGTTGCAGCGAACTGACAAAACAACCGACAGGCTGCTTACACTTTTTATTTCCCCAAAACATACAGATCGCAAAATTTTATACAAAAAAACATCAGACTAAGTCAGCACTATACTTTCGCAAAAAATAAACACAAAAACAACTAAAATACAACATATTATAAAAAAAATGGAAGCATGGTAGCACAGTCCGTTTCTATCGCAAGATAGATATTGGACAGATTACAGATAATCAATATCTTGCACAATATAAACGTAAAAATGGCAACACTGAACTGCCACAACTTGCATTTTAGCATCCCCGAAGAAAAATATCTAAACGACGACGGCCCTGAAGCGTTGCTTCAGGGCCGTCACTGTTTGGGTTGGAACGTCGGGTGGCTGCCGACATTGCTGAAGTTAGTATTCATAATCCACAGTGTAACGAGGTTCTGTTTCGGAGTAGTCACAATTGCTGGGGTTAATTTTTTCAAAGAAGTGCACCGAAGAAAGCTCTGTCAAGGCTGACGCTATTAGCTTTGTACCAAGGAGAAGTCCTAGAGTATTTTATAATGGCGGGGAAAGATTAAGAATCGTAATAATGAGGTACCCCACGGAAACAGGATATCCATGCAGAGATATAGTCGGTTCATCAACATCAGCCCATGGGCGGTTCCGCTTTGAGACAGATAAAACCAGAAAAAACTTATCAAAAATTAATGATAAAATGAGCAAATTGAAAGACAATTGATGATCAATCAGTTGTCTTTTTTGTTTGCTGTCTTGCACGAGAGCTGCCGCAAATCACAGACCGTCCCGCAAAGCGGATTTGCCGCACCGCCGGACAACCGGGTTTCGCGCTCCACGAACACGCCCGAAACGGGCATAAAACAGGCCGGATCAGCATCCCGGGCACAAAACCGGACAAAAACCACGGCGGAAGGCCAGCCGGCGGGTTTCAATCCGGTTTACCAAAACGGCTGGGATTCAAACGCATAAATTGCTGTTTACAAACATCTTCCCAAAAAAGTATATTTACTTTGCCTCTAACATACCCGGGATATAATCCCGGGTTACATATTTATTAATTTACTTTGTAAAAGTGGAATTACGCAATGTTCCGAAACCTACAAACCAAACTTAAATACGACCATGGACTCATTTTACAACGGGTTTGCATCCGTGTGCAAGGCAGCCCGGACGATTTTCGGAAGGACAGGGGATATGCGGCACGGCACATCGCACCGGAAGCAGAAATCCATAACGGCGCTGTGCCTGGCCCTGCTCCTGCTCGCATCGGGCACCCCCGTCCGCTCCCAGCAACGGGTTTATTTCGTCGACGGATACCACGGGGGCATCTACGGCCACTACCCGGTCGCCTGGAAAACCCGCTTCATCACCGATCAGCTGGCCGCGCATCCCGAATGGAGGATCGGGCTGGAGATCGAACCCGAGACATGGGACACCGTCGAGGTGCGTACGCCGGCCGACTACGCCCGCTTCAAGGCGATCGCCGCCGACAGGCGCGTCGAATTCACCAACCCGTCCTATGCCCAGCCCTACTGCTACAACATCTCGGGCGAAAGCATCATCCGGCAATTCGGATACGGCATGCGGAAGATCCGCAGTCATTTCCCCGACGTGGAGTTCGTCACCTACTCCGTCGAGGAGCCGTGCTTCACCAGCTGCCTGCCGCAAATCCTGAAACTCTACGGGTTCAAATACGCCTCCCTGAAGTGTCCGAATACCTGCTGGGGCGGGTACACGGCGCCCTACGGCGGCGAACTGGTCAACTGGGTCGGCCCCGACGGCAGTTCGATCCTCACTTCGCCGCGCCATGCCTGCGAAGAGCTCCAGAAAAACTCGGTGTGGCAGACCACGGCATGGGGCAATGAGAAGGAGTACCTCGACGCCTGCATCGCATACGGCATCGCCCACCCCGTGGGGATGTGCTACCAGGATGCGGGATGGAAATACGGCCCCTGGATCGGGTCAGGCGACAGCATCCGCAACAACTCGGTCTACGTCACGTGGCGGGAGTATTTCGAACGGGTGACCGACGGCAGGAGCTCCGACGACTACCGCATGCCGCAGGAAGATGTCCGCGTAAGCCTCATGTGGGGCAGTCAGGTCTTGCAGCGCATCGCGCAGCAGGTGCGCGAATCGGAGAACAAGCTCGTCATGGCCGAAAAGGCGGGGATCATCGCCAACCTGGCGAACGGCTACCGCTACGGGCAGGCAACGCTCGACGAGGGCTGGCGGACGCTGATGCTCGCCCAGCACCACGACTCGTGGATCGTACCTTACAACGGGCTCAACAGGCAGGAGACATGGGCGCAGCACATCCGCCGCTGGACGGCCGCCACCGACTCGCTGTGCGACGGGGTGATCGCCGAGGCGCTGCAAAGCTTCGCGGCACCGGGCGACGACGGCCAGACAACCTACCTGCGCGTCTGCAACACGCTCGGCAGCCCCCGCCGCGAAACGGTGTCGGCGACGCTGCCCGAAGGCCTCGGCGACGGGGAGCTGGCAGTGACAAACGCCAAAGGCAAACGGGTTCCGCACGCCATCGTCCCGACGGCGGGCGGGCGGCGGCTCCTGTTCGAAGCCTCCGTCCCGGCATTCGGTTACACGACCTACACTGTAAAAAAGACATCCGGCAACGCGGCCGCGGCCGCACCCCGCCAGATAGGGGCGGACGAATACATCCTCGAGAACGACATGTACCGGATCGTAATCGACCCTGCACGGGGAGGCACCATCACGAGCCTCGTCGCAAAAAAGGAGGGCGGGAAGGAATTGGCCGACCCGCAGCACCGGTTCGCCTTCGGCGAGTTGCGGGGATTCTTCTACGACCAGGGGCAGTTCCACTCCTCGGCGCAGTCCCCGGCCACCGTGACCGTACTCTGCGACAACGAGCTGGAAAAGAGCGTCCGCATCAGCGGCCGGATCGACACGCACCCCTTCACGCAGACGATCACGCTCCGCAAGGGCGAACGGAAGATCGGTTTCGACCTGAAGATCGACTGGCAGCACAACGTCGGCATCGGGGCATTCCGCCAGAAGGACGGCTTCAACAACAACCACAGAGCATTCTACGACGACCGTTTCAACCTCAACATCCTCTTCCCGGTCGCCCTCGACGCCCCCGCGCTGTATAAGGACGCACCTTTCGACGTCTGCAAAAGCACGCTGGAAAACACCCACTTCACCACCTGGGACAACATCAAGCACAACGTCATCCTGCACTGGGTAGACCTCGCGGAGCGGGACGGCGGCCACGGCTTGGCGCTCCTCTCCGACCACACGACCTCCTATTCCTACGGCGCGGACGCCCCGCTGGGACTTACGGTGCAATACTCCGGCAACGGGCTCTGGGGGCGCGACTACCCCATCGACGGCCCGACGCACATCCGGTTCGCCGTCGTACCCCACCGCAGGGCATGGGACGCCGCAGGCATCCAGGAGGAGAACCGGCGCTGGAACGAACCGCTGCTCTGCACGTTTGCGGCGCAGGCCGCCGCGGACGAAGCCTCGCTGATCGACGCAGCGGGCACGGGCTATGAGATTTCGGCCGCCTACCTCGACAGGGAGCAGATCGTCGTGCGCCTGTTCAACGCCGACGGCGACGGCACCCCGCAGAAAATCAGGTTCGCCTTCCCGCTTTCGAAGGTCGAGCAGACCGACCTGAACGGAAACGCGACGGCCGCCTGCGCCATCCGCAAGCGGGGCGGCGTATCGGAAATCGAGGTGGCGATGCCCCGCTTCGGACTGAAAACCCTTCGACTGACAAAATAAGACCAAGCCATGCACTACCGCAACATTCCCAAGACCTTACTCTTCCTCTTATTATGCTGCCCGTCCATGGGGCTCGCCGGCTGCTCCGCGGCCGCGCAGAATGACACGGACGGGTTCGCCCCGGCCGACTACGTGAACCCCTTCATCGGGGCGAGCACCAGCACGAGCGCCGCGGGCGTCTACCACGGGCTGGGCAAGACCTTCCCCGGGGCGACGACGCCCTACGGCATGGTGCAGGTCAGCCCCAACACCATCACGGGCGGGGACAACAGCCCCGGGTACAGCTACGAGCACACGACCATCGAAGGGTTCGCCTTCACGCAGATGAGCGGCGTGGGCTGGTTCGGCGACCTGGGCAACCTGCTGGTCATGCCGACGACCGGCCCGCTGCAAAAGATCGCGGGCAGGGAGGACGGCTCGATCGGGGGTTACCGTTCCCATTACGACAAGGCCACAGAAACCGCGCGCGCGGGGTATTACAGCGCCCTGCTGACCGACTACGGCATCCGTGCCGAAAGTTCGGCCACCCCGCACTGCGGCATCCTGCGCTTCACCTTTCCCGAGGGCGAACAGTCGCGCATCCAGATCGACCTGGCGCGCCGCGTCGGCGGCACGGCCGAGCGGCAATACATCGAGGTGGTGGACAAGCACACCATCGCCGGGTGGATGAAATGCACCCCCGCCACGGGCGGCTGGGGCAACGGCGAGGGACAGGCCGACTATACGGTCTATTTCTACGCGCAGGTGGACAAGCCGATGGAAAACTACGGGTTCTGGAGCGCCGACATCCCCGACGACTGGGTACGCAAGCGCGACGAGGTGGTCAGCGTCCCCTACCTGCAGCGCGTAGCCGCGGCGCCCGTCGTCACGGGCATCGACCGCATCGAAGGCAGGCACATCGGTTTCTACACCGAATTCGGGACGCGGCA
>OGOD01002147.1_pt1 | contig 10433 bp, 8 predicted proteins | sample 1573631 | NCBI WGS metagenome assembly OGOD01 (sample SAMEA2581895, study PRJEB24529) | metagenome | biome: Human gut stool | place: China | collected 2011
GAACAATGGCCCGATGAAAGGCGCGAATATTCGAAAGAGCCTCCGTATTACATTTGAGGAAGCTGTATTTGGCTGTGAGAAAGAGATCGAGATCAACTTCAAAGAAGAGTGCGCTTCCTGCCATGGTACAGGCGCGAAAGCCGGAACCTCCAAGGAGACCTGCTCCAAGTGTAATGGTAAAGGTAAAATCATGTACACCCAGCAGACCATGTTCGGCACCATGCAGAACGTCCAGACCTGTCCAGATTGTGGCGGTACTGGCCAGATCATCAAGGAAAAATGTCCGGATTGCCGTGGAACCGGTTATATTACACGCCGCAAGAAACTGAAGGTTACGATCCCGGCAGGTATTGATGACGGTCAGTGCATCCGTATGTCCGGTGCAGGCGAGCCGGGTACCAACGGCGGCGAGAGAGGCGATCTGTTAGTCGAGGCAGTTGTTTCCAAACATCCGGTATTTGTCCGTAAGGATATGAATATCTATTCTACCGTACCGATTTCTTTTGCCAAGGCAGCGCTCGGCGGTCCGATCATCATCAAGACCGTAGATGGTCAGGTAGAGTACGAAGTCAAAGCAGGAACCCAGACAGATACCAAGGTGCGTCTGAAAGGCAAAGGTGTTCCGTCCTTAAGAAACAAAGCAGTCCGCGGCGATCACTATGTAACCTTAGTCGTTCAGGTACCAGAACGCATGAATGAGGAACAGAGACAGGCTTTGAGAAGATTCGATGAGCTGATGACCGGAAAGATCACCAAAGAAGACGAAGGACATAAGAAAAAAGGATTTTTCAGTAAATAAGCTGCATAGCTTAAGAGGGCTGCTGTGCAGCGCATGAACAGTAACAATAAATTTGGCTGTTGTCCCATGAAAATGAGATGACAGCCTTTTTTTGTGGATAAAAGTATGATAAAATCAGAACTACAAAACAAGAGAAAAAATAAAAGGAACAATAAAAGGGACTGAATCGTTACAGGCAGACTTAAGGAGGAACATATGCAGAATATCAAGCTTGGTTTTATCGGTTTTGGCAACATGGCGCAGGCCATGGTAAAAGGATTATTATTAAAAGAAGTGCTTCCGGCAGATCAGATCTATGCCTGTGCGAAGAACTGGGAGAAATTAGAGCGGACCACAGGCAGTTTTGGAATACATTCATGCCATGATGCAAGAGAAGTAGCGGAGCAGGCGGATCTGGTGATCGTGGCTGTGAAGCCGTATCTGGTGAAAGAAGTGCTGGAGCCGGTTCGTGATGTGTTAAAAGAGAAAGCCATTGTTTCCGTGGCAGCGGGAGTGTTATTTGAGCAGTATGAGGAGATCCTGGGAACCGGATATCATCACTTAAGCACTCAGCCCAACACGCCGGTTTCTGTGGGCGAGGGAGTATTTGTCTGTGAGAACAGACATTCTCTGACAGCAGAGCAGTTTGAGATATTCCAGAATTTATTTTCCAAGATTTCCCTGGTTCAGCTGGTGGATACCAGACAGTTCGGGATTGCTGGTGTGATCGGCGGATGTGGTCCGGCGTATGGAGCCATGTTCATCGAAGCACTGGCAGATGCTGCGGTGTTATATGGTCTTCCGAGAGAACTTTCTTATGCTCTTGCAAGCCAGATGTTAGCCGGTACCGGCAAAATGCAGATAGAGACAAAGGCGCATCCAGGAGCAATGAAGGACGCAGTCTGCTCTCCGGGAGGTATTACGATCAAAGGCGTGGCGGAACTGGAACGGAAAGGCTTCCGCGGTGCAGTGATCGATGCCATCGACGCAGTCATGAGGAAGTAAAAACGTTTGCGCAATGCGTGAACAGTAACGTAAAAACCATTCTAAGCCCCATGCGCTTGTGAGACGGCAGCAACGGAACCGATATGAGCCGACAGGCAAAAATAAACAGATAGAGAGAAGAATATGATCAAAGCAGAAAAACTTTCCTATTCCTTTCCACAAAAGGAACTTTACAATAAAGTATCATTTACGATAGAAGACAACGTCCACTGTGCCTTTATCGGAACCAATGGAACCGGAAAAAGTACCCTGGTGGATATGATCCTTCACCCGGATGACCATCTCTACGAGGGAAAACTGACCATGGATGTGCCGGGACGGATCGGCTATGTGAGCCAGTTTTATTCTCTGGATGAGGAGAAAGAGGAGACGGTCTTTACTTATCTAAGTGAGACCTTCGTGCAGTTACAGAACCAGATCAATGAAATCTGCGACGCCATGGCCACGGCAGAAGATCTGGAGCCGCTTATGGAGCAGTACCAGACGGTGATGGATGAGTTCCAGGCCATTGACGGTGATTTTTATGAGAGCAACATTCACAAGCAGTTAAAAGTGGCTGGCTTAAAGGATTACGAGGATAAACTGCTGACCCATTTAAGCGGCGGCGAGTTCAAACTGGTACAGGTGATCCGGGAAATGATGATCAGTCCGAAATGCATCATCATGGATGAGCCAGATGTATTTCTGGATTTTGAGCATTTAAATGCCTTAAAAGACCTGATCAATGGTCACAAGGGAATGCTTCTGGTGATCACGCACAACCGTTATCTTTTAAATCACTGCTTTAACAAGATCCTTCATCTGGAAAATGCAGAGATCCAGGAGTTTGACGGCACTTACGCAGATTATAACCTGGCGCTGCTCCAGATGAAGATCGAACAGCAGGAGCTGGCGGCGTCAGATATGGAGGAGATCGAGCGGAACCGGAAAGTAGTGGAACGATTGAGAAATGAAGCCACGAAATTTGTGAATGCTTCCAGAGGAAAAACCCTAAAAGCCAGAGTGTCCCTGTTGGAGCGATTGGAAGCCAGAAAAACCAGATCCCCGTTTGTGGAGATCAAACAGCCGGATATTCACCTGTCAGAAGGAAACTTTGTGGAAAAAGAGGAAGAAAATCTGTTAGAAGTGGAAAACTATAACGTCTCTTTTGACAGAAAGATTATGGAGGCGGTATCATTTGTTCTCAAAAAAGGTGAAAAAGCGGCCATTGTAGGACCGAATGGAACAGGAAAGACTACGATTTTAAGAGATATTTACAAAAATGAAAATCCGGCCATTCGCCTGTCTTTGGAAGTACAGAAGGCGTACCTGTCCCAGAATCATGGAGAGGTATTTGACGAGAGCGCAACGGTTCTTCAGAATTTTGAGGATACCGGATTTGAGAAAGACGCGGATGTGATTGCCTACCTGAAAACATATGGTTTTGAGGAGGAGATGGCTTACAACCGGGTGGAGAATCTGTCCGGCGGTGAGAAAAATCTGCTGCAGATTGCCAGGATCGCCAGAATGCATGCGGATCTGCTGTTGTTGGATGAGCCGACCAGCCATCTGGATACTTATTCCCAGATGGCGTTCGAGCAGGCTCTGACCCGGTATCAGGGAACGGTTTTGATGGTTTCCCATGATTTTTATACGGTGGCAAATTGTATGGATTATGTGCTGTGGGTGGAAGATCACAAGCTCCGCAAGGTCAGTATCCGTAAATTCCGCAAGATGATCTATGCCGATCATTTTGATAAGGATTATCTGGAGCTGGAGCAGAAGAAAAAAGAGGCGGAGAATCGTGTAGCATTTGCTCTTCAGGCAGGAAAATACGAGGATGCGAAAAAATACTGTCAGGAACTGGAAATGGCCATTGACGCTATTTCCGGAAAATAAAAGATGAGCACAACTGACCCGGAAGGGGATCATGATAAAAGATGGAGGATAAAAAAATGGAGGATAAAAAAATGGAGGAACATACCTGGTGGAAGGAAGCGGTGGTTTATCAGATCTATCCAAGAAGCTTTAAGGATTCCAATGGCGATGGTATTGGTGATCTGCGTGGTGTGATCGAGAAACTGGATTATTTGAAGGAGCTTGGAGTCGATGTGATCTGGATGTCTCCCTGCTACAAGTCGCCGAATGATGACAATGGCTATGATATTTCCGATTACCGGGCGATCATGGACGAGTTTGGAACCATGGAAGACTTCCGGGAAATGCTGGAAGGCATCCATAGCCGTGGCATGAAGCTGCTGATGGATCTGGTGGTAAACCATACCTCTGATGAACACCGGTGGTTTGCAGAGTCACGGTCATCGAAGGATAATCCGTACCGTGATTACTATATCTGGCGTGATCCGAAGGATGGAAAAGAGCCGAACAACTGGACATCTTATTTCTCCGGACCGGCCTGGCAGTACGATGAGAAAACCGGTCAATACTATCTGCACCTGTTCAGCAAAAAACAGCCGGATTTAAACTGGGAAAACGAGACGGTCCGCAGGGAAGTTTATGATATGATGAAATTCTGGCTTGGAATCGGTTGCGATGGTTTCCGCATGGATGTGGCCAGCCTGTATTCCAAGACTCCTGGTTTACCTGATGGAAAAGGAACCACGGGTCTGATCGGCCATGAATATTATCAGAATGGTCCGAGAATCCATGAATTTTTGAGAGAAATGAACCGGGAAGTTCTGTCTCATTATGATATTATGACTGTGGGAGAAATGTCAGGCGTGACCATTGATGAGGCGATTAAATATGCAGGGAAAAAACGACGGGAGCTGAATATGGTATTTCAGTTTGACCAGGATGCGCTGGATCATGATCCAGATGACAAATGGGGACGCCGCGCGGTTCCACTTCCGGAACTGAAAAAGGTATTTTCCGACTGGCAGATCCGTCTGGAGGGGAAAGCGTGGAACAGTCTGTATTGGACCAATCATGACCAGCCAAGAACCGTTTCCCGTTGGGGGAATGATGGCAGATACCGCAAGGAAAGCCAGAAAATGCTTTACACCATGCTGATGACACTTCAGGGAACCCCATATATTTATCAGGGTGAGGAAATCGGCATGACCAACAGTGTATTTGATGGCATTGAGGATTTTGATGATGTTGAAATCCATAATTGCTGGAAAGAACGGGTGGTTGAGGGTCATGAGGATCCGGAAGCGCTCTTAAAAGCTATGCGGTTCCGTGCCCGTGACAACGCCAGAACCCCGATGCAGTGGGATGATTCCGATAATGCCGGATTTAGCACCGGAAAGCCATGGCTGAAGATCAATCCTAATTATAAGGAGATCAACGTCAGGGAAGCTTTAGCAGATCCGGATTCTGTCTTCCATTATATGCAGAAGCTGATCCGTATGAGAAAAGAAAATCCAGTAGCAGTGTATGGTGTATACAAGGAATATCAGCATGATAACGAGCAGCTGTTTTTATATGAAAGAGTTCTGGAAGAAGAAGGACAGAAAGCCCGGACCATGTATGTGGTATTGAATTTCTCCGATCATGAGGCAGAGTTTGAAAAGCCAGAGGAGTGGGATGGTGCAGCGAAATATCTGATAGGGAATATGTCAGAAGCACCATTGGAAAACAGAACGCTGCAGCCATATGAGGCGGCAGTCTATCTGAAATCATAGTGATCGATCAGGAAATCAGCGGGCCGATGCGCCAGCTGATGTCCCTGGATTTCCCGGTTCCGGTTCTTTTGCAGGTTGATGCTTTCTCTTTCGTAAGGTGATTGAGGGGTTACCTCTGTAATGCAATCCGGTTTTCAAAGTTAGTTCCTAAGTGGTACGGAACCGGGAAGTTCAGGTTTTTATCCATTCACTTCATTAATGCACGGGGAATGGGTTTTATTGCAGAAAAAATCAAAAACCATTTTTTACAAAATCCAGCAGAAGTTACTGTTCACGCGTTGCGCAAACAGCAACGGATTTTGCCGATGCTTCGCATTCTAAATCGGCAAAATCTGTTACCACCACTGTATCATACGGCATTTTCAGTTCAGAAAATGCCTACCCGTGTACAGTAACCAGCAGAATACATTTTTTAACAGAATCTAATAGAAGAATTGTCGAAATGGAAAAACTATGCTATGATACATGTGGCTATAACTGCTCAGCAGGTCTGCATACTTCTTGTGCTGACCTGCTGAACAGTTATGGTTGATAATATGTGTGTAGTATCGGCAGCAGATGGTGAAACAGCATATGGCAGCTGGTATTATAAGAAAATGAGGTAGCAGTATGCTTTTATATCTGATTGTCTGTCCGTTGGTATTTTTAGCAGGATTTGTGGATTCCATTGCAGGCGGCGGAGGGCTGATCTCCCTTCCGGCGTTCTTTTTTGCTGGTCTTCCGGCTCATGTGGCGATTGGAACCAATAAGCTTAGTTCCACTTTGGGTACATCGGTCTCCACGGCGCGCTATTTTAAACAGGGGTTTGTGCCCGTCAAAATGGCGGTGTGTTCTTCTTTGGCGGCTCTATGCGGTTCGCTGATCGGAGCCAATCTGTCATTGCTGATCAGTGAGTCTGTGATCCGTCATATGATGATCGTTGTGCTTCCGCTGGTAGCATTTTATGTATTGAAGAATAAAGATTTTGGTGAGAGCAGACAGACAGGAACCCTGAAAAAAGAAGTTCAGCTTCTGATTTCCATGGGGGCCGGATTCGTGATCGGAATTTATGATGGCCTTTATGGACCAGGAACCGGAACGTTTCTGCTGCTGATTTTGACCGGACTGGCAAAACTTCCAGTAACAGAGGCATCTGGTTTGACCAAAGTGATCAACCTTTCGTCCAATGTGGCGGCTCTGATCACCTTTATTATCCATGGGACCGTATACTATCCACTGGGACTGGCGGCAGCGGTGTTCTGCATCGCAGGGCATTACATTGGATCTGGTATGGTAGTAAGTAACGGACGGAAGATTGTGCGGCCAGTGGTGTTATGTGTGCTGGCAGTATTATTTATCAAAGTATTATCTGGAAATTGATACAGGGTGAAATGGAGGAAAACTTATGAAATGGCAGAAATTTACACTGACGACAACGACAGCAGCGGTAGATCTGATCAGCAGTATGCTGGATGAGATCGGTATCGAGGGAATCGAGATCGAGGACAATGTGCCGTTGACCGAGGAGGAGACCAAAGGAATGTTCATCGACATTCTTCCAGAGCTTCCACCGGACGAGGGCGTAGCCAAGGTCAGCTTTTACTTAGAGGACTTATCTGAGATTGACCGGATCATGAAAGAGATCCAGGATGGACTGGATGAGTTAAGCAATTTTGTGGATGTGGGTGAGCGCACCATCGCCACTTCTGAGACGGAGGACAAGGACTGGATCAACAACTGGAAACAGTATTTTAAACCATTTACCGTAGATGATATCCTGATCAAGCCAACCTGGGAGGAGATCCCGGAGGCAGATAAGGACAAACTGTTGATCCAGATCGATCCGGGTACTGCTTTTGGTACTGGTCAGCATGAGACCACCCAGCTTTGCATCCGCCAGCTCCGCAAATACATGACTCCAGGCGCAAAAGTACTGGATGTGGGAACCGGAAGCGGTATTTTAGGAATTACCGCACTGAAATTAGGTGCCGGTGAGGTATTTGGAACAGATCTGGATGAGAATGCCATCGTGGCAGTAGGGGAAAACCTGGAGTCCAATGACATTTCTGTCGAGAAATTTACTGTGATCCAAGGCAATATCATTGATGATGAGGCAGTGCAGCAGCAGGCTGGCATTGGCTGTTATGATATTGCGGTTGCTAATATCCTGGCTCCGGTTATCATTATGCTGCAGGGGGAGATCGCAAAACATTTAAAACCAGGCGCAGTATTCATTACTTCCGGTATTATCAATACCAAGGAGCAGGCAGTGAAAGAGGCGCTTGCGTCTAATCCGGAGTTAGAGATCATCGAGACTACTTATCAGGGCGAGTGGGTATCCATCACAGCCCGCAGAAAATAAGGAGAAAATATTAAGAAATTAAAACAATTGACAAATGTGACTAAACGTGTTTAAATATACTCAAAGGAGTAAGATATTATGAACACACCAAATATCACAAATTACAAGCCAAAAGATTTTGCTGAATTGTTAGGCGTGTCTGTTAAGACATTGCAACGCTGGGATAGGGAAGGAACTCTAAAAGCAAATCGAACTCCAACTGACAGGCGTTATTACACTTACGACCAGTATCTTCAATTTAAAGGCATCAATACCGAAAATGACCAACGTCAAGTAGTTATTTATGCGAGAGTGTCTACGAGAAACCAAAAAGATGATTTACAAAACCAGGTTGCATTTTTAAGACAGTTTTGTAACGCCAAAGGAATGATTGTAGACCAATGTATTGAAGATTATGGGAGTGGACTTAATTACAATCGTAAAAAGTGGAATGAGTTATTAGATGAAGTAATGGAGCAAAAAATCAAAACCATAATCGTAACCCATAAAGATCGATTTATCAGGTTTGGTTATGATTGGTTTGAAAAATTCTGTATGAAGTTTAACACAACCATTATGGTGGTAAATAATGAAGAATTATCGCCACAAGAAGAACTCGCGCAGGATATTGTTTCAATACTTCAAGTGTTTTCCTGTAGATTGTATGGGCTTCGTAAGTATAAAAAACAAATAGAAAAGGATGAGGACATTGCTAAAGAGCTTCAAGACGGAAATCAATCCGACAGAGGAACAGAAAGTTAAGATTCGTAAAACAATAGGAGCTTGTAGATATATTTACAACTTCTATCTCGCTCATAACAAAGAGCTTCATGACAATGGAGAAAAGTTTATGAGTGGTAAAAGTTTTAGTGTCTGGCTGAACAATGAGTATCTTCCTAAAAATCCAGATAAGCTATGGATGAAGGAAGTCAGTTCAAAATCTGTAAAGCGTTCAATCGAAAATGGCTGTGTCGCATTTACCAGATTTTTCAAACATCAAAGTGCTTTTCCTAATTTTAAAAAGAAGGGAAAATCTGATGTGAAGATGTATTTCGTAAAGAATAATCCAAAGGATTGCCGATGCGAAAGACACAGAATGAATATTCCATCACTTGGTTGGGTTCGTATCAAAGAAAAAGGATATATTCCTACGACAAAAGATGGGTATGTAATTAAAAGCGGTACGGTATCTATTAAAGCTGGTAGATACTATATATCCGTTCTTGTAGAGATTCCTGATATGCTTATTGATAGCAGTAATAATGATGGCATTGGGATAGACTTAGGCTTAAAAAATTTTGCTATTGTTTCAAACGGAAAGACGTACAAGAACATTAATAAATCAGCAAGATTAAAGAAACTTGAAAAACAACTACGAAGAGAGCAAAGATGTCTCTCTCGTAAATATAAATATTTAAAGAAAGGAGAGTCCACTCAAAGAGCAAATATACAAAAACAAAAGCTCAAGGTACAGAAACTTCATCATAGGATAGATCATATCCGCACCGACTACATTAACAAAACAATCGCAGAGATAGTGAAAACCAAACCATCCTACATTACGATTGAAGATTTAAATGTAAAAGGCATGATGAAAAACAGACATCTTTCAAAAGCAGTTGCGTCACAGAAGTTTTATGAGTTTAGAATAAAACTTCAAGCTAAATGCAACGAAAATGGAATGGAACTTCGTGTGGCAAACAGATGGTATCCATCTTCTAAAACCTGCCATTGCTGCAAAAATATCAGGAAAGATTTAAAACTTTCAGATAGAATTTTCAAATGTGCTTGTGGTTATATCGAAGACAGAGATTTCAATGCTGCACTTAATTTGAGAGATGCTATGACTTACGAAGTTGCATAAATAAACGCGAACGTAGGTATGTACCGAAGGCTATTTCGGGAATTTACGACTGTGGAGTGTACAAGAACTTGTGAGTAGATATGATTTCGGTCAATCCAAAGCATACACGATAAAGCAGTAAGTAGAACTCGTGAGGGTCTACATTATCTCGGTGTGAGTCTATTTAATCACATTTTGAGTGGCAGGATGAAGATGGAACAATATGCATATATCAGAGTTTCTACAAAAGAGCAGCACATAGACAGGCAGATCATGGCATTAAAACCATATAGTATTTCACCAAAAAATATTTATTGCGATTATCAGTCCGGAAAAGACTTTGAACGTCCGGAATATCGTAAGCTGATCAGAAAATTAAAAGAAGGATAAAAGATGAAATTTTTTGATGGGGAGGGTTGCCTCCCTATTGTTATAAAGTTTACTTTTGATGTTGATTTTATAAAGTGTATGTAAAAATACCATGCAAAGCACATAACAAAATAGTTGACAAATATCACATAGACAATTATAATAAACACAAAACAGAAGTAAAATATATTATATATCTATCAAACAGAAAGCAAAAATCGTATTGCTTTTCAAAACTCAATGAAAATTCAATGCCGTTCGGCAGGAAAATCCAACTTGAAAAAGACCTGCGTGAAGCGGCTTGAAGAAATAAAAATTTTTCGTATACTTAAAAGTAAGCAGTATTACCTGAAATGTTATTTGAGGGAAAAACTTACATCCTGTGGTTTCTTCACGTAAAAAGAACAAAAGAAAAGGAGAAGCTATGGGAGAAAAGGATATTACAGAAAAGATTCTGGCAGATTATAATGATGTTTTTGCGGATATTAT
>OGOD01002152.1_pt1 | contig 10353 bp, 6 predicted proteins | sample 1573631 | NCBI WGS metagenome assembly OGOD01 (sample SAMEA2581895, study PRJEB24529) | metagenome | biome: Human gut stool | place: China | collected 2011
TAATTCTAAAAGGAACCGTTCAGCGGTCTTTTTACCAATCCCTGGCAACTTTGTTAAAACCTTAAGGTCACGGCTTTGCACTGCCAGATAAAAATCATCCGGCTTAACGGCAGACAAAATGCCTAATGCAACCTTAGGACCAACACCGCTGACCCCAAGAAGAAGTAAAAATAAATTATAGTATTCCTGATTCAGAAAGCCAAACAGTAAAATAGCATCCTCGCGCACAGCCATATAAGTGTGCACTCTAGCTTCCATTCCTACAGCAAGTTGTCCCAAATGAGCCGCAGGCATAAAGACCCTGTAGCCAACACCGCTGTTAGTTTCCAACAAACAATATTCATTTGCCAGATAGGCCACCTTTCCTTTAATTGATCCAATCATTTACTTCAACTCCTGCCATCGTCTTGTCGCTGCCGTATGCAATCCGCAACTCGCCACTGCCAAAGCATCAGCGACATCGTCTGGTTTAGGTTTTGTACGAATATTCAAGAGCTTCTGCACCATAAAAGTCACCTGCTCTTTGTTAGCGCCGCCATAACCTACAACAGCCTGCTTGATCTGCATCGGTGTAAATTCCGTGATCTGGATACCGCGGTTAGCTGCTGTCAAAAGTGCCACACCGCGAGCCTGACCAACGCTTATTGCTGTCGTTACATTGCGGTTAAAAAACAATTGTTCCACACTCATCACATCCGGACGATATTCATCCAATAAGACGCTCAGTTCATCGTAGATTTTTTTCAACCTGAGTTCAGGCAGCATATCCTTATCCGTAAACACAGCTCCATAATGGATAGGAGTCAGTTTATTCCCTACCATTTCCACCAGGCCAAAGCCGCAGATAGCAGTACCAGGGTCAATTCCAATTGCCAGCATCTCTTCGTGCTCCCTCCTGATTATGATAGAAAGCAGGCAGGCCTTGGTGAGCCTGCCTGTCGCACAATTTATTCTTCGTCTTCTTCCGGCAGGTCTGCGTTTGTATAAACATCCTGCACATCGTCTAAGTCCTCCAATGCCTCAAGCATTTTCCTGACTTTAACAACGTCTTCGTCAGACAGTTCTGCCATTGTGTCAGGGAGCATTGCGATCTCAGACATCATGACTTCGATATTATTATCAGCAAGAGCTTTTTCAACAGCATCAAAATCCTCAGGCTCGGTAACTATCTCAAAACCTTCTTCCTCAGCTTTAACATCTTCAGCACCTGCCTCTAACGCTATCAACATCAAATCATCTTCCGTATAGCCGGCTTCACTGTCGATACTAAAAACGCCTTTGCGTTTGAACATCCAATTTACACAACCAGTCTCGCCCATGTTCCCACCGTATTTAGAAAATACGTGACGAACATCGGCAGCAGTACGGTTACGGTTATCAGTCAAAGTGCTTACCATTACAGCAACACCAGCAGGACCATAACCTTCGTAAGTAATTTCCTCATAATTAGAAGCATCTGCAGCACCCTGCCCTTTTTGGATAGCGCGCTGAATGTTATCTTTAGGAACATTATTGGCCTTAGCTTTTGATAAAGCCAATTTCAATTTCATATTGCCGGTAGGGTCAGGGCCACCCATTCTTACCGCAATCGTAATCTCGCGGCCGATTTTGGTAGTAATCTGACCGCGTGCTGCGTCAGCTTTACCCTTTTTGTGTTTGATGTTTGCCCATTTCGAATGTCCGGACATTGTCATATTCCCCCTAAATCTTTAAACCTTACAAATCGCAAGATATTTTTACCATAATATTATACTATAGAGCCATTATTTATTCAAACTATTTTCGATGCCACTATTTAACATTAAGATATATAAAACGCAGCCGAAGTCATCCCCGGCTGCGTTTTCAATTAATCACTATGCTTACAGCACAATATTTTTCGCATTAGCTAAAGTATCTCTTGCTTCAGCTATCAATCTTTCCATCACTTCAGCACAAGGCAGAATGTCGTTTAAAACGTTCAGACTTTGCCCTACTAAAACAGCTCCGTGGACAATATCGCCTTCCACCGCACCTAAACGGTTAGTTCCCGTAGCAAAATCGTTTAATTCCTGCTGCGGCGCACCGCTGCATTCTTTTTCTAAATATTCTTTGGTAAACTCATTTTTCAGGCAACGCACAGCATTATTGCGCGAAAAACCAGTTACAGCAGAATCAGTATCAGTAGCCTTAATAATGGCTTCTTTAGCTTTAGGATGGGTAGGACATTCGTCCGTCAGAATAAAACGTGATCCCATCTGTACACCGTCAGCCCCCATCATAAGCGCTGCCGCAATTCCACGTCCATCTGAAATACCACCTGCTACCAAAACCGGTACTTTTTTGATTAGCGGCAGTACGTTTGTCATTAAAGCCATAGTAGTTTGCTGACCTATATGCCCGCCACCCTCCATACCTTCGATGACCATGGCATCAACACCTGCTTCTTCGACACTTGGAACTACAGGAATAACTTTAATTTCTGCAGCATGAAATTTTTCGATATGAGGAACAGGATTGCCAGCGCCCAAAGTTACAAAGGCAACTTTTTCTTCACAAACCACATCAATAATCTCTGCAATATTAGGAGCCATCAGCATGATATTGACGCCGAAAGGTTTAGCGGTCAAATCTTTGGCTTTTCGGATTTCATCGCGGGTCCACTCTACAGTGCGGCCACCTGTAGCAATAATACCAGCGCCGCCGGCATTGGAAACAGCAGCTGCCAGATTTGCATCTGAAGTCCAGGCCATGCCACCCTGAATGATAGGATACTTGATTCCTAAAAGCTCAGTGATCTTTGTTTTCATATATCACACCTCTTAACTTAAATTTTATTATGTAAACCTGTTGCTTTTATATTATATAATAATCTTCTGTTCCTTGGCTACCTAAAAAGTCCCTTATCCTGTAAAAAAACGGTGAAATCATAGCTTACACAATTATCTGTTAAATTGACATTTTTCGTAAAATACCGTAAAATTTTTTTAATATCCTTATACTTGGATAGACAGACAGATAAAAGAGACATTTAAGGGAAAGAGGTTATTAAAATTATGCGTAGTGAAGAAGTAAAGCTTGGTTCAACCAGAGCAGCTCACCGCTCTTTATTTTATGCGATGGGTTACACCGAAGAAGACTTAAAAAAACCGCTTATCGGCGTAGTTAACGCCCAAAACGAAATAATCCCCGGACATATGCACCTCGACCAGATTGCCAAAGCTGTTAAACATGGTATTTTAGCTGCTGGCGGAACTCCGATCGAATTCCCTGCAATCGGTATCTGCGATGGCATTGCCATGGGCCATAACGGTATGAAATATCCTCTCGCCAGCCGCGAACTTGTAGCCGACAGTATTGAAGCTGTAGCTAACGGTCACGCGTTCGACGGTCTTGTACTCATTCCTAACTGTGATAAAATCGTGCCGGGTATGCTTATGGCAGCCGCACGTCTTAATATTCCCGCAATCGTTGTCAGCGGCGGGCCTATGCTTCCCGGACGTCTTAACGGAACCGACATCAGTGTTTCCACTGTTTTTGAAGCCGCCGGTCGTTTTGAAGCAGGAAAAATCGACAAAACAGAACTCAGCATCATCGAACATGCCGCATGCCCAGGCTGCGGCAGCTGTTCTGGTCTGTTCACTGCTAACACTATGAACTGCCTTACTGAAGTACTTGGTATGGGCTTACCCGGTAACGGTACTATACCAGCAGCTTACCAGGGTGCCCGTATCGCTCTTGCCAAACATGCAGGTGCTAAAATCATGGACCTTGTTGCTCAAAACCTGTGTCCGCGTGATATTATGACAATGGACGCTTTCGAAAATGCCATAACTGTTGATATGGCAATCGGAGGTTCTTCCAATACTGCCTTACATTTACCCGCGATTGCCCACGAAGCAGACTTAGAATTACCATTAGAATTATTTGATGAAATAAGCAAAAAAACTCCTTATCTGACTAAACTTAGCCCTGGTGGCAGCCATCATATCATTGACCTTAATGAAGCTGGCGGAATCAATGCCGTGATGCATGAACTCAGTAAACTCAACCTGATTCATAAGGAAGCAAAATCAGTAACAGGTCAGACTATGGGCGAAAATTTTGCTGATGCTGTTATCACCCGTCCTGATGTTATTCACAGCGTTGAGAATCCTTATCGCAAAACAGGCGGCATTGCTGTACTCAAAGGAAATATCGCCCCCGACTGCAGCGTAGTCAAAGAAAGTGCCGTCGCCGAAGAAATGCTTGTACATTCTGGCCCTGCTAAAGTCTACGATTCAGAAGATGAAGCTATTGCGGCAATCTGCGGTAAACAAATAGAAAAAGGAGATGTCGTAGTCATTCGTTATGAGGGACCCAAAGGCGGACCAGGTATGCGCGAAATGCTCAATCCCACATCAGTACTGGCCGGTATGGGACTTGATAAAGATGTGGCGCTCCTTACGGATGGGCGTTTTTCCGGTGCAACCCGCGGGGCCTGCATCGGTCATATTTCCCCTGAAGCACGTGAAGGCGGTAATATTGCACTTATACAAAACGGTGATATCATCGAAATCGATATTCCCAACCGCACACTTAATGTTAAAGTTTCTAACGAAGAACTGTCCAGACGTCGTGAAGCGTGGATATGCCCGCCTCCTAAAGTAACCAGCGGTTACTTAGCTCGCTATGCAGCCTTGGTTTCTTCAGCAGCAACAGGCGCTGTACTTAAAGTCCCTGATCAAAAATAAAATTTATATAGTAAAAATATCAATAAACCCCTGTCGTTTTAAAACGACAGGGGTTTATTGATATTTTTTTAGTTATTCCTAAACCGACATTTCTTCTTAAAATTATACAGTGCTTTCTTATTACATATGCTCAGTTATTTAATAACTATCTGGCAATTCAAACATTTCATATATCATTAACTCTATTACTTCCACCATCGTAAAATCTCCCTATTCTACAATAATAACAGAAAGAAGATGATAGTTATGGACACTTTAACCTTTAATAGCAACACTTATAGCGGTACCTACACTACTGGTAATAACGGAGTTCCATGCACATTTACGGTGGTGGTTGGAACACTGTCGCCTACTGTAGGCGACAATTTGACGTTAGCTAGAATAAATAATCGAAATGTTTATATTCAAGATAGCGCAAACAACAACCAGTACATTGTAACCCTTGCCTAAATTCCTCTGTATTATAAAATAAAAAGAATACCATATGGTATTCTTTTTATTTTACTTTTGATTCTCATCCGAATTATTTTTATCACTATAAATTCTAAAGGCACTACGAAATACCAGAAAGAAACATAATAAAAGCGTTACTATATCCCCGCTGTCAGAGATATTGAAATTTAAACGCCGTAACACGAAAATATAAAGAAAAATTACAAAAATTATAGTATAATCCTGCTGCTTCATTATCTTCACCCCAATATATTATACCCCGCTGATTTTATTATACCATCTCCTGATATTAGTGCTGTATTTTATTATTTACAAAATAAAATACAGCACAAAAAAATAATGCAAAACACTGCCAGTCATCACAAATAAATGCCATACTGAATGCATAAATTTATGTTTTTTATCAGCATAGAAAAAAATTCCTATTGTATAAGCTAATCCACCACTTACTAACAACATTAGACCATCTGCAGGCAACATTTTCCACAAATACGGCAAAGCAATAATAACAGACCATCCCATAAGCACATACATCAGCAACGACAGTTTTTCCCACCTGCTGAGACTTATCGCATTGAGAGTGATCCCTACAACTGTCAGCAGTAAATTTATCCCCAATAACTTCCAACCTAACTCAGGCGGTAATAAAACAATACAAATAGGTACATAACTACCTAAAATCAAAAGAAAAATCGAACAATGATCAAGCACCTGAAAAATCTTTTTCGCGGTACTGTTTGTTATAGCATGATATATTGTAGACATCAGATAAAGAAAAATCAGGCAAAAACCATATATCGCCGCACTGACAATACCGCTGACACTGCTGTTATAGGATGCATAAACGATCAAAACAACAGTACCAAGAACAGCCAACAGTGCGCCGATGCCATGTGAAACGGCATTAGCTATTTCCTCACCTAAAGACTGCCTGTTTAAACTGCTCATATAATCAACCTCCAGTCTTACGTAGTAAATTATAGCACTATCCGTTAAAAAAAGTGTGACAATAAAGTTAACCTCTTACTTTATTTTCAAAATATTTTCTAAAAGTAACTATTATCAACATTTTCCAAAATATAATCGAAACAATTAGTAAAAAGCATTTTAGATTCGATATAAGGAGTAATAACGCTTCTAAACAAGCCATTCCCTCTAAAAACAATTATTTTAAACTTTTTTTCAAGTTTTTTAGCATTGCTTAATTCATATTTCTTTAATATGATTAATTCAGAAAGTAAAATTAAACTTCAAGAAAATCATTGGAATTCTTATGAAGCTATTTTTTTACAAGAAAGGACTGATTTTTATGACTACAAGAAAAATAAAAAAATTAACTACAGGACAACGTACAATTGATGGCGCAGGCGTACATCTGGTCCGTGTACTTGGCCACGATACAGTAATGGACTATGACCCGTTTTTAATGCTGGATTCTTTTGACTCACATAATCCTACCGACTACATTAAGGGTTTTCCAATCCATCCTCATAGAGGTATTGAAACTATTTCTTATCTTGTTCAAGGCGAAATGACACACCAGGATAGTTTAGGCAATAAAGGAACAATCAGCAGCGGCGAAAGCCAATGGATGACTGCCGGCAGTGGTATCATGCACCAGGAAATGCCCCAGGCCAGCAAACATATGCTTGGCGTACAGCTTTGGCTGAACCTGCCCCAAAAAGAAAAAATGACTGATCCAACCTATTTTGACATTACCGGAAATATGATAGGCAGTAAAAAAACAGATAATGCTATAATACATGTGCTTGCAGGTGAATATGACTCTATAAAAGGTGTTGAACCACCTCATATCAAGGCAACTATCTATGATGTAGAACTACAGGCAGGCAAGTCAATCACACTGCCAACTAAAACTGAGGATAATGTTTTTATCTTTTTGATTGAAGGCAATGCTATAATAGACGGCACCAATATTCCAGAAAAAACTGCAGTGCTCTTTAGTGAGGGCGATGAAATATCTGTCAGTTCTGAATCAGATAAACAATTACGTTTTATGTTCTGTTCTGCTAAGCCTTTAAAAGAACCTGTATCTTGGGGTGGACCAATTGTGATGAATACGCGCGAAGAGCTAAATGAGGCTTTTAAAGAACTTGACAAAGGAACTTTTATCAAACATAATGCAGCCCATCTTGATTAATCAGTAATACTATCCAAGAGCTGTTAAATATTAAAAAATACACAAAAAAGCCGCAACCAAAGGTTGCGGCTTGCTTTTTATTTGGTGGGCCCAGCTGGGTTCGAACCAGCGACCAACCGGTTATGAGCCGGTGGCTCTACCACTGAGCTATAGGCCCATAGTACCATGCGTTGTCTCAATGGTCAACAGTAATATTCTAAACAAATTTGGTCGAGTTGTCAAGCTAAACCGATTATTCCAAGAAGTCTTTTAACCGTTTACTGCGGCTTGGATGACGCAGCTTACGTAAAGCTTTGGCCTCGATTTGACGAATACGTTCTCTGGTTACACCAAAATGCTGCCCTACTTCTTCCAGGGTACGTGAACGCCCGTCTTCCGAACCAAAACGCAGTTCTAAAACCTTCTTTTCACGCACAGTCAGTGTTTCCAAGACTTCTTCCAACTGCTCACGCAATAAAGTGAACGAAGCAGCATCAGCTGGTGCCGGTGCATCATGATCTTCAATAAAATCCCCCAAATGCGAATCTTCTTCTTCACCGATAGGAGTTTCCAATGATACCGGTTCCTGTGCGATTTTCATAATCTCACGAACACGATCAACAGTAGTATCCATTTCCTTTGCAATCTCTTCCGGCATAGGTTCCCGCCCAAGTTCCTGCAGCAGTTGACGTGATACGCGAATCAGTTTATTGATTGTTTCAACCATATGCACAGGTATACGAATGGTGCGGGCCTGGTCAGCAATAGCGCGTGTAATAGCCTGACGAATCCACCAAGTGGCATAAGTACTGAATTTAAAGCCTTTATTATAATCAAATTTTTCTACTGCTTTGATAAGACCAAGGTTACCTTCCTGAATCAGATCCAGAAACAGCATACCACGACCAACATAACGTTTTGCAATGCTGACAACCAGTCTGAGGTTCGCCTCTGCCAGCTTCTGCTTTGCCTTTTCATCACCGGCCTCCATCCGCTTTGCCAGTTCAATCTCTTCCTCCGCCGTCAGCAATGGCACCTTACCAATCTCCTTCAGATACATACGAACCGGGTCTTCGATGCTGACACCGTCTGGTACAGAGAGATCAATCTTCTCAATGTCAATATCTGCGTCCTCTGCGTCCTCCAGAATCATGTCATCTAAGATCTCATCGTCCTCCTCTGTCTCTGACAAAACAGCGACATGGTGTTCATCGAGATAATCGAAGATTTTTGTCATCATATCTGTATTAAGCTCAATATCCGGCTTTCCAACAAAATAGTTGACGATTTCTGTGTCAATCAATGTGTTATCATTTTTCTTCGCCATATCGACAAGATTGTCCAGATGCTCTTTCATCTGGTCTGAATTCATGATATTCTCGTTTGTCGCCTTTGTTGTCTGCTTTGTGTCCTTATCTGTTACTTTCTTTGCCATTTTAGGTTCCATCCTTCCATTGTGATTATATTCTATCCATTCTTTAACGAAATATGCAATTTCGTGAGTCTTGCCTTTTCAGCAATTACCTCCGGCAGTTTCTCCGGATTGTCAGCAATATGCGCACGTTCATAATCAATCCGCGCCATCTTGACTTTTCCCACTAAATCATTGATCACCCGCTCTTTTTCATCCTCAGTGATCTCCACATCCAGCTCTGTCTGCAAAATCTTTGCAACCAGACGTTGTTTTTCTATATCTTCAAACAGATTTACGATTGCCGCCGGATTCACTGTTCCGCTATCGCGGAACTGGTCAAACAACCGTTTGGCTACCGTATGGTAATCCTCATCAATAAAGTCCTCCTCCGTCAGAATTCCTTCAAGTTGTCCAAACAGCTCTGGCTTTCCAACCATCCATGTGAGCAGCAACCGTTGTGGTTGCGTCTCCCGATCAGCCGCTTCATCCCTTGGATTCCGATTTCCTTCCGGTGGCGGCGTCGCAATCACTGGACGCGCCGTGTCATCCATATTGGTTGTCTGCTTCTGCAATCCAATCGTTCCATACCTTGTCACCATTGCTTTCAAATCTGCTGCATCTATCTTGTACTTCTCAGCGACCGCCTCAATATAACTATGCCGGACGACCGGTTCATCTAATGCAGATAATCGTTTTGCCGCCTCTTTTGTAAAACGGATTTTCTCTTCCGGATCTCTCAGGTTATACCCCTGTGCAATGCCGTCAATCTCAAATACAATTCCCGTCACCGCATCAGCAATCCGTCCTTCAAATGCTTCTTTTCCAAGATTATGTATGAACTCATCCGGATCCTTATACGGCTTCAGATCAATAATTCTGGTTGATATTCCAACTTCCCGCATAATGCCAATCGCCTTCATCGTCGCCTTGCGACCCGCGCCATCGCTATCGTACGCCAGATATACCTCATCGGTATATCGTTTTACAATTGTTGCATGTCCCATTGTAAGTGCCGTACCAAGAGATGCCGCCGCATTATCAAAGCCCGCCTGATGCATAGCGATGACGTCCATATATCCCTCGCATAAAATGATTCCCCGCCGTTTGGATCTGCGGGCAATATTCATTGCAAACAATGTATGACTCTTATCAAAAACTGCCGTTTCCTTGGTGTTAATATACTTTGGTGTTCCATCCCCCAGTACACGTCCTCCAAAGCCGACAACTTTTCCATTGATATCCATTATCGGCACCATCGCGCGGTTCCAGAACATATCCTGCCCGCCACGGCGTTCATCAATCCGCACCAATCCGGAATCCTTCATCTGTGCATCCGTATACCCCTGTTTCTTCAAATACTGGTACAAATCATTTTCATAAATATTCGCGTATCCTAGTCCAAACCGCTGAATCGTCTCGTCCGAGAATCCCCGGTCATGATAGTATTCCAGTGCGTGCTTACCGGTCGGGGTCGCAGTCAGTAAATAATTAAAATAAATCGCTGCTGTCCGATTCATCTCCTTCAGAACCATCTTATAATTTTCTCTTTGCCGCTGTTCCCTGGAATAATTCTGCTCTGGCAAAGCAACACCCGCGCGCTCCGCCAGCATCTTAAGTGCTTCTGGAAACGAGAA
>OGOD01002156.1_pt1 | contig 10324 bp, 10 predicted proteins | sample 1573631 | NCBI WGS metagenome assembly OGOD01 (sample SAMEA2581895, study PRJEB24529) | metagenome | biome: Human gut stool | place: China | collected 2011
TAGCAAGACGTACGGAATCTTGAGCGTATTGCTTCAAGCTTGGTACGACGTGGAATACCTCTTTACTGTCAGTGAGAAAGTATTCGATCCGCCTCCAAAGGTGAAAAGCGCCGTATTGAAAATGACTCGTAACGACCGCAAGGAGCTGGGATGCGACGAGAAGTTATTCAAGACCGTAGTAAAGACCTCATTCAACCAACGAAGAAAAACGCTTCGTAATTCCATGAAACCCCTATTGGGTAAAGATTGCCCGGATTACGCCTTGCCGATATTCGACAAGCGCCCGGAACAGTTATCCGTGGAGCAATTCGTGGAACTGACCTTGATCAGCCAAAAGCATCTGGAGAAGCAGGCTGGTGATGTCCTATAATAATATAAGAGTCCAATGATCGAACTGACGAAAGATTACATCGAGAACCTGAAAAGCATCATCGAGGCCAAAGATGACGCGAAGGCACAGGAGGTACTTCATGAACTGTATCCTGCCGATATAGCCGAGCTTTATCAAGAACTGAACTTGCAAGAGGCCATTTATCTCTATCTATTGATGGATGGCGACAAAGCGGCGGATGTATTGATGGAGTTGGATGAGGAAGACCGTCATAAGTTATTGAAGGAACTTCCCAATGAGCTTATCGCCAAGCGTTTCGTCGATAACATGGAAACGGATGATGCCGTTGACTTGATGCGTGAGTTGGACGAGGATACCCAAGAGGAGATCCTTTCGCATATCGAGGACGTAGAACAGGCCGGTGATATCGTGGACTTGTTGAAATACGACGAGGACACCGCCGGCGGTTTGATGGGTACCGAGATGATCGTGGTGAACGAGAATTGGAGTATGCCCAAATGTATCGACGAGATGCGCAAGCAAGCGGAGGAGATGAGCGAGATCTATTATGTATATGTAGTGGACGACGACGAGCGCTTGAAAGGCGTGCTCCCCTTGCAGAAACTGATTACCCACCCATCCGTCTCCAAGATCAAGCATGTCATGAAAAAAGACCCGATCTCCGTTCGCGACAGCGACAGTATCGAGGAGGTTACGGAGACGATCGAGAAATACGACTTGGTAGCCTTGCCCGTAGTCGATAGTATCGGACGTCTGGTAGGACGTATCACGATCGATGACGTTATGGATGAGGTACGCGAGCAACACGAGCGTGATTACCAGTTGGCATCCGGTATCTCGCAAGACGTGGAAACCTCGGATAATGTATTCACCCAAACCGCCGCCCGCCTACCTTGGCTGCTGATCGGCATGATCGGAGGATTGGGAAACTCCGTTATCCTCGGTGGTTTCGAGAGCAGTTTCGCCACTAACCCGAAGATGGCGCTATTTATCCCGCTGATCGGTGGTACCGGTGGAAACGTAGGCATACAATCTTCCGCTATCGTGGTACAAGGCTTGGCAAACAATACCTTGAAGGAAGGGAATATCGTACCGCAAATCCTAAAAGAGTCCGTAGTTTCGTTAATCAATGCCAGCATTATCAGTCTGGTCGTGTTCATTTACAACTTCTTCATGCTGGGAGACCGGGGGATTACGGCCTCCGTATCTTTAAGCCTATTCGCCGTCGTAATGTTCGCCAGTATATTCGGCACGTTAGTTCCCATGACCTTAGATAAGATGAAGATAGATCCGGCCTTGGCGACCGGGCCGTTTATCACCATTACCAACGATATTATCGGTATGATGATTTATATGTTCATTACTTCCGCGTTAGCTTGATACCACGGGGGGACGGACGCCGTCCCTACAATGTTAAAATAATATGTTATAGAACATATCTACGAAATAGCTGTTATCTTTGTAGCGGTTATCAAAAAAGGTAGAAAAACTATGCTAACAGAAGCATTTTACATTCTCTTCTTCTATTTCACGGGAGAGTTTATCAGCTACTTTATCGACGGTTTCATACCGGGTAGCGTAATTGGGATGGTGCTATTATTTTTAGCCCTCGCGTTCAAGAAAGTAAAACCTGAAAAGGTGAAACGTCTTTCCACGGTTCTTACCCAAAACATGGGATTATTCTTCGTTCCAGCTGGTGTAGGGCTTATGAATTCCTTCGGGATCATCTCCGAGTATTGGGCAGTCCTGCTGATCGCTTCCGTAGTAAGTACAATTTTAGTCATCGCCAGCGTAGCGTTGGTGCAACAAAAACTGGAAAAGGGGAAATAGACCATGGATAATCTGGCGCATTCCGAGATTTTCGCTCTTACCTTGGTAATTGGTACCTACCTGACTTCCTTGGCTCTTTACAAGAAAGTCCATATCAGTCTTTTGCATCCTTTGCTTACGACCATCTTCGTGATTATCGTGGTACTGGAAGTCCTAGGCATTCAATATGAGTCGTTCCAGCAAAGCAGTCATTTGATCCATTTTATGCTGGGGCCTTCCGTAGTGGCCCTTGGCTATGTGTTATATGAGCAAATCCAATATCTAAAGGGAAATGTCGTTTCGATCTTGACTTCCGTATTTGTCGGGGCCATTGTCGGAATCGTAAGCGTAATCATCATCGGTAAATTGATGGGAGCCGACCAAGCGTTGATCGCCACGCTCCAACCGAAATCCGTCACCACCCCGATCGCTATGGGGATAGCGGAGAAAGCGGGCGGCATACCTTCACTTACCGCCGTCATCGTCGTAGCGGTAGGAATCTTTGGCAGTATAGTGGGCCCTATCGTGATGAGGGTACTGGGAATAGATAGCCATATCGCTAAAGGACTGGCGTTAGGGGCTTCCTCCCATGGAGTAGGAACAGCAGCGGCCATTCAAATCGGGGCCATCGAAGGAGCATTAAGCGGACTGGCGATTGGCTTGATGGGTATCATGACAGCGGTCTTGGTTCCGGTTATTCGGTTGATTTGCAACTATTTTTCCATATAAATACGCAAAACTTTTTGCTACTTTAGCAGGAATGTACTACTTTTGCCCCCGAAAATCGTTAAGGATTACTCTATAACATTATAAATAAAGAAAATAAATATGATCAATTCACAAGACATTAAGAAAGGAACTTGTATCCGTTTGGACGGAAAACTCTATTTCTGCGTCGATTTCCTTCACGTAAAACCGGGTAAAGGTAATACCATCATGCGTACCACATTGAAAGATGTTGTAAAAGGCGGTCAGATCGAGCGTCGTTTCAATATCGGTGAGAAGTTGGAAGATGTACGCGTAGAACGTCGCCCGTATCAGTTCACTTATACGGAAGGCGAGCATTATCATTTCATGAACCAAGAGACATTCGATGACGTGATCATCGACAAAAACTTGATCAACGGCGTTGATTTCATGAAAGAGGGAGAAATTGTAGACGTTGTTTCTGATGCATCTACCGATACGGTTCTTTTCGCCGACATGCCTACAAAAGTTCAATTAAAAGTTACTTATACAGAACCGGGTATTAAAGGTGACACTGCTACTAACACCTTGAAACCGGCAACCGTAGAGACTGGTGCGGAAGTTCGCGTTCCGTTGTTCATCAACGAGGGCGAGGTTATCGAGATCAATACGACTGATGGTTCTTACGTAGGCCGTATCCGCGAGTAATCCGGGTCTTGTCAAAATATACGGTTCCCGCTTGATAAGCAGGCGGGAACTATTTTTTTAACCAAATCATAAACCTTTCCCGACTATGAAAGAAAAGACAGGAAAACTTTCCATCAAGGAATGGGCCGAAGAAGACAGGCCCCGTGAGAAAATGCTTCAAAAAGGCGCTTCCGTATTAAGCGATGCCGAATTGATCGCCATACTGATCGGATCCGGCAACAATGAGGAGACGGCCGTACAACTCTCTCAACGGATACTTCACTCCGTAAACAACAATCTGAATACATTGGGTAAACGTTCCATCAAAGAATTAACTTCCGGCTTTAAAGGTATCGGAGAGGCGAAGGCGGTCACGATCTGCGCCGCTATGGAACTAGGGAAACGGCGGGAAACCTCAGAGGCGTCTCCTCAAGATGCTATCCGAAGCAGCAAAGACTCCTATCTCCTATTCCGTACCCAACTATGCGATTTACCTTATGAGGAACTCTGGATCGCTCTAACCAATCCATTAAATAAGGTGATACAAAAGGTAAAAATCAGTCAGGGCGGAGTAAACCAGACTTCCGTGGATATCCGTTTGGTATTAAAAGCGGCGATCAACGCCTTGGCCTCCGGTATAATCCTATGCCATAATCATCCATCCGGTAGCCTCCGCCCCAGTACGCACGACGATGCCTTGACCGAGCGTATCCAAAAGGCGGCGAAGCTGATGGATATTAGGATACTGGACCATATCATCCTGTCCGATAGCGGCTATTATAGCTATGCAGACGAAGGAAGGCTGATCCGGTGAAACAAATTCTCTTTTCCCCCGGTTTAGTATATAGAAGTATTAATGTATATTCGCGTATAAAACAAAAGAAGATGAACAACGAATTTCTCCAAACAGAAGAAGCGATCGTCGCTATGCTGAAGACGGTATACGACCCGGAAATACCCGTAAACGTATACGATCTTGGGCTTATATATAAGGTAGATATCGATGAGGAAAAAAATGTACGCATCGATATGACCCTCACCGCCCCGAACTGTCCGGCGGCCGATTTCATATTGGAAGATGTCCGTATGAAGGTAGAAGCGGTCGATGGGGTGAACAATGTAGAGGTAAACCTCGTCTTCGAGCCGGAATGGGACAAGGACATGATGACGGAGGAGGCTAAACTGGAATTAGGTTTTCTATGAAAATATATTTCGCCTCAGACGCACATCTGGGAGCCCGTTTCCACAAGGACCCTTTAGCCATCGAGAAGAAACTGGTACGTTGGCTGGATAGCATCAAGGAAGACGCTTCCGCCATTTGGTTTCTGGGAGATCTATTCGACTATTGGTACGAATACAAATACGTCGTGCCGAAAGGCCATGTACGTTTTCTGGGGAAATTGGCCGAGTTAGCGGACAGAGGTATAGAAATACATATCTTTATCGGTAACCATGACATCTGGATGTTCGACTACTTGCCGAAAGAGATAGGCGCCATCATCCATCGGGATACCTTGACAGTCGATTTATTGGGGAAACGTTTCTTCCTCGGGCATGGCGATGAGGTAGATTTCCGGAGTAAGGCATTCCGTCTGATCAGGGCTATTTTCCGGAACAAGTTCTGCCAATGGTTATATGCGGGAATACATCCCCGCTGGACGTTCGGGTTCGCTTTAGGCTGGTCGCTCAACAGCCGGAAGAGCGGACTGGAAAAGCAAGAGGCTAAAAAGTATCAAGGGGAAGACGCAGAATATATGGTTGTTTTCGCCAAGGAATATCTAAAGACGCATCCCGATATAAACTTCTTCATTTTCGGCCATCGCCACATCATGTTGGACTTGATGTTAAGCCGTACCTCCCGTATTCTCATAGCCGGGGATTGGATGCAATTCTTCCTTATATCGTATGGGATGGCGAGAATCTGTATATGGATCAGTTTCTGGAAGAGACGGACGGACAATCTTATCCCAACACATAAGACAGCGTTGTCTTAACACCTTAGACAGCGTTGTATGATGTGCTCATACAACGCTGTCCGGATTCTCCGCTTACTTTACCGGGATATAACCAACCTTCTTCACCGTCGCTTGTCCTTCGGCAGACATCACATAATCGATGAACGGTCGCACCTTTGAGGCATTCTTCGTCTCATAGTAGTAGAACAACGGACGGACAACCGGATAGGTCTTATTCCTCGCGTTCTCCAACGAAGGCTCCACGTAGGATTTTCCGGCATCATACGATACATGGATCGGCTTCACTTCTTTATTCAAATAAGCAAGACCTACATAGCCAATGGCTCCTTTCGTCTGGCTTACGCTTTGTATAATGGCACCTGTAGCCGGCATGCTCAAGATACCGTTCATATAGTTCTTATTTTTCAACACGCTCTCCTTGAAGAACTCGTAGGTTCCGGAAGAAGTCTCGCGGGAATAGGCCACGATCTTCATATCCGCACCACCCACTTCTTTCCAATTCTTAATCTTGCCGGTAAAAATGCCTTCCAATTGCTCCCGGGTCAGATTGGATACCTTGTTGGAAGGATGCACGACAACAGCCAGAGCGTCGTAGGCGATCACCTCCTCTTTCGTTTTCTTTCCGGCTTCTTGCAACTTCATGCGCTCGTCGAATTTCATCTTACGGGAAGCCATCGCTATATCCGTAGTGCCTTCCATCAAAGCGGAGATCCCCACGCCGGAGCCACCACCCGTCACCGTTATCTTAGCGGCTTTGTTCTTATTCATGAAATTCTCGGCTTCAGTCTGGGTAAGAGGCAAACAAGTATCGCTACCCTTTATCTTCTGGGCAAACACATTCGTAGCAAACAAACACGCTGCCATGGCAGCTAATAAAATCGTCTTCTTCATTACTTTGTATTTATCTTTTATTTACGATACAAAATAAATACTTCGGTATTTCAATGGGATGAAACAGATATTACAATCCTATGAATTAAAACTTATATTGAAGACGGACTGTCAATACATTATCCTTCCGGTCGTTCTCGTAGCCCTTCACGAGGTTACTTTTCTCATTGAAGTTAAACTCGTAGTAAGCTTGTAGACGGATATGTTTATTGAAATTATAGATACCGCCAATACCTATCGTGCTTTGAGCCAAGTCGGTTTTTGAGGTGAAGCTATTTGCCGCCCCTACCTCATTTCCACTCACCTTCGTATTCGGATCGTAAACGTCATATTTCAATACGGCGGAGAAAGGAGAGGCGCCTATATCCTGTACCAAATAAAAGAAGTAACCAAGGAAAGGACGCTTGAACAAAGAATTTTCCGGCAAATTCTCCGGTCGGGTACTGTAGTTCGGGCTTTTACTGCTCCCGGCGATACCGGGTTGGGTACCGATTAAACCTTCCGCACGGAGAGTGGTCTTTCCTAAAGATGAAAGAAAACTAAACTGTCCATCCAAACCTAAATACTGGCGCTTCATATAAGTACCCGTCTCTCCCATATCCCTCTTAACGAAATGATTGCCACGCATCTCATACGCCTCGGTAGTCGGGTTGTAGACAAAACCATGGTAATAGGAGAAACCGGCTCCCCATTTTCCCCAGTCGCCTATCGCCTTCTCGGCACCCAGACGCCCGATGAAATCTTTCCGGCTATCCGTCTCCCGGTTAATACTGTTTCCGGCAAACAGACCGGCATCCAATCGCAAGAAACTCAATGGGCTGGTAGTCTTGGTACGTAAGGTAAGCATCGCTCCCAAGTCACGCTCATCCGGGAAGAAATACTGGATAATAGTCGCTCTCTCCGGAGATTCGAGAGAACTCGTGGAATAACAGACCTCATAACCGAAAGGACGGTTGAACACACCAGCCATCAACTGGCTACGCTTCGTCCAAGGGTCCTTGATACCGATATACAGATCACGGAAACTTACTCCCTTATCATTCACCTCGATCTGGACAGCACCTGTTCCGATCCCATCATTGTACTCAAACTTCATACGCCCCCGGCGGATACCGATCCGGTTAAACCCTTTATCCAAGTTCTCGTTCTTATCGCCCACTTTCAAGGTAGCGTCCTCCTGTCCATATTGGTATTGTCCTTGGATATAAGCGGAAACCTTGAATTTGCTTAGCTTCTGGACTACCTTATCCAAGGTAGTCACTTCCGTAGCCAAGGAATCGATACGTTTTTCCACCGACTGATCCACCTCCTGCGCTCCCATACTGAATGGAAGCAGCACTAACATGAGCGCTATAACTTTTCCTAATTTCATTCCTAACTATAAAAACTATATTTGCGTCGCAAAGTTACAACGCTCCTGTTTCACACCCGTTTCACATACATTACAATCCTGTTACAGACGTCTTGCCTAATTATTCAGGGACGAATTTACATAAAATAATCGGTTCGTTCCATACATTGCACATGACTAGAATATTTGCGCGATAATTCTGGTCCATTTCGCACATTTATTGGGATATTGTGCTACCTTTGCCTCGATTATTGAAACACTATATTTATTTTTTTAATGAAGACATTAACAATCGGAGACCTAAAGGCTCGTATTCCAATCATCCAAGGTGGAATGGGCGTAGGCATCTCTCTTTCCGGCTTAGCCTCGGCCGTTGCAAATGAAGGTGGGATCGGCGTTATCTCCGCAGCCGGTCTCGGACTTTTATATAAGAAATTGTCACCCAGCAATTATACGGAAGCTGGGAATCTCGGGTTAGCGGAAGAGATCCGCAAGGCCCGGGAAAAAGCGAAAGGTATCATCGGCGTAAACGTAATGGTGGCTCTTTCCGACTTCGCCGAATTGGTGAAAACCAGTATAGCGGAAAAGGTAGACATCATTTTCAGCGGTGCCGGACTGCCTTTGGACTTGCCTTCTTTCCTCAAGAAAGATAGCGTCACCAAGCTGGTTCCCATCGTTTCCAGCGCACGTGCCGTACGCATCATCTGCGAGAAATGGAAGAATAACTATGATTATCTTCCGGATGCGGTGGTACTAGAAGGCCCGAAAGCGGGTGGACATCTGGGATATAAGGAAAACCAGTTGGAAGACCAGCATTTCTCATTGGAAGAATTATTACCTCAAGTCGTAGAGGAAGTCTCTCATTTCGAGCAGAAATACGACAAAAAGATCCCGGTAATTGCGGCAGGAGGCATTTATACGGGTGAAGATATCAAACGCATGATAGACCTTGGAGCATCAGGCGTTCAGTTAGGAACCCGGTTCGTTACCACCACGGAATGCGATGCCTCGGAAGCCTTCAAACAGACCTATATACAGGCAGAGGAGAAGGACATAGAGATCATCAAAAGTCCCGTCGGCATGCCCGGACGAGCCATCCATTGCAGTTTCCTTGAGAAAGTGAAGGCGGGAATCAAGCAACCGAAAGCTTGTCCCTTCAACTGTATCAAGACGTGCGATATATCACGCAGCCCGTATTGTATCGTCACCGCCTTGTACAACGCCTTCAAAGGGAATTTCGAGAATGGATACGCTTTCGCCGGCAGTAACGCTTGGCGAGCGAATAAGATCACTTCGGTACGGGAAACCATTACCGAGTTGATGAATGAATGGAAAGCTAAATTATAAGCACAAAAAAAGCCTCCGGAAACGGGGGCTTTTTTTATATTCGAAGGTAAGTATCTCCATTATTGCTCGGCCAACCAAGCGGCCAGCTCATCCCGGTTCGCGGCGGCATCCTGCATGCCGGCTTGGGCAGCTTGATCGAAATATTGCATAGCGGTCGTATAATCCTTCTTCATCGCATAAGCGACACCTAGGTTATTCCATGCTTCCGGCAAATTAATACCTTGCAAACGACTGATGGCCGGATCGTAAGCACCAGTCTCAATCTCAAGGGCCGCCGTATTTAATTGAGCGATCGGGTCGGTCGGATAAAGACGAACGGCGATATCGAATACCTCCTTGAACTGATCGCTACCTTTATCATAAGAATTGGCTACCAAGAACATCTCATTCAAACTTAAATATTGAGGTTTCGTTTTGATCACTTGCTTGGCCTCGTTCACGTCGAACGGACGTGCGATATAAGCCAAGGTATAATCAATACGTCTTAAAGGAGGATAGTATTTATCCAATAATATCTTATAAGTCCGACCTCCGTTCAAGGCATGTAGTTTAGCCTTGCGCTTGTTTATATCTTGAATATCCAAGATCTCCAGAATCTCCTTCTTATTCGCCAAATCTGATTTCGTAACCTCTTGACGCAATCCGATCCAATCCTCACCCATCCAATTCACTTTCATCAAGGAAGGATCCATCTTCTCCTTATCTTTCATGTAAGCGACAAAAGCCTTGGCACGACTCTCGGACAATCTCATATTATAATCGTAGCCACCTTCCGGGGAAGCGTATCCGGTAACCTTAAATTCGGTAAAGCTTAGATTCTTATCGTTACGGACTTCCGTTACAATCTTATTCACCTCATTCAGCACGGTAGCGTTATCTTTGAAATCACGTAACAATACGGACTTGCCTACCTCAAAGTTTAAATAAGCGGAATGCGTCTCGCTCCGTTGTTTCACAGGTTCTACCGGAGGAGTAACATAGCTAAGCTCATAAACGGGAGGGGCTAACGGAGGCAATACACGGCTCATCACCCCATAGATGTCATTTGAGACCTCACAAGAAGCGCATCCCGTGGTATTCTCATCCACCATCAAGGTAGCGTTTCGCATCCATCCCGCATAGGGTACGGACAATTCCACCGGAATCAATTCCGGCCCCTTCTTCGTCTGACGGATAATCAAGCTAGGAGTTTGGGGAAATTCATAACTATCGAAACCCAACTCA
>OGOD01002172.1_pt1 | contig 10244 bp, 8 predicted proteins | sample 1573631 | NCBI WGS metagenome assembly OGOD01 (sample SAMEA2581895, study PRJEB24529) | metagenome | biome: Human gut stool | place: China | collected 2011
ATAACGCGAAAGTGGAGGTGGAGAGTACCCCTGGACGGGGAACCAGTATCACCATTGTATTTCCGGAGGGAGCAGCGAAGTAAGCTGCTCCCTTTTTCTATCAAGAAAGGCTCTGATGCATTAAAGTGAAAAAGTTGCGATTTCGATAGAGCAAAAAGTCCCTTCGGGCTGGGTTGTACTGCGTCAGGCCCGGTGGGTTATTTTCTTCATGCAGGTTTCATATAGTTTTAGTAAATCCAGAGACTGTGTGGAGAGCGAACATGAAGAAAATAACAATGAAATGGTGGAAAATGGTTTTTTTCCTGATTTTATCCTGTGTTCTCGTGGGGTGTGGGAAAACCAGAGATACGGCAAAAATCCGTGATCTGGAGTTTACCGTTATGGATCAGGAGCGGATACCGGAAGAATTAAAAGCGATCATTGAGGAAAAGAAGGTACAACCATTTAAGATGACCTATAGTGATGAGGAAAAGCTCTACATCGTTACTGGCTATGGTCCACAGGAAACAGGAGGATACAGTATACAGGTAAAAGAACTGTACCTGACAGAGAATGCCATTGTATTTGATACGGAGCTATCAGGACCGGAAAAGGGAGAAACGGTGACAAAGGAAACTTCTTATCCCGTGATCGTGATCCAGACGGAGCTTCTGGAAACCCCGGTAATTTTTCAATAATCGTGGACGGGGAAATCTGCATATGCTATACTAAAGGACAACGATAACATTTGGCAGGATCAGGAAGCGGCTGAACGATTACGATCTGACAGACACAGGAAGGGACTGGAGAAGATTATGATTTTAAAAGATATTTGGCTGGACGTAAAGGCTGTACAGGAACGGGACCCGGCGGCGAGAAGTGCATTGGAGGTATTGCTTTTATATCAGGGAGTTCATGCACTCATCTGGCACCGGTTTGCCCATTGGTTTTATAAGCATCACATGTTTTTCATTGCCAGATGGATTTCTCAGATGGCCCGCTTTTTTACATTGATTGAGATTCATCCGGGCGCGCAGCTGGGCCATGGGATCCTGATTGATCACGGATGCGGCGTAGTGATCGGTGAGACTACAGTAGTCGGTGACAACTGTACCATTTACCAGGGCGTTACCCTGGGCGGTGTCGGAACCCAGAAAGGCAAGCGTCATCCCACCCTTGGCAACAATGTGACCGTAGGCGCAGGAGCCAAGATCTTAGGCGCCTTTGAGGTTGGAGATAACTGTACCATTGCGGCAAACGCAGTATTATTAAAGCCATTGGAGAATAACATCACGGCAGCAGGCATTCCTGCAAGACCGGTGAAAAAAGATGGCATGCGGCTTCCGAAGGAAGAAAAACCGGTTCTTACCATGGAACATTACTGCAAGATGGAAGAACGGATCAAGGAACTGGAGAAGCAGATCAATCAGCTGGAGAAGCAGATCAATCTGCCCCGCTGAGTTTGCCAGTTAACGAATTTCCACATAGATTTGAAAGTTAACGCATACACTGTCACAAGGAAAGGCAGGTGCGGAGTATGAGTAAAATCGAACTGATCAGGCAAAATTTACATAGGAGCCGGTATAAGAGCCAGGCGTCCACGCAGATCACGCTGGATGATGATTTTATTGTTCCAGATGCCATGGATGATATGGAGAAGATCATCGTAAATTCCGGGGATGTGATCCTGGATTCTGTAAGGAATCAGACGGAACGGGTGATGATCCGTGGAAAACTGGCATTTCAGGTGCTTTACCAAAACCCGGAAGGCGGTTTACAGACATTGGCAGGAAGCATTGCGATCGAAGAGCCGATGAACGTGCCGGGACTGGAGGAAAAGGACGAGACCGGAGTTAGCTGGGAGCTGGAAGATCTAAGTACTGAGATGATCAATTCCAGAAAATTAAGTGTGAAAGCAATCCTCACATTCCGGGTCCGCTCCGAAGCACTGATGGATGGCGAAGCAGTGGTGGAGGCCAGGGAAACAGGGTCAGGGAACATGGAAGCCCTGGAAGACTCCCCGCTTCAGGTACGCAGACAGATGATGGAAACAGCGGCCCTGAAGGTCAGAAGAAAGGATACGGTGCGGGTACGGGAGAGCATCACACTTCCAGGCAATAAACCTGCCATGGAGCAGATCCTGTGGAAGCAGGTGTCTCTGCTGGCAACGTCAGCCAAATCGCAGGACGGCTCGCTTCTGGCAGAGGGACAGATCCAGATATTCTGCCTTTACGGGGGAGAGGGGGAAGAACTGCCGGTTCAATGGTTTGAGGAGACGATCCCATTTTCCGGAACCATCGAACTGGACCAGGCATCAGAGGGCATGCCATCCTTTACCCGGATGCGGCTGGTGCATAAGGAACTGGAGGCGAAGCCGGACGCAGATGGAGAACTGCGGGAGCTGGATCTGGATGCGGTGGTGGAATTGGATATAAAAATTTACGAAGAAGAACCACTGGAACTGGTGGAGGATCTCTACGCTACCGACCGGGAAATTGATGTGGTCAGAGAAGAAAACCAGTTTGATAAAATTCTAACGAACACAACAGGAAAATGCAAAATAACCGACCGGATGAAATACGATCCTACCGACCGGATCCTGCAGATCTGCCATCATGACGGACAGATCAAGATCGATCAGGTGGAAGTGAAGGGGGATGGACTGGAGATCAGCGGCGTGCTGGAAGTGATATTTTTATATATGACTTCGGATGATAAGGAACCGCTCCGCTCCGGCTCAGATGTGATCCCCTTCCAGTATTTCATTGAGGTCCCCGAAATAGACCAGGAAAGCGTATGGCAGCTGGCATCGGAAGTGGATCAGCTTTCGTCAGTCATGATGGGAAATGATACGATCGAGGTACGGGCAGCGCTGAATCTTGAACTGCTGGTTTTGCAGCCGGTACGCTGTCCGGTCATTACGGGGATACAGGAAAAGCCCCTGGATCTGGAAGCGCTGAAAGCCCTTCCGGGAATTACCGGATATATTATGAAGAAAGGCGATCGGTTATGGGATGTGGCAAAACGATTCCACACTACGGTAGACCATGTCATGGAGATGAATGAACTGGATCAGGAGGAGGTCAAAGAGGGACAGAGATTACTGCTGGTGAAAGAGCTGCACTGAAAAATGATGCAAAAGAACCTGTTTGTGCCGGTTGACATGCACAAAATCCGGATTTCAGGATATCCTATATTATAAGCTCAACAAAACCTGATGCCGGTTCTGGCATCCAGCTGGTGCTTTCAGATAGATTCAGGGCAACCTGGGCGGCTGGCGGTGGATTGCAAACACCGGGAGCCGTCTACATAGACCAGGTTCGCGCAGCAAGCGCAGACCGGCTAAACCGAGATAGCCAGCTTACAGCAGGAGAAATGATGAATTACACGTATTTATTGCAGTGTGCCGATGGCACACTGTATTGCGGATGGACAAACCATCTGGAAAAACGGGTGGAAGCCCATAATGCCGGAAAAGGCGCCAAATACACAAAAAGCCGCAGGCCCGTGATATTAGTCTACTACGAGGAGTATGAGACCAAATCCGAGGCCCTGCGGCGGGAGGCAGCCATCAAAAAGTTAAGCCGCCAGGAGAAGTTAAGAATGATTCAGTACTTTCATAGTTGCTTTTATGCTTCAAATGAATCCTCCCCTTGGGGATTCAGCAGGACTGACACATAAAACATTCCATTTTTCCATTCAAACCTTGCATCGCCGTGATATCTTGCGGCGATGTTTTTGACTGATCTGGTTCCGATGCCGGTTCCGTTATGCTTGGAAGAGTGAAGACGGTTATTGTGCCATTTTGGCGGCTCCGGGCAGGTGTTATCAACGGTCAGGGACAGGAGGGATGGACATGTCTGCAGCAGACGGACATGAATCTGATTAGAACCGGCCTGTTTCTGACAGGCTTCTACGGCATTTTCTAAAAGATTGCTCAGAAGAACGCAGAATTCCGGTTCAGGAATGATCAGCGGTTCCTGCAGTTTTGCAGAAATATCTATGGAAATCCCGCTGTCTTTGGCAAGTCTGGAAAAATATCCCAACACGTTATTGACGGCGGGATTTTTGCAGTAGGAACAGACTGCCTCCGGAAGCAGGGAGGTCTGCCAGGAAGATAAGTATTCCCGGATGGCTTCCATATCGTTATTGGACGCATATCCGGACAGTACCGTAAAATGGTGACGCAGATCATGCCGCGCCATGCGGGTTTCATCGATGGTACGCTGCAGAGTCCGGTACTGGGCAGACTGAAGCTGGAGAAATTCATTTTCCTGCATGAGCCTCATGTTTTTGGTAAGTCCTCTTGCCATCAGATAAAACATCAGATAGAAACAAAGAAGAATCCCTAAAAGCAGCAGATTGAGTATCGGGTAAAACTGCATCACACGGTTTGTATACAAAGTGCTGTAATAACGTGGACGGATCAGATGGTTGGTGATCCAGAAGGCAGTAGGGAAGATCCAGAACACATACCAGGTATGGGGTGTTTCCAGATCATCCAGAAGCCAACGGGACGCATGTGTGGCTGGATATCAGACCGCCAATGTGATTCCCCAGGTCATGACATGGAAGATCAGGCATCCGGGGATCGTCAGAAGGGACGGTGATCCGTCTGGAGCGATCAGGGCATCAGCTGCCACTGCCAGATTGCCGATGGTGGAAAATACAGCGCCAACGGCCAGGAAAATACTGATGCTTTTCCAGACGGAAAGATCCGTACTAAAGTAAAATGCAAGAGCGAAAATTGGAAGCGTGGGAGCAAGCCATTGATAAAATTCCACATGGAACCGGGTGCCTAAGCCTCCACCGATGGCGGCCCAGAAAAAAAACAGAGGAATCCCGCCCAAAATCAGCAGTGTTTTCCGTACACGGACATGGTGGATGACCGGAAGATAACACAGGATTGCGGCAGGAAGCAGGGCCAGGTATGATAAAAAATAGCGCATTTAAAGACCTCCTCTTGTTCGGCTGTAGAAAAAAGAAAGAAAAGCTTCTCGTACTTTTTCGTATTTTAAACGGCTGATGGGAATGGATGTGCCGTCCTTCAGGAGGAAGCGGTCCCGCATCAGACTGTCAACAGCTTCAAAATTCACAATAATACCACGGATGCAGTCGCAAAAATAAGGGTAAGCCAGAAGGAGAGGTGCAAAATCTCCGTGGCGGATGGCATACTTCTGGCAGCTGCCGTCCAGATAATGGATCAGAATGTAGCGCCCCTGCTGCTCCGCGTAGCTGATCTGGTGGAGATAGATCCGGTTCTGCAGAGCTTCACCTGGAAGAAGGATCGACTGCTGCTGTTCGAGTGCCTCTGTTTCGCAGTGACTCATGGCCTTGGCGAAGGTCTCATAAGAGAATGGTTTTACCAGATACCATGATGCGTTCACATCATAGCTTTCTACGGCAAATTCCGTAGACGAGGTAGTGAAAATAATCTTGCAGTCCGGGTCAATTTCCCGGATATGTCTGGCAGTTTCCATGCCATTTAAATCTTTCAGATAGATATCGAGAAACAAAAGATCGTAGCTTCCGCCGCTGAAGGTGGTTAAAAACTCCTCACCAGACGAAAAACACTCCGGCTGTGGTGCCAGAGGAATCTGCTGTTTCTCAGACCATTGTGCCAGAAAATGCAGAAGGCTGGCTGCATCATCTGATTGATCTTCTATGATCGCAATGCGCATAGTTACGAAATCCTCCATGAAAATAGACATCAAGTGTCCGTGTAAGTCTATTATAAGGAAATAAAAGTGCAAAATCAATTTGTCAGATGCAGCAAAACCTTACATCTCATGACATATTTTGACATCTCGTGTCATCTGTGTTGTTCTCTGGATCAAAAATCGCTATCTTTATAAGAGAAGGAAAAATCAGGGAGGTATAGGCGATGCGAAAAGAATGGAGAAGATGGGGTGCACGTCTTATGGCAGGGATCATGATTGCGACCTCAGTTTGGATGCCAGTCCATGCGGATGTAGCGGTGGCAATACCCGCAGAGGGGAAATATACAACAGAGATCACGGAATATAAGAAACTGTCTGTGGCGACAGATACAGAAGCGGACAGAAACGATGAGATGATAGATGACGAGATCCCAGACGATGAGACCCCGCTGCCAACAGCAACACCGACAGAGACGATTCCAGACGACGAGATTCCAGACGACGAGATTCCAGGCGACGAGATCCCAGACGGCGAGATTCCAGGCGACGAGATCCCAGACGATGAGACCCCACTGCCGACAGCGACACCGACAGAGGTGATTCCGGTGGAGGCAGTTCTTCCGGTGGCAACGCCGACGGCTCCGGCGATGGCTCCGGTGATGCTGGCGTCTTCCCAGGAGATCAATCTGAGTGAGGCGACGACCGTGTTTACCATTGAGCAGGATGGGGAATATACATTTATCGGAGAGTGGCCTGACACGGGCGATCTTTATTGGAACACCAATGGTCAGGTCATTACCGTGAAAACAGGAGTGACAGCAACGCTTAACTTTCAGAATGCGACGATCAAGAATGGAAATTCTGATGGAAGGTATAACGTACTGAATCTGGAGGCTGGAGCTCATGTTACATTAAATTTAAGAGGAACGAATCAGTTCCTTGCGACAACTTCCGTATCTGGTGCGGCAATCCATGTTCCGGCGGGTGCGTCTTTAACGATTGAAGGTGGAAAAGAGGACAACCTTCTCGCCAGATCTAGAAGTTATGGAGCAGGAATTGGCGGCAACAGCGGCGAAGGTGCTGGAACGATCATCATAAACGGCGGAAATATTTATGCCACTTCCGGATACTGGGCAGATGAGAGCATGATTCCAGGGCTTAACGACAGCGGAGCAGGAATCGGAGGCGGAGCCGGTGGCGCCAGCGGAACGATAGAGATCCATGGTGGAACGGTTCTTGCCAAGAGTGCCAGAGCGGCTGAAATCGGAGCCGGTGGATCCAGCTCCAAAAATAACTTTACGGTATATGCATCCTCTGAGCAGGCCAGAGTGGAGTTAAGAGGTACTGAAGCGGCGCAAGAAATTACCGTGCCGGCGGGAGAAAGTCAGGTGATTGATGGAAATGGCGCTATGACACAGGTTGAATACGGGGAAGCGCCATCGAATGCGGTTTTCTATGTAACATCGGAACAAGGTGATAACGATGGAATCGAGGTTCGTCCCAATGGATCTGTAAGTTTAAGCGGAACAGGTCCGTATACCATATCGATGATAAATCCAAATAAAGAAGTGGTTGGTCGGGTGATTCAAATAAAAAGCGCCTGCACCGTAACGTTAGATGGAATTCGGATAGATGCCAGCTCCTCTAATAAAGTTCCTCCGCTTGAGATTGCCAGCGGACTAAGTGATGTAACTTTCATTTTAAAAGGGCAAAATTACTTGAAGGGCTCACAGACTACAGCGGCGATTGATAATCATGGAACGCCATTAACAATCGAGGGTGATGGAAGTCTGACGGCGATTGCGGGAAGTGGTTCAGCAGCCATTGGCGGCAGCGTGGGAAAAGGTGGCAGTCATATTACCATTGCGGGTGGTAACCTGACACTATATGGTTCCAGTGATTCTGCATGTATTGGTGGAGGCAGTAGAGCTGCCGGAACGGATATTGAAATTTCTGGTGGAGTAGTGCGCTTAATTCAGGAGAATACGGGATATCTTCTTGGAGGCAGCCGCAGCTCTGGGACGACTGAGGGGATCTGTATCTCTGGTGGTGAAGTGATAGGAACGATCGAGTATCAGGGTGATCCACAGTATAATTTTCTGGCAAAAATAAGTGAAGACCCCATTAAAATCCAGGCGTCCAATGGCCAGGGAGCAACTGTTTATGCAGGGGCGAGCAGTCCGGGCGAGGTTGTTTTTGGAACAACAACAGAAGGAACGCATACGTTCCAGGACAGCGACTGGTATATGCATGTGGTTTACGGAGATCCGCATAGTCTTACCGTGACAGATGGCGAGATTACGGAGCCCAAAACAGCCAGATACGCCCAGGGTGAAAAGGTCGCTGTAACTGCAGAAGCAGAGAAAAATGGCCAGTATTTTTACAAATGGGAGGTAACCTCCGGTTCTGGAACATTTGAGGATCCAGACAGTGCAAGTACAACATTTACCATGGGTGATGAGGATACGGTGATTACGGCTTGTTATAAAGGGGAAAGTACCGTTACGGTTATAAATGGAACCAAATCCCCGGACAAGGAAACCTACGCACCGGGAGCGCAGGTCACAATTACCGCAGCTGCGGCAGAGAATGGTAAATATTTCGATTCCTGGAAGATAACATCAGGAGCTGGAAGTACACTGGCAGATGCGAAAAAGAGTACGACCACATTAACAGTCGGAAAACAAGATACCGTGGTAGAGGCTATTTATAAGAATGGCTCGGTCCTGACAGTCAATCGGGGCAATGGAAGTGGCACTTATGCGCCGGGAGCGAAAATCAATATTCAGGCCAAAAAAGGTGATCGAGATGAAATGTTTTTGGGTTGGATTTTAGAGAGTGGTTCCGGAACATTTGCACAGCCATCTTGGGAAAGTACGACTTTTACCATTGGCAGTGAAGATACGGTGATCACAGCACAGTATTATCGAGATACGGGTGACTTTGTGATCACAGGCGGCCAGTATGGAGTTGATTATTCGTTTGAAGAGAAAAATGAATGGGGACGTTTGAGAATCACAGGAAGCGGTACCTATGAGATTTCTCTAAAAGAAGGAATTCGTGATACGAACCAACAGATTCTGATCGAGAAAGGAACCCCAACCATAATCCTTCATGATGTGCGGATGGTCAGCTACGGTACGATGGAAATCTGTGGAACCAAAGTAAAATTGGTTCTTGATGGAGAGAATTCCTTCGAATCTACCGGATACACAACGTCCTATAAAAAAACGAATGGAATTACAGTATCTGAAAATGGCTCTTTGGAGATCACCAGTATCTGTGGCGATGGAAGTACGGAAGGCAGCTTGTATGCCAAAGGACATCGCAATCCATATGATGACTGGAATCGCGGCCATGCCGGTATTGGTGGTTTGGCAGAACAGATCACGATCAAGGGCGGAACTATTTATGCAGAAGGAAGTGATGGTGGTCCTGGAATTGGTAATAATGGAGCGTTAGGCAGCAGCAGTTCAGATCCAGTGCATATTTCTATCACCGGAGGTCAGGTGACAGCTGTTGGCAACAATGCGCCGGGTATCGGAAATGGAGAGAAGAACCTGGGCACAGCAGCCGTTGCGATCGCAGATGGCCTGAAGATCCAGGAAGGTGATTCTGAAAATCAGCTGATAGAGGTTTCCGCAGCGGATATGGCTGGTGGCGCTTCTAAGCCGTATGTAGAGATCACACCGTCTGAGACTGGTGAACCGTCCATCCGTATCCTTTCCGCACCGAAAGCGGTATACAGAGGGGAGCAGATCCAGTTCCATGCCGCAGTCACTGGAGTCTCAGCAGATCAGGTGCAGTGGGAGGTCACTGGCGGATCCAGTGACGATACGAAGATCCGTGCCGATGGTCTTTTGACCGTCGGGGCGCAGGAATCAATGGGAACCTTGACGATCAAAGCGATTCTGAGAGAAAGCGGAAAGAATACAAGCATTACTGTGCCGGTTCAGGATAGAATGGTTACATTAAGCCTGGATCAGACAGAGATTGCGGTAGGAGGCACCGTTACGGCAACTGCGACAGTATCTGGAGCTGGTGTGGAAGAAGTCACTGGAAAAATCCGTTTCTACTTAGATGGGGCTCCGGTTGGAAGTATTCTTACATTAAAAGAAGGTAAGACATGTGATACGATTCCGGCGAAATTACTGACCGGTGGAAAACACCTGGTAAGAGCGGTGTATACCAACGGAGATATGAAGTCAGAAAGTAATGAGGTAGAGATTCAGGTCAATAAAAAACCGGTGACAGTATCGAAATGGCCGGAATTTGAGACGATCAGTTATTTTAGCAAGTCATTGAAAGATCTGACCGTGAAAACGTCAGGAGAAGCATCTAAGGAAGGAACATTCCGGTTTAAAGAAAACAATCAGTATCCAGAAATAGGTACTCATTCTTATGAGATGGTATTTGTACCAACGGATCCATCATATGGAAATGTAGAAGGAAGGGCTGCTGTGACGGTATCAAAAGGAACACTTGCTTCTGCTCCTTATTCTGGAAGTTTACTTGTAAATGGTAGTTCCGTATATTATGGACAGAAGCTTTCGGATTCAAAGCTGAGTGTGACCAGAGGATATCTGGCCAATGGACGCGGTCAGG
>OGOD01002178.1_pt1 | contig 10212 bp, 10 predicted proteins | sample 1573631 | NCBI WGS metagenome assembly OGOD01 (sample SAMEA2581895, study PRJEB24529) | metagenome | biome: Human gut stool | place: China | collected 2011
GAAGCACTCCAGCCAAAACTAAGCATAGGCAGGCGGCAACAATACCCCATTTCACACCGTGGTGCTTTGATTTTGAACTTTTAGGAGGTGCGGCTTCCGCAATATAGTCATCGTTTACTTGACCAAGAAGCTTCAGAATTCTTTTTTCTTTCATATGTCAATACCTTCTTTCTCTAAAATGTTTCGGAGCGCATTTCTTGAGCGCATTAAGGACATTTTTACTTTGCTCTCACTAATCGAATGATTTGCGGCTATTTCTTTTACAGAGCACAGATACCAATATCGCCGCAGAAAAATAATCCTCTGCTCTTTAGGTAGTCCTGCGAGAAAGTGATTGAGGACTTCTATCAATGCTAAATTATCAGCGATTTTTTCTGTATTGTCCACGTCTGGAACACACTCTTGCAATTCCTCCAAAACAAATGATATCTGACCAGAACCCCGCTTTTCGGCATTAAGATATTCCCACTTATTCAAAGCAAGGTTGCGAGTGATTTTGCCAAGAAATGTGGACAACCGTGTTGGCCGGTGTGTCGGTATAGCCCCCCACGCTTTGAGATATGTATCATTGACGCATTCTTCGCTATCTTCATAGTTTTGCAGGATATTGTAGGCAATTTTTGAGCAGTACTTCCCATATTTGCTGGCGGCCGCAACTATTGCTGCTTCGGATCGCTGCCAAAACAAATCTACTATTTGTTTATCTTCCATGTATGCCTCCTTTCCTCCGTGATAAGGCCTTTCACTTAAATACACAGAATAACCACCTGTGTGGTCACATTTAATTACAGGCGGGAACATCTTTGCAAGATGTCCCCGCCCTCTTATGCCTACCCGGAGACGGGCAGTTCGGCAGCGGAAAGAGAAATACGTACGTTATAGAAATCAGTTTCCTCTACACCGTCCCACTCGCCGAGGAGCTGCATATCTGCCTGATTCGGCGTGGTAAAGGCATCAAAACGCCAGCCTGCGTCAGTATAGATCAGAGTGACCGGATAGGTGCGCGTGTACTCATAGCTTGTTTCCAGCCGCTTGTCACGCTCATCATCGGTTTCGTCCCAGCGTGGATAGGGATAAGAGTAGTGCGCCGTCACCGTGAAGTCGATACGATCATCCGTCCGTGAGGTCAGAGTATATTCATCTGGAATGTTGCTGTTGTAATATTGGTCGCCGTAGGCGCAGTCGAGGATAAAAAGCCGACCGTCGTGCTCAATGTAGATTGGTGCGTTGCCGTCGTCATTGCAGGCAGACCAGAACGTATCGGTGAACAGCGCGTGGACTACTCGGTCAAAGTCAGTCCAGGACTGCCAACGGCTGTGGGAGCTGATATAGGTATAGTCGGAGCCGTCCGGCGTGTACTCGTCGTACTCGGTTTGGCCGTTTGCGGCGGGGAAGGCGTCATCGATGCCGGTCGTTTCACCGTCAAACATCGCGCTGTAGAGCGCAAACGCCTGCCTGTAAAGTGTTTGCTGTTCCGCCGTCAGGAAATCCGGCGCGGCGCGAAGCCGCGCAGCATCATCCAGCGGAAGGTCGGTATCGGTCAAATAATACTCCGCGGGCTTTGATTGATTGGATGTATCTGGCTTTGCTGTACAGCCTGCAAGCAGCAGGAGCAATACCGCAAGCGCGGTGGGAAATAGACGTTTCATCATGGTGCTTGTCCTCTTGATGTTAGATTTGAGCATGGCCCTTGCACTTTTTATTCGGGGATATATACTTCCGCAGGACGTCCGTGCCAGGGATTCTCCCAGCCGGAGGTCCCGTCCTGATAATACATGGTGACATTTTCGGTGGAATCAAATACATAATTGGCTTGCTGCGGTGCATCACCTTCAAAGTAGACCGCACGCAAATTGGGACAATCACAAAAAGCACAGTTGCGCAGGAGTGTAACGCTGGAAGGGATCGTCACCGTCTCCAACGAAGTGCAGCCGTAAAAGGCGTTGTCCTGAATTTCCGTCACACCATCCGGAATCACCACGGCGGTTATGCTCGTGCAGCCTTCAAACGCTCCGGTCGTACCCGTGACGTTTCCAATCGCGGAAACAGTTTTTCCGCCGATCTGTGGGGGAATCACAATATCTGTTTCAGTACCGATATACCGGCTAATGGTAACTGTGCCATCCTCGTTTTCCGTTATTTCAAAGTTTGCGGCATCGGTGACAGATCCCTGCGGAGAATCGCCATTGGCTTTGTTCTCCTGCACATCGGTTGTCATTTCTCTATTTTCTATTGGAGTGGACGGCTGGTCATCGGCTTCCAGCGTGCTCTGTGTGCTGCTGCATGAACTTAGTGTTATAAGGAGAGCAGTACTTACAGCGATGACCGAAAGTCTCGAAATTTGGCGCATGATAAAAGGCCTCCTGCATATTCTGAAATGAAAAATTAAGGTGATGGAATGTAGAGAGATCCCGGCAGCACTATCGGAGTGAGCTTTGAAAGATCGAAGCTGTCAGCCAGTTCTTCAAGCAGATCCCGCGTCAAGCCGTCGGTGCTTCCCGCCAAAATAATGATGGTCATAAAGCTGTCCGGCAAATCAGTCAGAATTAGTGCTCTGCCAGGGCCAAACGCCAATGTGGTCGATATGCCGTGTGATGTTTGATACTGCCATTCCTGATAACTCATTGCATCGATAACATTGAGTGTAAGGATTTGCTCATTGCACGCAATATAAGCGGACTATGAGATTTTGACCTGTTCCGCGACGGAGACAAGCTCGTCCGGCGAGAGTTTGAAGCTCCGGAAGTTGATGAGCCAACCGTTTTCTTCATCAATCTGAAAGATGTAGGCCTCTGTACCGATTTCTCCCGCGCATTCCTGGTCCTCACCCCAGTAAAGCGTAGCATCCTTACCGTAAAGCGTGATGGACTTTGACTCTGCATCGTCAGCAATTTCAAAGCCTCCTACTAAGCCGTCTGTAATGGCCATGACGGTGATTGAAATGATCTCACCGTTGTTGCCGAAAAATGTGGCGCCACTGGCAAAATCGACCCGGTAGCAGCCTCCCGGATCAAGACGATAGGTCTCTTCCAGCGCCGAGTAGTCGATTTTACCGGCGACAAAGGACCCGGCTGGCTCCTCTCCCTCGACACGGAACGTGGCGTGGTCGGAGAAGATTTCAACCAGGACATTCAGCGTGTTCTCACGAAACGATGGCGAGAACGCCAACGCCGACGTGAACAAAAGCGCGGAGATGAGCGCTGCGGCGAGGACCATTCGCAGTACGCGGGAAGTCTTGCGCTTCTTTGACCGTTCATAGGTCAGCGCCTCTTCGATAAACTCATCGTCGATCCCATTCATTGCGCTGGAGAATTTCTGAGCCAATGTCAACAAGCCAAAACACCCCTTACTGCAAGATGCGTTTGTAATTGCTTACGGATTCGGGAAAGCCGGACAGAGACATTCTTTTCCGTCAGACCGGTTCGAGCCGCAATTTCTGCATAGCTGTCGGAGAACCAGTAGCGCCGCAGGAAGATCACGCGGTTTTCCTGTGACAGGCCCCTGAGAAAGTCTTCAATGATCGCAATCAACTCTTTTTCCTCGAGAGAGTCTTCAACCGAGACTGAGGAAGAAAGGCAATTTTCCAATTCCTCCATTGTCGAGTCGTAATTGCTGTTTCGCTTGAGAGCTGTATTGGCCCGATAACGCATGATAGAAATATTCCGAACGATCTTGCAGACAAAGACGGACAGCGGATTGGGTCTGTGCGGAGGAATCGCATTCCAAACGCCGAGATAGGCATCATTCACGCATTCCTCTGCGTCCTGTTGATCCTTCAAAATGCTGCGGGAAAGATTATGACAAATCGCCCCATATTTGCCGTCCAGCGCTTCGATTGCAAGCTCAGAACGTGCAAAGAACAAATCAATGATCTTAATATCATCCACAAGGAATCACACCCTTCTATCTATTAACTTGCAAGCCAGAGTGAAATACTACATCAAAGCAAGAATTTTTATCGAAAATTTTGGTGGATCGCCTATTCTCCGCTGTCGTATTGCTGTCCCAACATAAAAAGCAATACGACCAGCAAGATCTCATTTCTTCACCCAGACCGGTTTTCGTTCCATTCTATAACAGATGTGCGGGGATATCAAACCCTCGAAGGATTTCGAAATATCTATAGTGTACGTGTATGGTTTGGCACGGAAAACAACCTATAATTTACATTGATGTACCACTTGAAGAACATTTTGCACATAGCTGAAAATGTTTATTTGGCTAACTTGTCGAAAAATGAATGGCGCGTTATTCCTTGTAAGAATGCGTTCTCTTTTTACATCTATATATCAGACGTTAAAAGAATTATTGACTTATCCCATCAGCTCCTTTAGTATGGCTATTGATAAAACAAAACGATTTTGCAGTGGAGGCATTCTCATGGAAAGAAGCGGAATAGACAAACTCAAAAAAGCCTGCATAATACTCCCATTGGTTGTTGCGGTCATATTCAATTCCAGTGTTGCAGCTATTGATCGTGAGAATAATTCCAAACTGAGCTGCGGAATAGATTCCTATTATGTGAAAGACATGGTAGCTCAAGATAATCATATGTGGCTTCTTTTGCATGATAACTCGATAGGCAAAGATGCAGTAGCCTGTATAAATGAAAAGACGCTTGAATTGCAGGCATGCTATCGAAGCGGCGAAGATTTAGAAGATGAGATGATCATTCAGAATATGTCTGTCCAACCAAATGGCTCAGTTTGGCTTGACCTATTCTATCCGAAGAATCCAAAGGGTTCGCAATACAGCTTTTTTATTCTTCAAGACAATGTTAATGTAGCTGCGGCCAGTAATGTTGTCCTCTGCGAAAATGTTGCCTTATGGGGAAATGGAGGTTCGTTGTGTTACTGGGATAGCGATGAGATTGTCAAATCTGTGGACATTCCTGCTGGCACAGAGCCTTATGCGATTTCGGCATTGAATGGCAGGCCATGTTTTGTAGATGCCTATACTGGCAAGGTATTCCTTTTGAATGAACACGGAAAATGGATCAATCAGTACAGTATCCCAGTTAGCGATAATAAGGTTTTGCCCCAAGAATTTGTGAACTTTTACGCTTCCATGACAAGCTGCGGTAACGAGGTGTACTTGTCGTATCTTGTCGGCCCGGAAAAGAGCAATAGTCTGAACAGAGGCGGCCTTGTGAGGCTCAGCGACGGAAAAAGGCTGGGAGACACTGCCGGTTTGATCGTTCATGCCAAGAAGCAAAATGATGATTCTGTGCAGCTTTATATGACCAACGGTTTCTCCGACAATTCCAAGCTGAAAGAGTACCAACAGCTGTCTATTAAATCAGACACAATCACCGAAGCAAGGGCTTTCCAACAAGACGGCGACAATACGGCTATATATTTGCCGGCAGAGTGGCAGTATAGGGACAACCTCGGCCGTCTATGGGGATGGTCAGAGACAATTCGGAATAGTATTACCTGCATTGATACGGATAGCCTTACAGATTCCGACACTAAGTTCAGCACATCTACCGATTATTATGGCTTCCTGGACGCGGATGAGTCAGCATGGTATGGAAGTCAGCAACAGGGCGTTATAAAGTCAGTTGTCCAGTTGGGCATTATGAACGGATATACTGACGGTACATTTCACCCTATAGGCAATATCACACTGAGCGAAGCAATTAAAATGTCTGCTGTTGTCCATGCCACATGTAATAACCAGACAATCTCTTTTTCAACATCAGATGGTGGTAAATGGTATGATGCCTATCTGAACTATTGTGTAAAAAATCGAATTGTCTCGAGCGACGAATATTCCAGCCTCGATGCTTACGCAACAAGAGCGCAGATAGCACATATTTTCGCGAAAGCAACATCTGATTTTGCCGTTGTCAACGACATTGACTATGATTATATTCCTGACGTAAGCGAACGAAGCGAATACGCTGATGAGATACTTGCTCTTTACAGAGCAGGCATCTTGACCGGAGATGAAAGAACCAGAGCATTCAGACCATCTGACACCATTACACGTGCTGAAGCAGCTGCAATAATCTCGAGAGTAGCTTTGCCTACGACGCGAATCAAAATCGTTTAAAATGGGAAATGAAAAATTCTGTACCCTATGCAGAGGCACTGCAATGGAGCATGATCTGGAAAAGTTAGCGGTTACGGCATTGCCTATCTCTGCAAGTCCTATAATGAGGCACGATTTCTGCATAGAATCTTGGAAACATTGTGAGCAAGTGAAATCCGAATTGTTTGCGTTTATGGTTTAAACCATAAATGCCTAGAAGTAAGTTGGGATTCTATCTGTTATTGACACGTATTTTAGAGCCAGTTTGCTATCCTCATCAAATCTTCCATATACCGATACGTCATCGGAGAGCATTCTTGGAGCAAAGATATAGAATTGGTATTTCCTGCGTACTTCACCCAATAGGCAAAGCAGTCTGCGAAGTATTCTCTGGCGTTGGTTTTGGCATAGTTCCGCAGCGGCGCGGCGGCAGCTTCTGCACGAAAGAGCTGTTCATGCTCTGCGGGGAATCCCCGCGTCCAATCGAGGAAATGTCCGAATTCGTGGAGCGTCGCGCTGGCCTCCGAGATGTAGATGGTTTTCTGGCTGTAGTTGGTGGCTCCAATGCAGCTCATGTTCAGCTGCTTGCTGAGTTCGCTGATGTAGTCAAAGTCGATGCGGTATGTCCAGCCGGCGGCGTTGAAGGCGGCAAGCACCGGCTCCGGCACCTGCCGCAGCGCCACCAGGTAGTCATTGATGTTGACGCCTGCCGCGTTTACCAGAGCCACCGGCGCGGGCGGAGCCTCCACGGTGAAGGCTCGGGTCAGAATGGCGCGAAGGAGCATGGCAGCGTCCCTGCGGGTGACGATCTCGTTTGCATCATCCTCCTCGCCGCAGAGTTGAAGTTCTTTTCCAATGCGGATGCAGTTTTCATAATCGGATAGTGTCACACCGCCCTCATAAAGGACACTGTCATAGATGGGAATTTTGGCTGCGGCAAGGGCGCTTTTGTAGAGCGCACCTCGGCAGAGCTGCGTATTGGGCGTGGAAATCGCAGTCTCACTCAACCATCCTTTTCGATAGGATTGCTCCACAGCACTTTGGCTCAGTTCGTTACATGAGTTTCCTTTAGTCTCCACACCGTAGGCGCGACAGAGCATGATAGCCCATTGACTTGTTGTGATTGGCGTGTCCGGTGAAAAGGTGTTGTTTCCCGTGCCGCGGGTAATCTCATGCTCCGCAAGATATATCACACTCTCGTAGCAGTCCGCAGTCTCTGGCACGTCATCAAAGCCTGTGCAGGCAGCGGAAGCGGCTGTGGGCAGGATCAATGCCAGGACAAGGGTGCAAACAGCCAACGCTGTTCTTCTAACGATCATCTTCATAAGTTCCTCCATATTCTTGTTCTTTCTCTGTCCTGTATCCTCCGATAGAGTAGGCTCTTCTGGATGCGCCATGGTGACGCTACCCTATGGACAGAATTTTGAAAGGGAAAACGTCACAGTCCCCCCTTGGCGAGAGGCTGTGACGTTTTCTGCTTGGCCAGCCGATATAAATTGCTCGTGAGACTGCCGTTGGAGCGGCGGCGGTTCTGCTTCTCAATGAGCTGCCTGCGCTCCAAATCTGCCAGAGCCCGCTGGACTGTCCGCGGCGAAAGTCCCAATTCTCGGGCGATGGTCTTGATCCCAGGCCAGCAGACACCGGAGGCGTCCGCCCGGTCCCGCAGGTAGATATAGACCGCCTTCTCCCGGTGGCTCAGATGCTCCTCGGCGTAAATAAAGTTGAATTGACTCATCTTCCACCCTCCATATTATAGGGACTCTTTGTGCAGCTCCGATGGATGCTGCGAACGAGTTCGCCCTGGTCTATGTAGGCGATCTTCCGGGCCGCCCGCTCCGGCATCCGGTAGCCGTCCGGGTCAAAGGTGATGCCCCAATCCAGAAAGAGACGCAGTTTGGTGCGCATGGGATGAGTTCCCGTTTTCATCACCACAAACTCTCCCTTGGGGATGGATTTCAATTCATCCGGCGTCATGAGCGCACGCTCCATCATCTGCAAGGACTGGCTGCTCTCTTTCCCCTGACTGACGGAGCCGGACAGCACGGTCCTGCTGCCGAGGGCAGCGGAGAGGGCATCTGCCGTTTTACTCTGGGGCGAAAAGCCGCCGAAGATGGTGTCCTGGCAGTTGTCACATATAATTTCCGCGCCTTCTTTACCATAGTTCTTCTCCAGTTGGGCGAGGCTCTGGATAATGGGTACCAGCGTCAGCCTGCGGGAGCGTCCCGCGCTGAATAGGGGCAGAATGTCAAAGGGTGGCATTGTACCAAGTTCATCGCAAAACAGCACCACGCGGTTTTTGAGCCTGCCGCCGGTTTCATCCGCCACGGAGAACAATTCGCGGGACAGATTTTGGATCATGAGCGCCGCGATGAAATTCTTTGCCGGATCTTCTTCCGGTAAAATCAGGAAGATGGCGCACTTCTCCGAGGCAAACATTTCAGCGTTGATGGGGCTGTCGTAGCAGATGACCTGCTCCAGTTCCGTATCCAGAAAGGCGTTGAGGCGGGACATGACGGTGGACATGACCGAAGCCATAGATTGATCCGCACTGGTGAGTGCGGCGCCCGCCAGCCACCGAGCCTTATGCTCCGGTGGCAGCTCATCCATGAGCAGCTGAAAGCCGTTCTTGCCTCTTGACTTCGGCACCGCCAGCAGATCCTGCACCAGTTTGAAGGCGGATACGATGTGCCGCTTCTCCGGCTCCCCATCCTTTGGCGAGGCGAACTCCGCCAGCAGGAGCACAATGGCAGTCAGGAGCCCCTCGGCGCTGTCATAGAAGAAGGCATTCTCGCCGTATTGGGCAGCGTCGCCGTCCGGGTTGATGATAGTCTTGGCGAGGATCTTGGCGTATTTCTCCGCCTTGGCCCGCGCCGCCAAATTGGACGGATCTGCTCTCGCAATATCCATGTAGTGATTCATCAGCGTCAGAAAGTTGAAGCCGTCCGAGCGGGTGGGATTCCGCAGGTCGATGACGGAAACCCGGTAGCCGTAGTACCGGGAGGCGATGGCGCCGTAGTTCCGCGCCAGACCCCCCTTGGTGTCCAGCGCCAGATAGCTCATGCCGCTGGCGCTGGCGTACTCCAAATTTGCATATAAAAAATACGCGGTTTTGCCCACGCCGGAAGCGCCGATCATAAGGCAATGGATGTCATCGCTGTCCACCAGTGCGGCGAGCTCCTGCGGTTGCCCCTTGCAACCGAGGATCAATCCCTGCTCCGTGGGGAGATTCTGTCCTTTGCGCCACTCTCTGACCTTGAAGGGCACATGGGCATAGGTCTGCCTGATTTCCTTGTCGGTGGCCCATCGGGCTGTGCCGTGCTGCCCATCGCCCACAGTGCGGGATTTGATATTGCCAAGGGTATAGTGATGAGACATCATGGACAGCCCTCCGATGACAAGGAACATCGCCGCTCCCGCTGCGATCAGGATCCAGATACTTGCGTTCAACATTTCACCTCATTTCATTCATAGCAAGGCCCTGAGCGTTTTCGCTGCTCAGGGTCAGATCGTCATTCCAGTCTTTGCTTTCCGGGATTAGGCGCTCCACGGAATAGCGCACCTCTAACTGATTCTGCATCCGGCGGCTGGCCTGATTACCAGCTTCATCGTTATCGAGGCAGAGCAGGACGGTGTCGAGCTGCGGCACTTGTTCCAACATCTGCAATACTGGCTGAATGGATGTGCCGCAACAGGCTACATAGCTGTGCCGCTGCCAGTTCTCCGGATAAAGGGTGATGAAGGACAGCATATCGATGGGTGCTTCAAACACATACAGACTTCTGTCTGTGCCGACATAATGGAAGCTGTATCGTGGATCACTGCCCTCGACGTTCAAGCGGAAGGCTTTTCCGTAGCTGTTGGCGCTGCGCTTGTGGGCGTGGCGAGGGACACCCTCCGTATCCATGCCGACAAACACGGCGTTGTGATACTCGGCATCTTCATACAGAAGTCCGGCCTTGGCGAAGTGCGCTACCACATCTCTTGCGATGCTGCGATGTTTGATGAGATACGCAAACACTCTGCGCATCTCTTTGTTGGCGGGGGGCAGTGCAAATGGTTTCACCGGTTCCTCGGTGCGCTCCCCGGCAGAGGGATACGCTGTTCCCAGTTCACCGCCCAGCAGCATTGTCACTGCGTCCGGGTAGCTAAGGCCGTAGAATCGCTGCACAAAGCTGA
>OGOD01002185.1_pt1 | contig 10167 bp, 8 predicted proteins | sample 1573631 | NCBI WGS metagenome assembly OGOD01 (sample SAMEA2581895, study PRJEB24529) | metagenome | biome: Human gut stool | place: China | collected 2011
CAATTTTAATTAGATATCCACGAGGTGGAGAAGATACAGAAGTCAAGTTTAAAAGTCATGCCAAGATAGAATTAGGAAAAGCTGAAGTATTGCATGAAGTTAAGAAGTTAGAAAATCCAACTAAAGAAGTTACAATAATAGCAATTGGGAAAACGGTTTCAGAAGCAGTAAAACTGGCTGATAGAATGCAAAAAGAAGAAGGAATAACCCCAGAAATAATAAATGCAAGATTTCTTAAGCCATTTGACTCTGAAAAAATGATTCAAAGCATTCAGAGAACCAAAAATGTAATTACCATAGAAGATGGTACTGTAATAAATGGCCTTGCTACAACCGTAAAAGAATTGATAGTTGATAACAATATTCAGAATGTGAAGTTTAAAAGTTATGCATATCCAGATAAATTTATTATGCACACGTGAGATCGCTTTTTTTTGGTGCAAAATTGCACACTTGAAAACGCTTTTTTTCCGTGCAATCTTGCACCAAAAAAAGCGTTTTCAAGTGTGCTAAATTTCTTTATTTAAATTACCATTAGTGTAATCAGGTCCTTCTAATTTTTTACCAGTTTTCGCAATACTGATAATAGAATTTAGTTGTTCAATAGATTCATCCAAAGCGTCAATTCTAATAGAGTTTGAACATATATTTTTGTGTTCAATGGATGTAATTTTACTATTATAAATTGTTGTTACAGTGTCGATATTATCAGGCATTATTCTAAATAAAAAGCCAAGTCTGTCTTTTAAATAGAATTTTTCAGAACTGTTACATAAATGTTTGCAAGAAGCATAGCATTTATTTGATTTTCCAAGCAAACAATAATTAGAATTCATTAGTGGTGTTCTGCCATATACAATTAATTCTGTTGGAATATTTGAATTTGTAGCAAGTTGTTGCAAATTTGAGGAATTTAACTCAGGTGATAATGTAACTTTGTTACAATTCAATTGATCAATTGTAAATCTATTAAAAACATTAAAAGTATAATTGCAAATAAATTCATATTTTTTATAATTTTTCAAAAGTTCAAAATTTCCAATATTAGAAACTACAAAGCCTTTGATATTGTAAGAATTCAGGATGTCAGGCAAGTTTTTACTAATCAATCTATTGTAATTGTTTCTAATAATTGTAGGAAAATAAATATATGTATTAAACTTGTTAGTAAAATACTGCAAAATAGAGGTATATCCAGTCAATATAAAATATTTAAATGGAATATATATATTATCAACATTCTTAAGCTCAGTATATTCGTAATTTTTATTAAGAAGGTTAAGCAAAAGGCTGACTTTTTTATATGATTCTATGGGCTCATTATTAATATTTGATGAAATAGGTAAGTTAAAATGTGAAACTAAATCTCGCCTGAAAGAGGCAATAAGAAGTTCTTCATATTTTGATAGCACTGTTCTTCTAAGTTCATTAATGCAACTAAATCCTTTTATAAAAAGTCCATCATCTAAATCAATTTCAATATTTGAAAATTGATAAGGAGTATTGTTTGTCTTAGAAAGTTGAGTGATTAAGCGCTCTTTAGTAATTGGTAAATTAGTAGCAATTTCTGGAATTACATCAGAATGTATACTAACTTCAATTCCGTTTTCATCAAAAATAGTTAATTCTATTGGTAAATCTTTATGAACAATCAACTTGCAATTCAAATTTCGTTTTATATTTTCTTTATTAAGAGTTTCAAGTGCAGAAAAAGTTAAAGCCTTATCAGAAATTTTGAAAATTTTATTTCCAACAAATATGTTGCCCTTCATTCTACCGATTTTTATAATATCACCAGGGTTGGCTTGGCGAATATTTTTGTCTTTAATCATCAATTCAGAAACGGTATATAAAGATGTTTCATGCTTTTTATTTTCAATTGAAATCTTATCTCCAACATTTAAAACCCCACTAGTTGTAAAGGTTATATGGCCTTTATTATTGTTAAACTTTGAAATATTGCCAAGAAAAACCCCCATATTGTTTGACTTTTCAGAATAAACCAAGTTTTTGTTTGGAGAACCTGAAAGATGTCCATCAGAAAAGCCACCTCGGTTGAAAACCTGAAGTAAATCTTGTTTGTCTTGAACATCAATTTTGTAGAGCTTATTTGACTCAGCGGATTTTGCTAAATCTAAATATTTGCGATAAATTCTTGTAACAGTTGCAACATACTCAGGCGTTTTCATACGTCCCTCAATTTTCAAACAAGAAACACCAGCTTTTATAAGTTGAGGCAAATAATCTAAACCGCACAAATCTCTTGGACTCATTAAATAGCCTTTATCCAAAGTTTCTGATTGGTTAGTCAATTCATAAGGGAGTCTGCAAGGTTGGGCACACTTGCCACGATTACCAGAGCGACCGCCAACCATACTTGAAAATAAGCATTGACCTGAGTATGAAATACATAAAGCACCATGTACAAAAACTTCAATTTCTACATTTGAATTTTTGCAAATATGTTCTATTTCTGGCAAAGAAAGCTCACGTGAAAGAACAACTCGAGAAAAGCCTAATTCTTGAAGCTTTAAAACACCTTCTAGATTATGAACCGAAAGTTGCGTACTTGCATGAACTGCTAATCCAGGAAAATTTTCAATTAAATATTTTGCAAAGCCTAAATCTTGAACGATAATTGCATCAATTCCATAGATATAAGCTTTTTCAGCTAATTTAATAGCATCATTAAATTCATTATCTTTAAGTAAAGTATTAAGAGTCAAATTAGTTTTTATACCACGAATTTTTGCGTAGGTAATAGCCTTTTTTAAATCATCATCATTAAAATTAGAAGCAAAAGCTCTTGCACTAAAACTATTTGCTCCAAAATATACAGCATCTGCACCATTTTGTACAGCTGCTTTTAAACATTCAAAATTGCCCACAGGGGCTAATAATTCACACATATTTTTCCTCTTTCTACCCATGAGATATAGGGTCGTTTCCATTCTTTGAATATTATATCATACTTTGTTTGTTTTGGGAAGATTTTATTTAAGACGAAAATTCGTATGTAAACCAAAGACGCGGACTTAAAAATGTTTTGACAAGTGCTAATGTTATTAATATCTGTTTTTGTTCTAGTAAGTGCTAATGTTTTTTCTATTACAAAAATGTTACAAATTGATAAAAAGGACAAAATTTATTGACGAAAAAAAACAGCAATGATATAATAAACTCGATTAAAAAGAAAAAAATTAGGGAGGAAAAACACATGAGATGCCAAGAAAAATCAGGGCGAAAAATAAAGGCTATATTTGCGATGATTATAGTAATGTTAATAATAAGTAATATATTTTTAGGAATTATAGAAACAAATGAAGTATTAGCAGCAACTACATCAGAAGATATAAATGCAATAGATATTGATTTATTTAATGATCAATTATTAAAATTATTAAATGGTGAAGAAGTAGAATTACCAGAATTTGATTTCAAAGTTGGAACAAAAAGATATAATGGCAAAAAAATGAAACTAGCAGATGACGAAATCCTTGTAATAGAAGGAATACATTGCTTAAATGACAAATTAACAAGCCAAATATCAAAAGAACAAAAATATAAAATATATATCAGTGCATTAACAGTATTAAATATGGATAGATATAACAGAATATCAACAACAGACACAAGACTTGTAAGAAGAATTGTTAGAGATTATCAATTTAGAGGATATTCAGCATTACATACATTAAACACATGGCACAAAGTAACAGAAGGAGAAGAAAAAAACATATTCCCATATCAAGAAGAAGCAGACAGTATGTTTAATTCATCACTAATATATGAAATTGCAGTATTAAAAGATTATGCAGTTCCATTATTAAAAGAAATAAATAACACAATGCCAGAATATTCAGAGGCAAAAAAATTACTATCATTACTAGAATATTTTGAATCGGTTCCATCAGAATATGTACCAACAAATTCATTATTAAGAGAATTTATAGGTGGAAGTATATTTTACGAAAAATAAAAAAATTCGATAAAGGACAAAATCTATAAAACTGGGTAGTGCAGAAGATAGTATATTATAAAAATATGATATAATAATTATTTTTAAAGCAACTACATCATAAACAAATAATTATAACAAATATGGAAAGGAATAAATGAAACATGGAAGATAGTTTATTTACAAAAATAGATGAAGGCTTTGTTTGCGAAAATTGTGGAAGAAAAGTAGAAAAACTTGGATATACTTGTAGAAATCATTGTCCATATTGTTTACACTCAAAACATGTAGATGTAAACCCAGGTGACAGAAAGGAAACATGTCATGGAGATTTAGAACCAATAGGTATAGAACTAAATCCTAAAAAAGGATATGTAATAATATTTAAGTGCAAAAAATGTGGAATGATAAGAAAAAATAAAGCTGCCAAAGATGATAATATGGATTTAATTATAAAATTAAGTGCTAATAATGAAATTATTTAGCAGAAAGGAATTGCTTATGAACTTACCAAATAAATTAACTATTTTTAGAATAATATTAGTACCAATAATGGTAATAATACCATTCTTTAATATAGATGGCGAAATGTTTAATATACCAATAACATGGTTATTAATAGATTTAATTTTTATAATAGCTTCAATTACTGATAAACTAGATGGATATTTAGCAAGGTCAAGAAATGAAGTAACAACATTTGGAAAATTCCTAGATCCAATAGCAGATAAAATTCTAGTATTAGCTGCTATGATAATGTTAGTAGAAGCTACAAAATTACCAGCATGGATTCCAATAATTGTTTTATTTAGAGAATTTATAGTATCAGGATACAGACTAATAGCTGTAGAAAAATCAGGAAATGTAATTGCTGCATCTATATGGGGAAAATTAAAAACTGTTACACAAATGTTAGGATTAATTATTGAATTAATTGATGTTAACTCATTTGGGAAATTTTTAGATGGAAGTTTATCTGGAATAAATTTAATCATAAACATTGCAAGTACAACAATGCTAGTAATATCAGTAATAGCAACAATCTTTTCAGGCTGGGAATACATAAAAAACGGAAAAGATTTATTATTAGACAAATAGAAAAAAAGGGGGAAAAGGGGATGGTTCTCTTTTCCCATATTTAGGAAAAAGGGACAGATTTTCTTACCATTTTGTTACCTATTATAATACTAAAATTATTTGAATTGATTATTTTCTTGAGGGAGAATGTGAGAGGAATGAATTTATTATGAATGATATTGAAGCAAAAGAAAGAATTAAAGAGCTTAGAGCTACATTAGAATATCATGCAAAAAAATAATATGATGAAGATAAACCAGAAATAACTGATTATGAATATGATATGATGATGAATGAGCTTAAAAGTTTAGAAAAACAATTTCCAGAACTAATTGATAAAGAATCATTAACTCAAAAAGTTGGTGGACATGTAAAAGAAGGATTTAAACAAGTTGAACACGAAGTTCCTCTTCAAAGCTTGCAAGATGTTTTTTCTTATGATGAATTACGAGATTTTGATGATAGAGTAAAAAAACAATTGCATGATGGTGGGGCAAATTTAAAATATGTTGTAGAAACTAAAATTGATGGTTTATCTATGGCTATTGAATATAAAGATGGAAAATTTGTAAGAGCTGCTACAAGAGGAAATGGTTTAATTGGTGAAGATGTTTCAGCAAATGCTCTAACAATTAAATCTATTCCAAAAGAGCTTAAAGAGCCAATAAATATAATTGTAAGAGGCGAAGTTTTTATAGGTTCAAAAGAATTTGAAAAGTTAAATGAAGAGCGTGAAGTTTTAGGACAATCACTATTTGCAAATGCAAGAAATGCTGCAGCAGGTTCACTTAGGCAATTAGATTCAAAAATAACTAAAACAAGACCTTTAGATATATTTATTTTTAATGTTCAAAAACTAGAAAATAATCCATTTAATTCTCATTATGAACAATTGAATTATTTAGATAAACTTGGATTTAATGTTAATCCAGTCAGAATTTTATGTAATAATATAGATGAAGCAATTGATGCAATTACAAAAATAGGAGAAGACAGAGAAAATCTTTCTTTTGGAATAGATGGAGCTGTTATCAAAGTAGATAATTTAGATTATCGTGAAGAGCTTGGAACAACTTTTAAAACACCAAGATGGGCAATTGCATATAAATATCCACCAGAGCAAAAGGAAACTTTGTTAAAAGATATAGTATGTCAAGTTGGAAGAACTGGAGCAATAACACCAATGGCAATATTAGAGCCAGTAAAAGTTGCAGGTTCTACAATATCAAAAACAACATTGCATAATGAAGATTTTATAAAGGAAAAAGATTTAAAAATAGGTGATAGAGTAATAATTCAAAAAGCTGGAGATGTTATTCCAGAAGTTGTAGAGGCTGTAAAATCAAAAAGAACTGGAGAAGAAAAAGAGTTTATAATGCCAAAAGTATGCCCAGTATGTGGTGCTCCAACAATAAGAGAAGATGGTGAAGCTGTTACAAGATGTACTGGAATTGAATGTAGTGCAAAGGCCTTAAGAAACATTGTACATTTTGCTTCAAAAGAAGGAATGGAAATTGATGGTCTAGGTTATAGCATAATAGAACAATTGTTAGATAAAAAATTAATAAATAATATTGCAGATATTTATAGTTTGAAATTAGAAGATGTTGCATCATTAAAAAAGAATGGAAAAAAATTCGCACAAAATTTAATTGATGCTATTGAAAAAAGTAAAAGCAATGATTTATTTAAATTAATAACAGGACTAGGAATTCGTCATATTGGAGCAAAATCAGCAAAGAATCTAGCTAGAAAATTTAGAACAATGGACAACCTAATGAATGCATCTATAGAAGAGCTAAGTGTACAAAATGATGTAGGAGAAATTACAGCAAAAAGTATATATGAATTTTTTAGAGAAGAGCACTCAATCGATTTAATAAATAAATTAAAACTAGCGGGAGTAAATATGGAATCGTTGGAAGAGGAAAACACTGATAATAGATTTGAAGGCAAAACTTTTGTATTAACAGGTGCTCTTTCAAAATATTCAAGAGATGAGGCTAGTGATATAATTGAAAAATTGGGAGGAAAAACATCTGGTTCAGTTTCTAAAAAATCATCATATGTATTAGCTGGAGAAGATGCAGGAAGCAAATTAACAAAAGCACAAAATCTAGGAGTAACTGTAATTACAGAAGAAGAATTTGAAGAAATGATAAAATAAAAATAGTACAGGAGCGAATATGAATAAAAAATATACATTTGAAGATTTTGAAAATGATTTAGATAATGGATATCAAATATTTTTTACATATGTAAGAAATAGATATGTTGTATTTAAAACAGCAGAAAACTGCTATACACAAAAATTATTATCAGACCATCCAAAAAATCCACAACCAAGAATGCAAATAGTAACTCACAAAAGAATTTTTGAAATGTTTCCATTTATGGAAGAGTTTGAATATAAAGTAGGAGAGTAACATAATTTTTTGTTTAATACTTTACATTTAAATAAAGGGAGTGAAATGTTATGGAATATGATATTGAAGAAGTAAAATCAAATTCAAAAGATAAACAAAAATTTATGGAATATGTAAAGGCAGATGGTTTATTACTAGAATGGGCGTCACCAGAATTACAAAATGACAAAGAGCTTGTACTAGAAGCGGTAAAATGCGATGGTGGAGCTTTAGAGTTTGCAAGTGATAGATTGAAAGACGACAAAGATGTTTTACTTGCAGCTGTTGAAATAAAAGGTTGGGTATTATGCTATGCAAGCGAAAAACTAAGAGCTGACAAAGAAGTTGTATTAAAAGCTGCTCAAAGAGATGGCCAAATTTTATATTATGCTAGTCAAAAACTAAGAGATGATAAAGATGTAGTCCTTTCAGCAGTAACCAATAAGGCAATAATATTAAAATATGCTAGTCAAAGGCTAAGAGCAGATAAAGACATAGCATTAGCGGCAGTAAAACAAAACAAAAAATCTTTTAGCTATATAGCAGATGAATTAAAAAATGATGAAGATATACAAAATATAATAAATCCACCACAGGAGGGGTAAATAAAAAGTCGCATAAAGCGACTTTTTTTAAATTTCAATACTAGGATTATATCTTTCAAGCCACATATTAACTTGACACAAATAGGCCATAAGCTGTGGTCCTGTCATAAGTTGCCCAAACCAAGGACGAGTAAATGCTTTACCATCAGTTTCTAAAATTTCTAAGATATAATTTCTATTAAGCAAATTATTAATTGGAGCATTCGAATCATTCATAATTTTAGTAAGCATATCTTTAACAGTAGCTAAATAAGTTGGATTCCAAGTTTTGGGATATGGGCTCTTTTTTCTATCAACAATTTCTTCAGGTAAAAGGTCTTTCATAATATATCTAAGTAATCCTTTTTCACGACCGTGTAAAGCTTTCATCTCCCAAGGAATATTCCATACATATTCAGCTAAACGGTAATCGCAGAAAGGAACTCTAAGTTCAAATCCATTATACATTGCCATTCTATCTGATCTATCTAATAGTGTTTGCATAAACCAATTTAATGTAAGATGTGAAATTCTTCGCTTTTCAGCAGTTTCCATAGAATCTTCATCAAGAATATCAACTTCATTTAAACTTTCTTGATATCTATAGTCAATATAATTTTTTAAATTTACTTTAGATGCAATTTGTGGATTTAACAAATTTTGTCTTTCTGTAATAGCAATTGACCAAGGAAAAGTATTACTGTTTAAAGCATCAGCTCTAAAGAACCACGGATAACCACCAAAAATTTCATCAGCACATTCACCAGTTAAAGATACTGTTGCATTTTGTTTTACTTTTTTACAAAATAAAAGTAAAGAAGAGTCAACATCAGCCATACCAGGAAAATCGCGGGAAATCATAGCATCTTCAAGAGCAGATGCAAGTTCTGGTGTATCTAAAACAACAGTATGATGATTTGTATTTAGTTTTTCAGTCATTAAATTAATGTAGTAATTATCTGAATTGGGCTGAAAATCAGTTTTTACAAAGTTTTTATCGTTATCTACATAATCAACCGAATACGTATTTAAAGGTGGAAGATTATGCTTTTTACAATATTTTGATGCATATAATGTAATTATACTTGAATCAAGACCACCAGATAAAAATGTACATAAAGGAACATCAGAAACAAGTTGCCTACTTATACTGTCTTCAAGTAAAAAACGCACATTATCACAAGTTTTTCCAAGGTTATCAGTATGAACTTTACTTTCAAGCTTCCAATATCTTTCAATATGTAAACCATTTTCATTAAATATTCCAAAATGAGCAGGTTTAATTTCATAAATGTTTTTAAATATACCAAGACCAGCAGATCGCGCCAGACCAATTCCAAAAAGTTCAGCAATACTTTGTTCATCTAATTTAGCTTCAATACCCGGGTATTTAAATAAAGCCTTTATTTCTGAGGCAAATACAAGTGTATTATTATATATAGTATAAAATAAAGGTTTAACTCCAAAATGGTCTCTAGCTAAAAAGATCTCATTTTTTTTACTATTCCAAATTGCAAAAGAAAAAATACCATTCAGTTTTTTTACAACATCATATTTCCAAAAAATAAAACTTTTCAAAAGTACTTCAGTATCTGAATATGAATCAAAAGTAAAACCATTTTCTTCAAGTTCAGATCTAAGATCTTTTGTATTGTATAATTGACCATTATAAACAATAGTGTAAAGATTACCATCTTTCATTGCACTCATAGGCTGTTTACCACCATCAGGGTCAACAACAATTAATCTTTTATGACCAAGACAAATGTGCTCCTCGTAATAATATCCATCTTCATCAGGACCTCTTTTAGAAATTGATTCATTCATATTATAAATATTAGTTTTAGAAGAAATATTTTCTTTTAAATTAGCAAAACCAACAAAACCACACATAAAATTAACCTCCGTTATTGTATTTTATATGAATAGTATATTCAAAAACTTTTAAAAGTTTACGAATATAAAAAAATGGGGTTAAATAACTGTTGACAAAACTGGAAAAAACTAGTATACTTTTAAAGTGATATTTAAACTGTCAAATTATTAGTATACATATACAGAGATACTAATTGGCAAAGGAGGGATAATAATGGCACAACCAAAAAGAAGATGGTCAAAAGCTAGAACACATAGCAAAAGATCA
>OGOD01002187.1_pt1 | contig 10160 bp, 10 predicted proteins | sample 1573631 | NCBI WGS metagenome assembly OGOD01 (sample SAMEA2581895, study PRJEB24529) | metagenome | biome: Human gut stool | place: China | collected 2011
TTTGAGGGAATGAACATGGCAGGTGCGATACTTGAGGAGACTATGGACGCCCAGAAAGATGTTATTAAGGAGCTTTCACTGACCGATGAATTTAACTATTTAAAACAGTTGTCACAGCTTGGCTCAAACAGTATTTTTGCCGAGATAAACGGAGCTGCAGATGACAGTAAAGTGACGGCAGATGATGTTTTGAAAATATCAGATGAACTTACGGTCGAGATAAAGGAGCACTTAAAGAAAAGCAGCCGTATGGTAAGGCGTGCAATTATGGCAAATACGATAGACAAGCTTCCGGTATTTTTTAATAGTCCGCAGGAGGTAGCAGAGTATGTCACAATGTCGCTTGAACAGTGTGACGATGAGGCGGAGAAATATGCGTCAAAACAGCTTATTATGGAAATGATGTTCTAATTTATTGCCCGGGAAGGATTTTAGATATGATAAAAAGACAGAAAAACAAAAATTCTTCAGTGATATGGAACAAAAAGATATATATGGATGAAAAAGTGCACAGAGAGCCGATAAAGTACAGACGACGGATAGAAAGAGGAAAACTTATACCTGAATGTTTTTGTATATCACTTCCGACAAATAATGAAAATGCACTTGACATATATTCATCAAGGGAATTCTGGTTCAAATACCAGGCTGAAATTGGGATAGAAATAGTAGGTCTTGCAGCCGATTATAACGGGGCGGTAGGATTGGTTGAAAGAATAGTATCTGACATAATAAGTGAAAAAGGGGAGTTTAATTCAAAAACAGTATCCGAATATTTTAGATAAAGGGGGAAAGAGCAATGTTTTTTACGATATTGGCGATAATAGGAAAAATATTACTGACGATATTAAAAATATTGCTCTTTCTTTTATTGCTTGTTTTACTTGTCACAGGGCTTGTCCTATTCGTTCCGGTCAGATATGATTTTAGCGGCAGTTATCATGGAGATGATATAAGGGCAGATGGTGAAGTTTCGTGGCTTATTCATTTCATCTCATTGAGATTTTGGTATAGGGACGGTAAAACACCGTATATACTAAGGATAGCAGGGATAAAGATACTGCCGGGAAAAATAAAAGAGAAACAGGAGCGGAAAGGTAAACAAAAAGCGGGGGCAAAACATAAAAATAAAAAGACTGCTCGAAAGAGTAATAAGACTACCGCAGAAAATGAAAGCAAAGATAGTGTTGTAAAGGGTGGTAAAGATTTTTTTAGAAAAAATGATGCGGACAGAGCAGATGCAGGAGAGGAAAAGCTGGAAGATGTGCAGAAAGTTGACTTGAAAAAAGACATAGAAGATAAAACATATCCTTTGAAAACAGCAGAGAGAGAACCTGATATTGAGATAAACGAAAATAAGGAAAATATAAAACCGGATATTGAACTGGGCGAAAATAAAACAGAGACAAAAAAAGACATTAAACAAAATAAAAAGAACAATAAGCAAAAAAAATCTTTGTGGAAAAATATCGTATCAAAGTTAAAATGTTTGATGCAGATTCCTAAAAAAATCGCAGATACATTTAAGAAAGTATCAGATGCCGTAAAAAAAATATTTGCAGCCGTAAGGAGCGGTAAGGAAAAAGCCGTTCTTGTAAAGGAGTTTGTCTTTGGCAGGGAGTGTCTTGATTTTGTTTGCGTTGTGAGGGATAATGTGTTACATTTATGGAGACATATAAAACCAAAGCTTTTAAGAATTGATATGACTATAGGTTTTGATGACCCGGCGGTGACGGGACAGGTGCTAGGAGTTATAGCAGCATTCTGCGGTGCGGCAGGAATGATGCCGTGTGTCACACCTGATTTTGAAAAACGGGTATTTGAAAGTGATATAGAAATAAAAGGCAGGGTAACAGTATTTGTCCTGCTTAAGATATTGATAAAAGTTTATTTTTGTGAAGAACTAAAAGAGTTTAAGAAAAGTTATAAGAGTATAAGGGAGGTATTATAATGGCAGATAACGGATTTAATTCAACAGTACAGGCATTGTTTAAGGGACTTGAAGGTTTTCTGACAACAAAAACGGTAGTCGGAGATGCAGTGAAATTTGATGATGGGACTATCATTCTTCCACTTGTCGATGTGACATTCGGTGCAGGTGCAGGAGCATTTTCAGGACATTCGGCTGACAAGGGAAAAACAGACGGGAAGAACAACGCTGGCGGCGGTATGGGTGGAAAGATACAGCCAAGTGCCATTCTTGTTATAAAAGACGGAGAGACAAAACTTGTAAATGTCAAAAACCAGGATGGAATGACAAAAATTCTCGATATGATACCGGGGGTCATAGATAAATATGTACCGTCAAAAAAGGGCAAAACTAAGAAAAATAAGGCAGATAAGGCTGCTTCGGGCGAAGAAAAACAGGCACAGGATATAGAAGATGTGGTAACGGATTATGTCGAAGAGGAATAAAAAATAAAAAAGTGCTTGCATTTTGTGATAAAGTTTGTTAGAATGGTCGTGTTGTGCTAATAAATACTGATTAGAAGTAAGTATGAATCAGGATTCAATAGATTAAAATAAGGAGGTGCTTACGATGGCAAAATGTGCAGTTTGTGGAAAGGGTGTTCATTTCGGTATTAAGGTGAGCCATTCACACAGAAGAAGTAATAAAATGTGGAAGCCAAACATTAAGTCAGTCAGAGTTAAAGTTAATGGCGGCACAAAGAAGATGCCGGTATGTACAGGATGTTTACGTTCTGGAGCTGTTGAGCGTGCGTAAGTGCATCTCGGATATAAATGGGGATCGGATAAACCGGTCCCTTTTCTTTTTGACTATTTAAACTATGGAAAAAATTTTAAAATGGACAAATTAATGTTCATATAAAAATTTTAATTTACATTTTTTAACAGCAGAATAAATTATATCCGAGGATAAGCAAAAGTATAATGATTATTATTGCGAGTATCCCATTTGTGACAAAAAACATTATTGTCATACCGACGGCAATCCAAAAAAATATAAAACCTATCATTCTTTTCATATGGTTGCAAATAAATTCCTATTATTGTATAGTATTACTATATGATGTCGAGATTAAATGTAGTACACGACTGCTGATAAAATATAAGACTAGGAGGAATGTATATGAGAGGTAAAATGAGTACGGATATGGGAGAAATTATCATAGATAAGGATGTCCTTGCCAAATATGCAGGAGCTGCGACAACTGAGTGCATCGGTATTGTCGGAATGGCATCTGTAAATGTCAAAGACGGAGTTACAAAGCTTCTCAAAAGGGAAAGTGCCGGCAGAGGAGTAAATATATCAATAGTTGACAATAAGATAAAGATAGAACTTCACATTATCGTGGCATACGGAGTAAGCATCCGTGCGGTTTCACAGAATGTTATTGAAAATGTAAAATACAAGATAGAAGAATTTACCGGTATGGATGTTGAATCCATAAATGTCATTGTTGAAGGTGTTCGTATTATTGATGAGGATTAAGCAGGTACAAGGAGGAACAGAAAGTGGCTTTAAAATCAATAGATGCAGTGATGATACAGAAAATGTTTTTGTCTGGTGCAAAAGCATTAGAAGCAAAGAAAGAGTATATAAATGAACTTAATGTATTTCCGGTACCTGATGGAGATACGGGAACAAATATGACGATGACGATAATGTCTGCGGCTAAAGAGGTCACAAGTCTTGAAAAGCCGGGTATGGATGAGCTTGGAAAAGCAATATCGAGCGGTTCATTAAGAGGTGCAAGAGGTAACTCCGGTGTTATTATGTCTCAGATATTCAGAGGTTTCGTAAAAGAAATAAAAGGAAATGATACACTTGATGTAAATATTATTGGAAATGCAGTACAGCACGCGGCTGAGACAGCTTACAAAGCAGTTATGAAGCCTAAGGAGGGAACTATCCTTACAGTTGCAAAGGCAGGTGCCGAAAAAGCACAGGATATGCTCATAAATTCCGACACGGAAGATATAATTGAGTTTTGTGATGCAGTTGTTGCCTGCATGGAAGAGACATTATTAAAGACTCCTGATATGCTTCCGGTTCTTAAACAGGCAGGCGTTGTCGATTCAGGCGGAGAAGGACTTATGACATTTTTAAGAGGTGCGATAGATGCTCTTAAGGGAAAAGTCTCAGACTTTACCGTAAAAGTTTCCGGAACATCAAGAGTTGTCAAAGCCAGTACCACTGCAACAGAGGAAGATATTAAATTTGGATATTGTACTGAGTTTATAATCATGCTTGAGAGAGAAAAGGATGTTGTAGAACACCAGTTAAAAGAATATCTTCAGAAGATAGGTGACTGCGTTGTTGTTGTGGCAGATGATGATATAGTAAAAGTCCATGTTCACACAAATGATCCGGGACTTGCCATTCAGAAAGCACTTACTTACGGCTCGCTCACAAGCATGAAGATAGATAATATGCGTGAGGAACATCACGAAAAAGTTATAAAAGATGCAGAAAAAGCGGCACAGGCTCAGGAAGAAAAAAGCAGCGAGCCTGCAAAAGAAGTAGGATTTATAGCTGTTTCAGCAGGTGACGGACTGTCAGACATATTTAAGGACTTAGGTGTTGACTATATCATCGAGGGCGGTCAGACAATGAACCCAAGCACCGAGGATATATTAGAAGCCGTTGACAAGGTAAATGCAAAAAATATATTCGTACTTCCAAACAATGGTAATATAATCCTTGCGGCAGAACAGGCAAAACAGCTTACGGAGGACAAGAATTTAATAGTCATTCCGTCTAAGAACATTCCGCAGGGAATTTCAGCAATGATAAACTTTGTCGGAAATAAGAGTGTCGGGGAAAACGAGAAAAATATGTCAACCGAAATGCTTAATATAAAGTCAGGCCAGGTGACATATGCAGTAAGAGATACAAATATGGACGGCAAGGATATAAAGCAGGGTGACTTTATGGGACTTACTGACAAGACCATAGTTGCCGTGGAAAAAAATGTCGATGATGCCACAAAAGCACTTATCGCCGAAATGATAGATGATGATGCAGAGCTTGTAAGCATTTATTATGGTGCAGATGTGAGTGAAGAAGAAGCTGAAAAACTTGCAAACAGCCTTGAAGCTGAGTACGAAGATATAGAGTTTGAAGTACAGTATGGCGGACAGCCTGTATATTCATACTTTGTATCAGTCGAGTAGAGCAGTCGGATATGCGCTGTGATGGTAATATGTAACAGTTTAGTCCGCAAAATAATCTGTAATACATGAGCTTGCTCATTGGATTGCAGATTATTTTTGAGGGTGGGAGAGTCTTTTATTTATTAAAAGGCTAAAATGTTACATATCATAGAGCAGGTATCATGAAACAATACAAATACAAGAGAAATTCTATGGAACTTAATGACAGCATCATAAATATTAAGGGAATCGGAGAAAAAAGTGAGAAGCTTTTCAACAAACTTGGAATATCTACGGTTGGAGAGCTTCTTTGCTATTATCCGAGAGAATATGAGATATTCAGACAGATTGAGCCAATATCCGGTGTGGCAGAGGGACGGACAGTGATAGTCGAGGGAAGTATAGTGTCAAAACCCAGAGCATCAAGACATGGCAATCTGAAAATAATAGAGTGCGATATAAAGGACTCCACAGGACTCTTGAGAGTAGTGTGGTTTAATATGCCGTTTCTTATGAAAACACTTCATATGGGGACAAAGTATATATTGAGAGGTACAGTGGTAAATAAAAACGGTATATTAAGGCTTCAGCAGCCAAAGATAATAAGCATGAAAGAATATGCAAACAGCATAAATAAACTGTTTCCGATATATTCACTCACGGCTGGAATGACAAATAATACAATATTAAAAGCCGTAAAAAACGGTCTTGATAACACGGATTTTGAAAAAGATATACTTCCGGCAGCAATAAGAAAAAAATATGACCTTGTCATGTGGAAAAAGGCAATACAGAGTATTCATTTTCCAAAAGATAAGGAGGAGTGCATAAAAGCAAGAAAAAGGCTTGTGTTTGATGAATTTTTTTCATTCTTTACGATGATGAACCGGTTAAAAAAAGAGAGAAACAAAGAAAAATCGGTATTTGAAATTTCTGATATGTATATTATTGAAGAAATAAAAGCTGTACTTTCATATACTCTTACCGAGGGACAGGATGCAGCGGTATCAGACATTATAAATGATATGGAATCGGGTTATGTTATGAACAGACTTATACAGGGTGATGTAGGTTCCGGAAAGACGATTGTTGCAGTTATCGCACTTGCACTTGTAGTGAAAAATGGGTATCAGGGAGCGATAATGGTTCCGACGGAGGTGCTCGCAAAACAGCATTATCAGTCTTTTTGAGAGGTGCTTGGGGAGTTTGGCATAAGAATAGGAATGTTGATAGGCTCAATGACAGCAGCTCAGAAGAAAAAAGAGTATAAAAAAATAGAAGATGGTGAGATTGATATAGTAGTAGGCACACACGCACTTATACAGGAGAAAGTGTCATTTAAAGACCTTGCACTTGTGGTGACTGATGAGCAGCACCGATTTGGTGTGAGACAGAGGGAGGCATTGTCATCAAAAGGCAGGGAACCTCATATGCTCGTTATGAGTGCGACCCCTATTCCGAGGACACTTGCGATAATCTTATATGGTGACCTTGATGTATCAGTTATAAATGTGATGCCGAAAGGAAGACTTCCAATAAAAAACTGTGTTGTCGGAACAAATTACAGACCTCAGGCTTACAGGTTTATGGAGAAAGAGATAGCAGCTGGACATCAGGTGTATATAATATGTCCTATGGTCGAGGAAAGCGAGAACATGGAGGCTGAGAATGTAACTGATTATACCAATATGCTGGAGACAACGCTTGCACCATCGATAAGGATAAAAGCACTTTACGGAAAAATGAAAGCGTCACTTAAAAATGAGATAATGGAACAGTTTGCGGCACATGAGATAGATATACTCGTTTCGACTACCGTAATAGAAGTTGGAATAAATGTGCCTAATGCTACCATTATGATGATTGAAAATGCAGAGAGGTTTGGACTTGCACAGCTTCATCAGTTAAGAGGTCGTGTCGGACGAGGAGACAGCCAGTCATATTGTATATTTATGGCTGGAAATCCGTCAAAGGATACAATGAAAAGACTTAGGGTATTAGAGGACTCTAATGACGGCTTTTTTGTGGCAAAGCAGGACCTTAAACTCAGAGGACCGGGGGATTTCTTCGGCATAAGACAGAGTGGAGAACTTGACTTTGCACTTGCAGATATATATCAGGATGCCGATATAATGAAAATGGCAAATGAAGCAGCAAAGGAATGTGAAATATCGTTAAAAGATTGCAATTATGGCAAAAAGATAGTAATATAGGCAATAAAGATAATTTTGACAGTTCATTGATTTTAGTTTTGGAGGAATGTGAATTGATGACCAAAGAACAGTACACACCGGAGAAACTGTTTGAACTTGGTAAAAATAATTATGAAAAGCTCGTATCGTATTGTGAGATACTCGAGGTAAATAGTTTTTGGGACCAGGCAAGACAGGTGATGAAAAAGACGAGTATGCAGGTGCTTGACCTGTATGTGCAGTCAGTGCTCATCAATTTTGTGGTTAAATGCACAGATACAGTAGAAGGACAGCAAAGAGAATTTATAAGGTTGGTCACTAAGACCAATCCGCTTGGCATACCCGAAAATGGAAATATAGAGCAAAAGACAATTACCGAAAGCAGACAGTATTATGAACTTCCCCCGGTATTGCTGCAGCTTTGTGGACTTTATGATAAAGAGCGTAAGGAGATAATGACAGAGTATTTTCTTGATTCATTTCTGAACATTCTTTTGTGTATGGCATATATGAATGATGGCAAAGACCATGAAATAAATGAGTTTATCCAGAAATATTATGACAAGATAAGCAATTTTATAGTAAACAGGGACAGGAGTATTCATTCTGAATATATTGTGAGAAAGCTTACCTCCGGAGTTATAAGGTGCGATGTAGAGTGGGTCAGGAAAAAACAGACTGAGATAGAAGAAAAGGAAAGAAAGAGAAAAGAAGCCGAAAAAAAGAGACAGGCACAGAGAAAAAAAGAAGCTGAAAAGAAAAGGGAGGCTGCAGGAAAGAGAGAAATTGAGAAAAAAAAGGCTCAGGAGGAGAAAAATAAAAAGAAAGACAGCAGCGTAATAAAAAAAGAAGATGAAGCAGAGCCGCAGAAAGAAAATAAAAAAAAGACAGACATAAAAAAGCTTTCGTTGAATGAGCTGAAGAAAAATGTTAAAAAAAGCAATGGTTCTAAAAATGAAATCATGACGAATGAGCCGGAGAGTGATAATGCAAAGAGGGGAATACTAACAAATAACGGTGATATTCTTACTGATATTGAAGCCGAAAAGCTAAAGATAATGAAGCAGCAGGAGGAACAGCGGCTTGCCAGAGAAGAATTTATGAAAGTCAAGCAGCGTATCCTTGAAAGAGAGCGTATCCAGAAAGAAGAACAGGAAAAACGCATTAAGGCTTTAGTTGATGAGCTTAATGACATGGTCGGCTTAAGTGAAGTAAAAGAAGAAATAAGGTCACTTGTCAATCTTATCAAGATAAGAAAACTCAGAGAAGAAATGAATATGCCCGTTATGGATATGTCATATCATATGGTATTTACCGGTGGACCGGGAACAGGAAAGACAACCGTTGCAAGGCTTGTCGGAAAGATATACAAGGAACTTGGAATATTGTCAGACGGGAAAATGATAGAAACTGACAGATCAGGTCTGGTGGCAGGCTATGTAGGTCAGACTGCAATGAAAGTACATGATGTTGTCAAGGAAGCAATGGGCGGTATTTTGTTTATAGATGAGGCATATTCACTTGTAAATCCGGATATGCCAAATGATTTTGGAACGGAAGCTGTTGATGCACTTGTAAAGCTGATGGAGGACAACAGAGATGATCTTGTCATAATCGTTGCTGGATATACCGATGAAATGGAAAATTTCCTTAAGAGCAATACGGGTCTTATATCAAGATTTAACAAATTTATCAATTTTCCGGATTATACGAAAGAGGAACTTGTAAGCATACTTGCTGTCATGGCGGAAAAAGCAGGACTTAAGATAGATGATGCAGCAAAACAAAAAGTTCTTGAACTTCTCAGAAAAAAGAGGAAAGAGCAGTGGAAAGATTTTGGAAATGCACGTGGAATGAGAAATATGTTTGAAAAATTTGTGGTAAATCAGGCAAACCGTCTTGTAAAACTTGAAAATCCGACAAGAGATGATCTTATGACGATAAAGGAAGAGGATGTGTTTGACCGTTAGCAAAGAGTGTGTTAAAATAATAATAATTGCATGGAGAGATAATAATGAGAGTGATTGCAGGAAAAGCAAGAAGAACTAATCTGGTGACACCGGAAGGCAAAAATACAAGACCGACTTCTGACAGGATAAAAGAGACATTGTTTAATATGCTTCAGCAGGAGCTTTATGATGTGCGTTTTCTTGATATATTCAGCGGGAGCGGTGGTATTTCGATAGAAGCATTAAGCCGTGGTGCTAAAGAAGCGGTTATGATAGACAATGATGCGGCTGCCGTAAGATGTATAAAAGAAAATATTAAGAGAACTCACTTTGAAGATTCGGCAAGAGTTTTAAAGATGGAAGCAGTATCAGCATTGAAAAAATTAGATGTCGAGGGGAGAACATTTGATATTATATTTATGGATCCACCGTATAATCACGATACGGAAGCAAAGATTCTTAATATTTTGCTTGATTCAGGACTTGTGCATGAAAATACTCTTATAATTATTGAGACATCGCTTGAGACTGATATATCATATATGTATGATATGCCATGTAAGGTTGAAAGAGTTAAAGAATATAAGACAAATCGTCATATATTCATTAGAGCAAAGTAAAATCTGCTGTTCGCATAAAAAGCGGAATGCAGTTTGAAAAACAGAGGGAAGATATGAAAACAGCAGTATTTCCGGGGAGTTTTGACCCGGTAACATCAGGACATTTAGATTTGATAAAGAGAGCTTCAAAGATGTTTGACAGGCTGATACTTGGAGTTCTTATAAACAGTTCAAAAAAGCCGCTGCTTACCGTTGAGGAGAGAGTGAGACTTTTAAAAGAGGTAACAAAAGATTTAAAAAATGTTGAAGTTGAAGCTTTTGACGGGCTTTTATCGGAGTTT
>OGOD01002190.1_pt1 | contig 10140 bp, 9 predicted proteins | sample 1573631 | NCBI WGS metagenome assembly OGOD01 (sample SAMEA2581895, study PRJEB24529) | metagenome | biome: Human gut stool | place: China | collected 2011
TGAAACTGATTAAAATGATAAATACTAATAATCATGGGTGAAATTTGAACGAGCACATCTGAGGACATGATGAAAGTTAGAAACCTTGGACGTAAGTCATTAGAAGAAGTTATAGCTAAATTGAAAGAGTTAAACCTTTCATTTAACTTAAGCGAAGATTAATTAGGAGGTAAGCACACATGGCAGGCTATAGAAAACTTGGAAGAACTTCCAGTCAGAGAAAAGCATTGCTTCGTAATCAGGTAACAGATTTGTTATACTATGGCAAGATTGTTACGACGGAAGCTAAGGCAAAAGAAATCCGTAAGATTGCAGAAGGTATCATTGCTTTAGGCGTAAAAGAGTGCAATAATTTTGATACAGTGAAAGTTACTGCTAAGGTAGCTCGTAAAGATAAAGATGGAAAGAGAGTTAAAGAAGTTGTAGACGGTAAGAAAGTTACAGTTTATGACGAAGTAGAGAGGGAGATTAAGAAAGATCAGCCTTCAAGACTTCATGCAAGAAGACAGATGCAGAAAACTCTTTTCACAGTTACAGAAGTTCCTACTGACAAGCAGAGCCGCAGAAAAGATACAAAGAAAGTTGATGTTGTATCTAAGGTTCTCGATGATATCGCACCAAAGTACACAGACCGCAACGGTGGTTATACACGTATCGTAAAGATTGGTCAGCGTAAAGGTGACGCAGCTATGGAAGTACTTATTGAGTTAGTATAATTCAAATAAGAAAATATAAAATAGGGCTATCACATATGTGGTAGCCTGTTTTGATATATGAAAATTGGCAAATCGAAAGTTGGTGACAGCATGGAAAATATGATAGAAGCAAAAGGTCTTGTGCACGAGTATTCAAGGCGTGATGAAAATGGAGAAATAACCGAGATAAAAAGGGCACTTGACGGTGTTGACATCCAAGTGAAAGCAGGAGATTTTATCGCAGTGCTTGGAGCAAACGGCTCAGGAAAATCCACTTTTGCGAAACATCTCAATGCACTTCTTATTCCAACAGAGGGAACATTGTTTGTAAATGGAATGGACACCTCTGATTATAACAATGACCTAAAGATAAGACAGACTGCAGGAATGGTCTTTCAAAATCCTGATAATCAGATAATATCAAATGTGGTTGAGGAAGATGTGGGATTTGGTCCTGAAAATGTCGGAGTGCCAACAGAAGAAATATGGCAGAGAGTAGAAAAAAGTCTAAAGACAGTAGGGATGTATTCATATAGAAAATCTTCACCAAATCATTTGTCAGGCGGTCAGAAACAAAGGATTGCGATAGCAGGTATAATGGCAATGAAACCAAAGTGCATCATACTTGATGAGCCAACGGCAATGCTTGACCCGGTAGGCCGCAAGATGGTAATAGATACAATAACCGAACTTAACAAAAAAGAGGGGATAACGGTCATACTCATAACGCATTACATGGAGGAAGTAGTCGGAGCAGATTATGTGTATGTAATGTCAGACGGAAAAGTTCAGATGCAGGGAAAACCGAGACAGATATTTGCAAATGCGGAGGAACTTGAGCAGTACAGGCTTACGATACCTGAGATAACAAAGATAGCACTTGAATTAAATAAAAAGGGTATGAATATACCAAAGGATATTTTGAGTGCGGAGGAGCTTGTGGATTATTTGAGTAATCTATTAACGGTATTGAAAAAAATTGATTAAGATATTTGTATTATAGCGTATGAAATGGAAATATATTTTATTTTTAATAAGTATATTGTATGATATATTTATTGTATGTGAAATAGTATATAATTTTTTATATATTAATATTGTAAATGTGTATCATATGTTGGTTTGGAGGCTCATATGGGAATTAGACTTGAAAATGTTGATTATGTATATGCCGCAGGGACTGCTGAGGAGAAGAAGGCTCTGGATGATATAAATTTAAAAATAAATGATGGTGAGTTTATCGGGCTTGTCGGTCATACGGGTTCGGGCAAATCGACTTTGACACAGCTTTTAAATGGTCTTGAAAAGGCAACATCGGGAAATATTTATTATGAAGAGAAGAATATTTATGATAAAGGCTTTTCGATGAAAGAGCTTAGAGGAAATGTCGGTCTTGTGTTTCAGTATCCGGAGCACCAGTTGTTTGAGGTATCTGTTATAGAGGATGTGAAGTTTGGACCGAAAAACTTAGGGCTTGATAATCTTGAAGTTGAGATGAGGTCTTTCGAGGCTCTTAAAATGGTCGGCATAGGTGATGACCTTCTTGATGCGTCGCCGTTTGCACTGTCGGGAGGACAAAAAAGGCGTGTTGCGATAGCGGGTGTGCTGGCGATGAAACCAAAGATACTCATACTCGATGAACCGATGGCAGGTCTTGACCCGGCAGGCAGGGACGAGATACTTGAGCTTCTCGCAAAACTTCATCGTGAAAACGATATGACGATACTACTTGTGTCCCACAGCATGGATGATGTGGCAAAATATGTTGACAGAATGATTGTAATGAATGACGGAAAGATAGTTCTTGACGGCGAACCCAGAAAAGTGTTTAAATATCAGAGGGAACTTGAAGAAATCGGATTGGGCGTGCCGCAGGCAACAAATGTCATACACAAACTCAATGCACTTGGAGCAGGGATAGAACAGGAATGTATAACACCGAAAGAAGCGGCAGAAGCTATTTTTAATAAATATATGAAAGGGAACAAATGATTAGAGATATTACCATTGGACAATATTATGCGACAGATTCAGTAATACACAGGCTTGACCCAAGAGTAAAAGTGGTTGGAACATTAGCATATCTAATATCATTATTCTGCTTTAATAAATTTAGCGGATATATAATCGCAGCATTATTTTTTGCAATACTTGTAAAAATATCCCATGTGCCATTTAAGTTCATGGTAAAAGGTCTTAAGCCTATAATGTTCATGCTTATATTTACGGCGGCGTTAAACCTGTTCTGGACACCCGGAGAGGTAGTGCTTGTAAAAGCGTGGGTATTTACTATTACGCTTGAAGGTGTCAAACGCTCAGTGTTTATGGCACTCAGACTTACATTTCTTATCATAGGTTCATCACTTATGACACTCACAACAACACCAAATCAGCTCACGGATGCACTTGAAAAACTTTTAAAACCGTTGAATAAGATAAAAGTACCAGTACATGAGATTGCAATGATGATGTCGATAGCACTCAGATTTATACCGATACTTGTCGATGAGACGGACAAGATAATGAAAGCACAGATGGGGAGAGGAGCAGACTTTGAGTCGGGCAATGTCATTCAGAGGATAAAAGCAATGCTTCCTATACTCATACCGCTTTTCATATCAGCGGCAAGGAGAGCGAATGACCTTGCACTTGCGATGGATGCGAGATGTTATCACGGCGGAGAGGGCAGAACAAAGATGAAGCCTTTAAAATATAAAAAACAGGATGTGATAGCTTACCTGACGGTAGCAGCCTATGCGGTAGTGCTCGGAGTAGTGGTAAAGTTTTCAGTATTTTGAGGAAATAACTTAATAAAATTTATATGATTTCAGCCATATATATTGAATATGTATATGGCTGAAATTATTATCGGTAATATCAGATGTAAGAAATGAAAGGCTATTCTACCATAAAAAGCTACTTAACAATACAATGAACAAGCTCATTGTATTGCCAATTATCTTTTTATGGCTGAACTGTTACTATTTTGTACCAATCCTTGAATAGTATCAAATTATATTTTCTTATATTTATCAATATTACATGGAATAGTAACAACGGCATGATAAAAATTTTCTTTGATAAAATTATTATAATTACCACGGTTAGTGTGTGTGATATTAAAAACATTAGCAGTACCATAACCGTGAACAAGTTCATCATCATCGTATTTTATCGTGTCAGGGAGAAATGTATTGTATAAATGAATTACAAGTTCACGCTCTGTTGTGAAAATATCAACATCAATCTCTCTTTTTCTTGGTGGCATTATTTTTTCACACGCATTATAGCAATTATCCAAAAGATTTCCGAGAATAATGCTGAAATCATAATCGGATATCTGTATATTGTCAAGGTCAACTTTAATATTTGTTTTAAATACGATATTATTATGTTCCGCAAGCATCATATAGTTACTTACAAAAGAGTCAATAACAAGATTTCCGGTATTGATGCGGTTGAAAGTCTGCTCCATATCTCCGATAGATGTATTAATATAATCATCAATTTCACTGTAGTGTTGTTTGTGCAGACATTCCCTGATGAAAAAATAATGCTTTTTAACATCGTGGATAATCTTGCGTGAATTTTTATAAGTTGTTGATAAAAGAAGATATTTCTTTGTCTGATATTCAAGTTTATCATTTAACTGTTTTTTGGTGATTTCCAATTCTTTTACTTTTAAAAGGCTGTCAAGTAAAAAGTAGTTGACTATATTTGCAGCAAGAAGTCCTATTATTGCAAGTGTATTCATTGTTTTATGAAAAATATTATTTTTTGGTGCATTAGAGATACTTAAAATAAGTATATTAGTTAAAACCGGTGTAAACAAAATAAGTATTGAGTATTGTAATGTAAGTAATTCACTCTTTTTTCTTTTTACAAAAAGAACGGCAAACATTATAAACACAAAAAATAAAATTTGTGATATAGCAAGGCAGATACCGTTTTGGGAGAGTATTTTAGCTCTGTCTTCCTTTGGAAAGTAGGATATAATAATATATATCACAACTTCTGATAAGCCGCCCAGAACATGATAAGATATGGCACTAAGTAAACGCAGTTTAAGGTTTGCATTATATAAAAATGTCAGTAAAAATATTGTTAATATACTTACTAAAGAGACAATATACAAATGTTTACTGCCTGACAGATTAAAGTAACTGTTGGTTATAAATCCTATAAATTCATATAGTACAAAGAATGATATAAATATAGGATAAGGAATATTTTTATTACGCTTTTGAAAAATAGTATTAAAAAATATGTTCATAGTAAAAATATCAAAAATATCAGATGTTAAAGTGTAAATCATTATAAACCTCCGCTTATACATATATGGGCAAAAAGAGTTCGGATTTCTTTTTCTTTTCGCCTGCTTACGGGAATTGCATCACCATTATTCATAATAAGTTTTTTATCTTCAAAATAATGTATTTGTGAAGTGTTGACAAGGTACCCCCTGTGGGACAATATAAAATTATAATCTTTTAAAGATATTTCCCACTCAGATAAAGTGCCTATAGTTTCTATAGAATGATCCTCTAACACTATTTCGAGTCTTTTTAAATGTGCATCAATCGTATGTATGTAAATTATTTTGTGCGAATATATGACTTCTTCTGATAAATCAGTTTTTATAATAAATTGAACTGTATGTGTCAAATTAAAATCTTCAATTATATTGTTCATAACCATGTTGAATTTTTCATATGATAATGGTTTTGACAGGTATTGAAAAGCCTGAACATCAAAACTGTTTTGCATATATTCCGGATAATTGCTCACAAAAACAATCTTTACATCACGGTCAGGAAGTTTTCTTATTCGTTTAGCAACATCAAGACCGGACAATTCAGGCATTTCTACATCAATAAATAAAAGCTGAAACACGCCATGCTTTGAGTATGTATTTAAAAGGTTTTGACCGGATTGAAAGCGGCTGATATTAAAATCAACATCATGTATCATTTGATATTTAAAAAGGTAATCTGATATTATGTCAATATCGTTTTCTTCATCATCGCAAATAGCAACATTAAGTATCATGTGAAAGCCTCCAAGTGGATAAAATAATGAACGCATAAGCAGTAATATAAAGAGTTTATGCAAAATTCTATTGTATGCAAAATAAATGCACAAATTTATGATATAGGATTTTGGAGTTATTATATCAGATAATATACCTATAAGCTACAAATTTTGACGAATGGTTAAAAATAGTGGATAAGTGGTGTTATTATGAAAAGAAAACTATAACCGAAAGTCGATAAAATTTGACCATTCGTCTGAAAAAAACAGATATTAGATGAAAGTGTGGTATGATATATGAAATATAAATAGGACAATGTGGGAGTTAATATTTTTTTTGGACTATAGTAAAATGGGAGGTGAAGAATGTGAAGAAATTTACTTATAAGGCAGCAAATGTTTTATGTGCATTTGCAGTGCTTATTGCACCGATTGCAGGTAGGGCTTGCAGAATACTTTTTTATGAGCCGGAGAAACCTGAGGGACTTGATGATTTCATTAGTAAGCATAAGGGATTGTAAAAGAAAAAAGGAGAAAGTGCGTATGAAAAAGAAAGCTCTTTTAACAATAGGAATTATTTTTTCTATGGTTATAACATCATTTAATATGAATTTTGAAAATGTGGATGCTGATGAGACAGAAGCTAGTGAACAATATATTGTTTCTACAAAAAATGGTGAATTGTTTAAGGATATACAGACTAAATATGGTGACTGTATATCGGACGAAGCTGAAAAAGCAGAGAGCTTAGAAGAACATAATACAACTGTTTTAGAACTGTCTGAAAAGGAAGCTCAACAATTGGAAAAAAAGCAGGGGATAACGATAGAACCTGATTGTGAAATGGAGGGATTAGGAGAAACAGAAGATAATATTACGGATGTATCAGAGTGGAATATGCAGATGATAAATGCAGATGAAAATTCTGAAAAAAGCAAAGATAAGATTAAAGTAGCAATAATTGATTCAGGTGTAGATTATACTAATGGTATAAAGGTTGCAGAGAGATATAATCTTGTACCGGGTGAAGAAGATATAAATATTATATATGAGGACAGAACCGGGCATGGAACCGCAGTGGCGGCGATTATTGCAGCAAATTCAAAAGATAAAGATGGAATTTCAGGAATAGCACCTGATAATGTTGAATTATATTCAGTTAAAGCCTTAGACTGCGAGAATAAAGCACCTTTAAGCAGAATAGTTGATGGAATTTATTGGGCAGTTGATAAGGGTGTTAATATAATCAATTTAAGTTTAGGAACAAAAACCAATGCAGATATGCTTGAACAGGCAATAAAATATGCAGACTCAAAAGGTGTGTTAATAATAGCGGCAGCAGGAAATGATAAACAAATTCAATATCCGGCAGCTTATGATGAAGTGATAGCAGTTGGTTCGGTATCAAAGGATGGAAATATATCAAAGAATAGTGCCGATGACGAGAGAGTAGAATTGGCTGCACCGGGTGAAGCTGTTAAATCGGCCTGTTTTTTAGATGGTACGCTGCAGGTGAGCGGAACAAGTGTAGCGGCTCCTCATGTTACGGGAGTAGCGGCAGTATTATGGGCAAAAGATAAAAGTAAATCAAAGGAATTTATAAGAGATTTATTAAAAGAAACATCAAAAGAACTAGAGGATGGAAGTGGATTAATAGACTTACAATATGCCCAAAATAAGTATGATGAGTTTTCAAAAAATTATCAGGAAGGGATTGATAATAGTGATATTATAGAGAAAAATCCTGAGAAAGTAGAAAATTTTAGCGAAACTGATAATGCTGAAGCATTATGGGGAGATGCTGTACATACAAGTGTTTCATCTTCGAGTGGATTGACAGGAGTAGAATTAAAATTGTTGTATGGAGCATTGATATATTCAGACCATGATGAGGATAAATCAAATACTACAGATACATTAGGAGATGATGCCGGAATTTCCAGAATGACATATAATTGGACTTTTCATGGTTATGGATATGGACAGCATAATTTTTTTGGAAGTGATGGGAAGCTTGTAGATGATAAGGATACAAACGGAAATAAAATAAAACATCGTTCTAATTATATTTCTAATACTATGCAAATATATAATTTGTCACTAAATTATAAAAAAGGAGTATATACAAAGCCTGACAAAGTAGCTGGAATAAATGATACGGATTATGAGAGCATAATGAGTAGATTAAATGCAGATTCAAAAAAGGGAATTGTAAAAACAATGCGTCCTAGTGGTGCAGAAGATGAGTATGGTAATATAATAGGTAAAACGATAACCCCAAAAACAGTTAGTTGGGATAAAATTTTTCATTATTGTGTAAGACAGTATCAGGGAAATACCAGTATTATAATATCTAATAATAATAAAAATCGCTCAGTAGTAATTTTAGGACTGGCATTGCATAATGCGATGGATACATTTTCACATTCATCGTGTACATGGGATGGAAAATTAATTACCCATGTTTCGGATAAAAGCAAAAATGCAGATAATCCAGATTATTATTCTAATAGGGTAGATTGTGCAGTAGCTGTAGCAAAAAATATATTGGGAAAATATAGTAAAGGATATGAAATGACAGTATCAGATTTTAATTTTAGTTCTGCGTATAAACCATATGGTGGTGGTTTTTCACTACTTGGATATGCAGAGTATGTATGTAATATTAGTCCAAGTTATTTTAAATCAAATATGACAAGTATAGATCAATTATCAACAACAATAAATGAATAATATAATAGTTATTGATTAAAAAAATGCAACAAAACCCAAAAATATCTGTCTTATATTATAGGTACAATTATAAAATATAAGACAGATATTTTATCTAAGAGTCCAGCTAATAAATGTCAATAGTTAGATGTGAAAAAAATTATTTTGTTTTTTGACTAAAAAATGGCGGACTTTCCCCTTGGTGAAAATATCGTTTTTTGAAAGATATTGATTCATTGGGTTCATAGTATTTTATGCAGTCATGTCGCATTTGGCAGCATTGTATTGTTTGATATGCTCCTGAGGAGCAATGATTTTGAATGGTTTGTTGTCTCTGAGTATTGCAAATATCATATTGCATACCTTATGTGAAACAGCTCCCATTGCTACGAGCTTTGGTTTTGAGTCACATTTCTTGAGGTAGTACTCACGAAGAACTGGATTTTTAGCTTCTCCATTACGGGAGATACTGATGCTTTGTAGGGTTAATGTGTGAATCACACGTCTGGCGATGGCGGAATCATGCTTAGACATTTGAACCTTGGTGCCTTCAAATTTACCGGATTGCTTTACGGCTGGATCAAGACCAAAATAAGCGAAAAGTTGTTTCGGCTTTGAAAATGCTGAAAAGTCACCAATCTCACCCATGATGGATACAGCAGACAAGAAACCAGCACCTTTGAATGTTTCAATCAAATGAATCTGCTTGACAAAGTCGGCATCTTCATTAGCATCAACAAGCTCATGGAGCGATTCAAGAATGTTGTTGATTTCTTCATCATATTTACGTATGAAGCTGATATAAAGGCGAATACGCTTGATGTTGCTGTCTATGATGTAACCAAACTGATTTGCATCAGTTGCCGCCTGAATTATGGCATTATACTTATTTTGAGCATATGTAAGCCCAAAGCGAGCTGTTGATTTGATGATATCAATAATCTCTTGCTTGTCTGCTTCAAGAAAAGCTGATGGAGATGTATAAGTTTCCAACAATGTAAGAGAAGTGTTGATAGTAACCTTGGAAAAGATGCCAAGATACTGAGGAAACGCCATGCGTAATTCACCCTGAAGTTTATTCACATAGGCACTGCGATTATCCATTAAATCGTAGTATTCACGGCACAGATTACGGCAGTTTAGAGCAAGGTCTGATGGCATAAGTGAAACCTTTAAATCAGGTTTCAAGCCAACTAAAGTAGCTTTTTTAGAATCAAAACGATTATTATGTACTTTTCGTATGTTGATATTTGTGCTATTCTTAGTGATGATAGGATTAATAACCGAGCAGTTAAAACCCTTATCACGAAGATAGCAGAAGAGTGGGTAATGATAAATTCCCGTGGATTCGAGGAAAATGCGACTTTCCAAAGAATACAACTCTTCTGCTTCTTTTATTTTAGAAACAGCGGTTGTAAGGGAATCAATACTGTTATGTAGGATTTTGAAAGGTTTTCCTACGAATTGTTGGTTTGGAAGTGCTATAGACATCCAGGAGAAGTCAGCACCGACATCAATACCAACAGAGATGAATAGTTCATCAAGATTAAAAATAACTTTGTTTGACATGAGCAAAAGCTCCTTTCTGATAGGAATCCATTTCCAATCTGGCAGGTACACAACCTAGCGCGTTATTCGGGTATTGCCTTCCGGCTCCCAACCAGCTAAAACATAAAACCCTGTCGAATGGACTAATTGACTT
>OGOD01002198.1_pt1 | contig 10128 bp, 11 predicted proteins | sample 1573631 | NCBI WGS metagenome assembly OGOD01 (sample SAMEA2581895, study PRJEB24529) | metagenome | biome: Human gut stool | place: China | collected 2011
TTCTTATTTATTATGCTATAATGATCGCATAAAAGTGGGGTATTGGATTTCCCCGTCCCAATTCATCCGCAGGGAAGAAAGGAGATGCCTATGAGTGCTATCATGAACACTGTCTATAATAACTACCTGACTGCCTATGCATCAAGACAGATTACAAAATATGACACCCATAAAAAGAGTGAGCTTCGCAGTGTATACAACTCTATCGTAAAGCTGAACAAGGACACTCCCTGGTATCTTCCCACCACCAATAAAGACACACAGCATTATGCCGTGGATCTGAAGGAAAACGCCCGCGAACTGCACAACACCATCGCACAGATCGGCGGACTGGAGACGGATGGACTGTTCCGGAAAAAGAGTGCCTACTCCACAGACGATGATATCGTGGAGGCTTCCTACATAGGCTCCGATACCACCACAGGAGCTTCTCCGGAATTTGATATCGAAGTAAAACAGCTTGCCACGCCGCAGGAGAATCTGGGTTATTTTCTTCCGGATCTGGCAGCCACGCTTGCTCCTGCCACCTATTCTTTTGATATTGCGATCAACGATATGAACTATGAATTCCAGTTCAATATTGGCGAGGGTGATACGAACCGGCAGATCACGGAACGTCTGTCCCGTCTGATCAACAACGCGGATATCGGTATCACAGCAGATGTGACGGAATCCGATTCCCGTTACGCACTTCGTCTGACCTCGGATGCTACCGGTGTACCGAACGGCAAGGCCTATCATTTTCAGGTCAGCGATGATCATACCAGCAAGACCTCCGGTGTTGTGGATTACCTCGGACTGAATTATGTCAGTCGTCCTGCCGGCAACGCAAGATTTTTTCTCAATGGTGAAGAACGAACCGCTTCTTCCAACCACTTTACAATAGGAAAACTGTTCGATGTACAGTTAAAAGCCGTCAGTCCGGAGGATCAGCCCACACATGTCGGTCTGAAAACAGATACCGAATCCATCACAGACAATATCATCCAGCTGGTAGGCAGTTATAATGAATTTATTAAAACAGCTTCCTCCTACCTGGAGACACAGTCCAGAAGCAAACAGCTGATTCACGAATTCTCCTCCATAGCTTCCCACTACGGTACTTCTCTGGAAAACATGGGAATGCACCTGCAGGAGGATGGTATTCTATCTGTCAATGATGAAAAGCTGCGGCAGACCGCCGCGGAATCCGGGAATGACCTGTCCGGCTTCAATGTACTGAAAGAATTCAGCAGTTCGCTTTTACACAAGAGTGATCAGGTTGCTCTGAATCCTATGGATTATGTAGACAAAAAAATTGTGGCCTACAAAAATCCCGGTCACAATTTTATCAGTCCCTACACCACCAGTGCTTACAGCGGCATGATGTTTAACAGCTACTGCTGATCCTTTCACAGATCAAAGCAGTAGCTGTTTTTGTTTGTCTTTATTTTGTTTTTTTCGCCTTGGCCTTATACTTATCGATCTGTACAAAATCGTCCATCAGTTCCAGGATCTTATCACGTCCCGACTGATTCAGCTTCACATAATTCTGCATAACACGATTTTCCAAAAGCTGTGCCCCCAGAGATGCATCTCTCTCCAGAGAGGAAAAATCCACAGGATTCAGGCTCAGCTTGTCGCACATTTTGATCACTGTTCCGTACGCCATCCCTTCAATACCGCGCTCAAGAGCTGTTACCAGTGTACTGTAAGGAATATTCATCTCCATCGCAAACTGTCTGACACTGCGATACTGTCTTAATATTTCTTTCTTTAAACTTTTTCTGTGTTCTAGAACAATTATTAAGCATATAATTAATTCCGTCATGGGTTAAGAAAGTAACATTACTGGCTATTCTCACATTATCATTTAATTTTATTAATTTAGAATATAATGGCACTATACGGGGCATGATGGACACATTTTTCCCAACAAAACCATAAATATCTCGCGTGCGTACATAATCTGCACGTTTCATACTATCACCGATCATACAAAGTCTCATAGTCCACCATAAACGTTTAAATCTCATCATTATTTCTCCTATATATTTATTTATGTATTTTTCTTGAACAAAAACCATACATTTTCTGCTGTATGATTACCATAAGCCCCAATTCTTTTAAAATAAAAGCTAAATACAAAGATGCTAAAAAGAATGAACAAAAATTTAAATATTGATTCTTCCAGTAGTAAGCACCTATAACAAACATTGCTATCAATAAATTTATAATACTAATATTACACTTATCTAACTTGATATATTTATTAACATAAAATTTTCTGTGTTGAAACATTATAAAATTAGCAATGCAATGTGCAAAACTTACCCCGTAGACCTCAAATTCACCAATTAGAAATATTCCTAATATAATATTTGTGATAACAGCTGATATAGTCGTGTATCCTATTGCTGTAGTATCTTTATATGCAGTTAAAATTCCCCCTAAAAATATTGCTAAACAGTAAAAATATGCAGACAAAAATAATAAAGGAATATAATTCATAGCTTTGAAAAATTTTACATCTATAAAAAAATAAAAAATATATGGTACTATTGTAAGAACCCAAATCAAAATACTTGCCAAAAAATAATATGTAGTAAAAAATAAATTATTATATAAATCTTTAGAATATTCATTTTTAACAACACGAGCTGCTGTCTCTTGCCATGCTATACCAAAAAAACCATATATTACTCCAATAACTGTTGCTAGCTTATTGGCTACAGCATATATTCCAGCAGTAGCAAAATCTAAAAAACTAATAATTATAATCCTATCAGCTATTGACATAATAACAAGTGCTATTCTATTAGGGATAAGAGGAAAAGAATACAATACCATTTCTCTAATCTTTAACAATTTATAAAAGCGAAAATCAAAAAAACGCCAAATTTTAATATATATTCCAATTAATATCGAAATAATAATATGCGCAGACGCATTGGCCAATAATAAACCATCCACTTTCATATCAAAAAATAATACAATTATAAGAGTTAAAGTTACTAATAATAGAGAAATCGATGCATTATATAAAGTATATAGTATAAATAATCCTTGCCCCCTTAATATAGGATTGATTATATATGCCATTGAACATGCAAAATAATATAATGTTATAAAAAAACTATACTTGATATTAAATATATAATATGATACACAACCAAATAGGACTATTAGAAACATGCCCAATATTTGTATCAATAAAGAGTTAGTAATGACTTCTTTTTTCTCTTCGGCACTTTTACAATCAATTAAGAAGCGGAACATGGACTCATCCATAAGCATAGACACAATCGGGATAATACAAGTTCCAAGCGTACATATATAATCGTATAAACCATATTCCGTATTGTTAAGATATATAGTATAAAACGGTATCAAAAGAAAACTTAATATTTTCGTGGTAATACTTCCGATTGAGATAATAACGGTATTTTTTAAAAGACGTTTTTTTTCATCCATTATTTTCGACTCGTTTGCTTTTCAACTTTTTAATATATAAATATTTCCATATTCCAAATATCCCTATTAACGCCCAGAAAGGTTTATAGTACCAAAAAGAATCTGAAAACAGTAACTTTACACAACTAGATAAAAATATTACAAGCAATGCTTTCCAACACATATCTTTACAGCTTACTATCATTTTACCCACATTATAAATTAACCAACCAATAAATATACTTCCACCCAAATAACCAAAACATACAAAAACTTCTAAGAAAAAATTATGTGCATAACCCCAGTAAAATCTTTTCCCAATTTCATATCTGTCCCCATATACGCCGTGCCCAAATAATCCACCCTCTTTAATCAGATCTACAGCAGTATCATAAATAATATCTCTGCCATTAGCCTCTGTAATTTCTCCATTTACAAACATTTCAATAGTACGTGATTGAGAGTCAAATGAATTTAAATATACACTCAATAGTAAGGCAATATTATCCCACATCAATGCTGTTACAATTAAAACATTTGATAACAATATCCCAATTATTATTGTCTTGGTCGCATATTTACGAAATTCACGCCAATAAACTAACATACATATTGGCAAAAAAACTGCAATGCATGATAACGCTCCTCTTGATCCTGCCATTAGCATAGTATATGAACCTATAGGTATATATAGCAAATAACTTTTCTTCTTGGTATAAATATATGCTGCTAAAAATACTATCAGACAAAATGCCATATTGTATCCGAAAAGTAATTGATATCCCAATTCCACAGTATCGCCGTTAGCATCAACACCAACCCAATAACCCCGTACACTGGCTGCATAATATTGTAAGAAATAAAATATAAAATTTAATTTAGATGCAATAATAAGGCAGTTAAATATCTTTTGTCCATCACAGAAAAGACTTATAATAAGTAATGCGTATACACCTCTTGTCAATACAAGAAATCTATTTTCAATACCAAAATCTTCGTGTAAAAACCATATGTCATACTCTGGAAATATTATCCATGTTATAGCAAACAAAATAAATATGCCAAGATAATATTTCCAAACACTAAACTTATTATTTTTAACACTATAAATAGTACATAAGAAAATTGGTACCGCAAGTAATATATTCTCAATAGGTTTTAATATCTCCCAAACATTATTGGTGACGTTGGGAACAATTCTAAATAATGCTGCATCTAAAATATCACTGCAAAAAAATAGTATGAAAGCAAATGCGGCTAATTTATCTTTGATACTGTATTTTAAAATTTGGGTAAAGCTTCCCATGGTATTTCCATTAATTCTAATCACAGTTACCTCTTTAGACCTTAAGTTGGCTATACATTACTTTTCCATTATTATTTCGTGGTATATGTTCAATATATTTACTGACAAAACATTTTTTATAAAGCCCTAGTTTCTTACTTATATAAGAAACTACTTCTTCCAATATTTCTTTATTTTCTAAAAAAATTATCATCTTTTGATCATTACCTAAACATGCACAATCTATCTTAAATTCATCACTAATAATATTTTCACATTGATCAAGGCTAATACGTAAACCATACAATTTTAAAAATCTGGAAATTCGTCCAATTATATAGTAACAACCATCCTTATCTCTTTTAGCTATATCCCCTGTAATATAATAACCTTTACGCTCATCATTTTTATTCAAATCTTCCTTACAATTAGCGTACCCCATCGTAACATTATCTCCTCTATACGCCAGTTCTCCCTCCGCTATCATTTCCTCTATTGGAATACACTGTTCTACATCTAATAACGATAATTGACCTCCAGGTATCGCGCGACCAATACTACATATTTTACTAATTGCCAATGCGGGATCTAAATATGCTAATCGTGCAGTAGTTTCTGTTGTCCCAAATGTTGCATAAAATTTTTTACTATATTGTTCACAATATAAAGCTACTTTTTGAAATAAAACATCATTCATTCTTCCTCCGCCCTCAGCAAGAATTTTTAAAGTAGGATAATCTTTTAAAAAAAAGCCTAATTTATCAAGTACTTCATAGCTAAATGGTACACCTGTAATATCAGTAATTCCCTTTGTATTAAAAATTTTCCAGAACTCTTTATTTATCAAATTATAATCCGTCAATACTACTTCACTGCCTGCATAAAGATGACTACAAATCACAGATAAACCCATAGTATAGTTTATTGGTAAATCAGCCAAACCAATATCATTTGCTGTAAATCCAAAAAACTCTGCTACTTGTTTATAACTGAAATATACGTTTTTATAGCTGTGGCGCACCAGTTTAGGTGAACCAGTGCTACCAGACGTTGTTAAAAGAAAAGACAACTCTTCATTTACGGCATATTGAGGAAATTTAGTGTATAAGACAACAAAATTGTTTATTTTCGATACTAATATATAATTATTAAATTCAACTTCCATATTTCCTGGTACTATTAAATATTGTGGTTGATAGACATCAATTAAATTTCTCAATAAATCTCTATCCAAATCCTTGCCTAATAACAAAGGTACTACTTTATTTTCAATACAAGCTAAAAAAGTAGCAACTGCACCAATAGTATTGGAGCATAAAATGAATACTACTGATCGAGTTGGCATTACATTTTTGAAATTCAAGATAAAATTTTGTAATTGTCCATACGACATTGTCTCACCGGTATCATCAGTTAGAGCTATTTTATTTTCGTTATGTGCATCAATATTTAAAAACATATAATTACCCCGTTAGAAAACAAATTTTTTATAATGACGTGCATCCATCTACACTTAACACTTGTCCCGTTATATAAGCAGCATTATCTGAAGCTAAAAAAAAGCATGCTTGTGCAATTTCTTCCGGTTCAGCCATACGTTTCAATGCAATTCTATTTATTCTATTTTCCAAAAATTTTTTATCTGTATTTTTTATCATTTCAGTACGAGTTAATCCAGGAGCTACAGCATTTACGCGAATATTTTTTGAAGCAAGTTCTTTAGCTGCCGTTTTTGTTATCGCTATTACAGCTCCTTTAGTAGCAGAATAGACGAGTTGCCCCGGGTTTCCCTGAATACCTACCACAGAAGCAATATTAATGATATTGCCACCTGTACCTTGCCTTGACATTAATCTGCTAATTATCTGTAACATATTAATTGTGCCTGCAATATTAATCTCTAACATTTCCATCATATGCAAATAAGAAATCATCCCTATACATTCGTTATATTCAACAGCGGCATTATTAACCAATACGTCTAAATGTTTACATTCTTTCCGTATTTGATATATTACATTTATTGCCGCTTTTTCATCAGTAATATCGAAATTAAGAAATATTATTTTACCTATTGCCATTTTATTCCACTCTTGTATCCAACAAGCATTTTCTGCATTGCGGCCTACAACATAAACAATAGCTCCATTTTGAGAAAATAATTGAGCAATAGCCTTGCCAATTCCCCTCGTTCCACCAGTAATTAAACAAAATTTACCATCAAGCATTAAAATCTACACCTTTAGATTGCAATATTTTTTTCCCATTTTCATAAGAACCAAAATTTAAAATTTCTTCTGTATCTAACATTACATCAAAAACAGTTTCCAGATCCGCAATTAAGCCCATATGAGTAATAGAATCCCAATTTTCAGTATTTGCAAAAGTAAAATTATCATTTAATACCTCTAAAGGTACATTAAAAATATCAACAAACACCGACTGATATTTTTTTAAATTATTCATATTTCACCTCTATAGTTAAGATTATGGTGCAGCAATAATAATTAAACTGCTGCACCAGCTATTGAAATCATTATTTCATAAGCTCAAGAATATCCTGAACTGTCTGAAAACCTTTTACTACTTCACTAGTAAGTTTTATACCAAATTCATCTTCCATCATAACAATAATAGAAAGTTTAGACATAGAATCATATTCCTCAACATCACAAAGATCCATATCTGCTTTCAACGAACCTGCATCCATCTCCATAGTTTCTTCCAGTAATGCTAACTTTTCTTCAATAGTCATTTTCTTACCCCTTTACTTTTATTTATATAGATCACATCTTACTCTTCGTAAGAAATGTATCCATCATCAAAATATTCGTCAGTGTGTACCAAAGGTAAAATATCTTTAGTATTAACGAAACAATCGATAGTACTCCAGGATAAACCTACACCGAACCCACACATAAGTGTATGGATCACCTTATTCTTTTCATCATTTCCATATTTATTGACCATAGAAATAGGAACTGAAGAAGAACTGGTATTACCAAATTTATCTAAAGAAATTAAGGTTTTATCCATTGAAAACTCTGTCCGTTTCGCAACTTGCTTCATGATAAAAAGATTAGCCTGATGCAAAACCAGACAATCATAATCATCAGGAGTATAGTTTTGTAATTGCATCGTTCCTTTTATCAAATCCGGTACTTCAGATATAGTAAAATTAAATACTGCTACATCATCCATATATGAACACTTCTTTTCTTCTGGCGCTTCTGGGTGACGCCATTGACCATAAGGCGCAATAATTGCCTTAAAGCCATTACCGTCAGTTTTAGAAATCATTTTAATTGGTTTACTTTCCTTTTCCTTAACAATCAATGTTGCCGTTCCAGAATCACCGAACAGCATACTTGCCGAATGGGTAGTTTTAACTTTTACACTGGATTTCTTTTCTTTGGCAGAAGTATCACCACATAATAACAGTGCCATTTCAGTATTACTGTTTTGAAGCAAACTGGCTACAATATTCATTCCGTAAGTAAAGCCTGAACAACCAAGGTTTACATCAAAAGCAGTACAATCTTAACGCAAAATCAATCCATCCTGCAATATACAAGCAGTAGCAGGAATACCATAATCAGCCGTTTGAGTCACGAAAACAAGAATACCGATTTTCTTCACATCAATATTCTTTTCTTCAATGATTTTTTTTGCAGCCGCATAGCAGAAATCAGAAGTAGTCTGTTTTACACCAGCATTATAACGTCCTTCTACACCAGTCTTTTTAGTGAATTTTTTTATTACATCTGGATCTTCGTCAGAAATTTCTGTTAATGCTGTCCAATTATTTGATACCGCAGCAGCCATTGCCGCAATTTTAATATTATTAAATTCAGATATTACCAATTTTATATCCTCCAAACTATCAATTAGTAGTCAACCCACCATCAACTGGTAAACATATTCCAGTAATAAATCTTGACGATTCACTTAACAAAAAAGCTATTGCAGCGGCAACATCTTGAGATTCACCTATTCCAAGATACTGTCTGCTTAACAAGCCTCTATTTGAATTACCTTCTATCCCACCATTACCTTCTAAATACTTATAATACATATCTGTACGAATCATGCCTGGAGCTACTGTATTAACACAAATTCCTTTTTCAGATAATTCTCTAGCCAAACACCTAACCGCCCCATCCATACCTGCTTTAGATGCTGAATAAGCAACGTGTGCTTTTGTTCCCTTTATAGCTGAAGTAGAAGATATACCCACTATCCTCATTCCTGGATTAAAATTTTTCTTTTTCGTTAAACATCTTATGATTTCAATAAATCCACACAAATTTACATTCAAAACATTACTTACAACCCCTGGTTTAAAAAGCTGTAAAGGTCTATCATTATTTATACCTGCTGCATATACCAGCCCATCAACTGCACCAACATCGTCAACGATATTCTTAACACACGCTTCAATTTTTTCTAACTCATTAATATCCAGTAGATAATATTTATGCCCTTCCCCTTCTAGCATTGATATGGTTTCCTGTAGTTTCGCTTCATTACGGGCAATCAACATCATTTTAGCACCTAATTTGCTTAGCATAACAGCAGTATCCCTGCCAATGCCCTGTGATGCTCCGGTAAGAACTATTTTCTTGCCAGTTAAATCAACCAAATTAAACATTATATCCTCCTTTAATATTCAGACGGATTTATTATCCCATCTTTATAATATGAATCTGTTTCTAATACAGGCAAAATATTTTTGGGGTCTATTTCAAAAGAAGTGATTCCCCAAGATAAACCTATGCCAAAGCCTGCTGCTAAAATATTCTTTTTTTCCATATCGTTATCATCGCCGAAAGCATCACAAATAGTTAATGGTATTGAAATTCCACCGGTATTACCATATCTATCTAAAGAAATAAGAACCTGTTCTTGCGCCGCTCCTATTCTTCTGCTAATCTGTTTGATAATAAACTGATTAGCCTGATGCAATAGTATATGATCGTAACTATCAGCAGTTGTATTTGTTTCTTCAAAATATTCTAAGATAGATTTAGGAACATCCGATGTAGAAAATGTAAACACCGAAACCCCATCCATATATATATCGTATTTAGTACGCCTAATATTGTCGGAACATAAATATTCTTCATGAGAAGCATCCATATCTCTAAAACCACCAGCTGGTAATATTATAGATTTAAATCTATAGCCATCTGTATAAAGCGAAGTTTTAATAATGCTCCCGTTATTTTTTTTATATAAAATGGCCGCACCAGCATCGCCATACATCATTGCTATAGACTTATCATTAGGATTTACTAACTTACTTGCAGTTTCTCCCAAAAGCAGTAATCCGTATTCAGATTGGCTGTTTTGTAGCATTGAAGTCAAAACCTGTTGCCCATAAATGAATCCGGAACAACCCAACCCTACAT
>OGOD01002204.1_pt1 | contig 10110 bp, 8 predicted proteins | sample 1573631 | NCBI WGS metagenome assembly OGOD01 (sample SAMEA2581895, study PRJEB24529) | metagenome | biome: Human gut stool | place: China | collected 2011
CGTAGGCCTTGTAGCCGTTGTACTTGGCCGGGTTGTGGGAGGCGGTGACCATGATGCCTGCATTGCACTGATAGTAGCGGGTAGCAAAGCTCAGGGCCGGCACCGGCATCAGGGCATCATAGATGCGCACCTTGATGCCATTGGCTGCCAGAACACCGGCAGCCGTCTTGGCAAAGACGTCGCTCTTGAGGCGGCTGTCGTAGCTGATGGCGACGGTCTGGCTGCCGCCCTGGGTCTTGACCCAGTTGGCCAGGCCCTGGGTAGCCTGACGCACAACGTAGATGTTCATGCGGTTGGTACCCGCGCCCAGGACGCCGCGCAGGCCTGCGGTGCCAAACTTCAGAGCCACAGCAAAGCGATCCTTGATCTCGTCGTCGTTGCCCTCGATCTTTGCCAGTTCGGGCTTCAGATCCGCATCGTCCAGCTCCGCTGCCAGCCAGCGCTTATATTCATCCAGATACATGTTGCACACCTTACCTTTGTTATTTTTTCCCAAAAAAGGAGACAGTTTATTCAAACCTAATTATACTATAAACGCTTGTGTCCATCATGTCAATTGCATATTCTGCCACAATCTTACCGGTACAAAATCAGCAAATGCCACAAAAACAGCCGCTCTCCGGGTGGATGTCGGCGGGCTGCTGTGCTTCCGGCAGCAGCCGGTAAGGCTGGTGCACATCCTCCAGCACCTCCAGCCACTGTTCCGGGCCGATGCTGTTCTCGCACAGATAGCGCAAAAGCTGCATCATCCGGGCAAAACTGCCCTGCGGAGCCAGCACCGTACTGCACTGTACCCGGCCCGCCTGCTCCCACCGCAGCTGGGCCAGCACGCCCCCGGGCACGGTCTGGGCGCAGTACACCACCGTGTGGGCCCGCTGCAGCCCCTCCAGCTCTGAATAAGTACGGATGTACCGGCAGTATTCCTTGCCTGTCATCGTTTGTCGCTCTCCTTTCCGCTGCATTGACATCTTTCCTGCCCTTTACTATAATGAAATCGACCGGGAGATGCTGTCGAAGGCTGACGGTTCCTCCCAAATTTTTCCACCCAGTTTTCGACCGTTTTCGCGCAGAAAATGCAAGCGAGGTGCACCCATGTATTCGGTAACAAAAAGCTTTGGCCTGAACGGCCTGCGCGGCTTTGCCGTGGCCGTGGAGGCCGACGTTTCGGGCGGGCTGCCCGCCTTTTCCATCGTAGGCCTGCCGGATTCCGCCGTGCGGGAAAGTGCGGACCGCGTGCGTGCCGCCATCAAGAACCTGGGCTTCAAGTTCCCGGACCGGCGCATCACGGTCAACCTGGCCCCCGCCGATGTGCGCAAGACCGGCCCGGTGTACGATTTGCCCCTGCTGCTGGCCGTGCTCACGGCCAGCGGCCAGCTGGAGGATGTGCCGGAGGACGCCGCCTTTCTGGGTGAGCTGGCGCTGGACGGCACCCTGCGCCCGGTATCCGGCGTGCTGCCCATGGCGCTGGCCGCCGCCGAAAACGGCATCCGCGCCCTGTATGTGCCCGCCGAAAACGCCGCCGAGGCTGCCGAGGCCTGTGCCGACAGCATGGCCGTCTACCCGGCCCACACCGCCCGGGAGGTGGTGGACGCCCTGCGCGGCATCCGGCCGCTGACCGCTGCGGCAGCCGTTCCCTTTGACCCCGCCGAGGCCTGGGCACAGGTGCCGGATTTTGCCGACGTGATGGGGCAGGCACTGGCCCGCCGGGCCATGGTCATCGCTGCGGCCGGGGGCCACAACGTGCTGCTGATGGGTGCCCCAGGCACCGGCAAATCCATGCTGGCCAAGCGCCTGCCGGGCATCCTGCCGCCTCTCACCCGGGAGGAAGCCGTGGAGACCACCAAGATCTATTCCATCGCCGGGCAGCTGCCCCAGGGCCGGGGCCTGATCACGGCACGGCCTTTCCGCAACCCGCACCACTCGGCCAGTGCCGTCTCGCTGGCGGGCGGCGGCGCACAGTTCCGCCCCGGCGAGTGCAGTCTGGCCAACTGCGGCGTGCTGTTTCTGGACGAACTGCCGGAGTTCTCCCGCGAGAGCCTGGAGGTGCTGCGCCAGCCGCTGGAGGACGGCCAGATCACCGTGAGCCGGGCCGCAGGCAGCGCCACCTACCCCAGCCATTTCCAGCTGGTGGCCGCCATGAACCCCTGCAAATGCGGCTACTACGGCCACCCCACCCGGCAGTGCACCTGCTCGCCCAGCGCGGTGCGGCAGTACCGCAGCCGGGTGTCCGGCCCGCTGCTGGACCGCATCGACCTGTGCGTGGAGATGGACCCCATCGCCTTTGACGAGCTGCACACCGCCGCCCCCGCCGAGAGCAGTGCCGACCTGCGCAAACAGGTGCTGGCGGCGCGGGCCATCCAGGCAAAACGCTATGCGGCCCCCGGCTACGAAGGGGTGCACTGCAATGCCCAGCTCAACGCCGGGCAGGTGCGGCGCATCTGCCGCATGACCCCCGGTGCGGAACGGCTGCTCCGCGCCTCCTACGATGCACTGGGGCTTTCGGCCCGCGCCCACGACCGCATTTTGCGGGTGGCCCGCACGGTGGCCGACCTGGCCGGCAAGAGCCTGCTGGACGAGGACTCCCTGCTGGAAGCCCTGCAGTACCGCGCGCAGGAAAAAGTGGAGCTGTGATCCTTTTTCCACCTACAAAAACACCGGCCCCTCTCCCCGGCAGCGCTGTGCTGCCAAAGGAGAAGGGCCGGTGTTTTTTTGTTTGTTTTACGCCGGTTTCAGTGCGATTTTGTTGCGCTATTGTTGTATTTCTGGTTTTCCAGCTGTTCCATCCGCTCGATGAACGCCAACGCGTACCGGGGCAGATAGTTCCCGGCCCGCCAGGCTGCCACCGACTCCAGCGGGAGGGTGCAGTCCCTGAGCGGAAACGCGTTGAACGGCACCGCGTTGTTCAGGTGTTCCAGCAGCTCGCCGCTCAGGAAGCCGATGCCGTACCCGTTGGCGGCCAGCGCCGCGGCTGCCCGGATGTTGCTGCTTTCCAGAATTTCGGCCGGATGCAGGCGGCGGCTCCGCAGCTCCTGCAAAATATACTGGCCCTGCCGCTGGGTCTGGTTCTGCAGCAGCAGGGTCTGCCCCTCCAGCCACTCCCAGGCAAAGCTGCCCTCCCGGGCGGCAGCCTGCTCCAGCGGGTGTCCCTTGCCGAACACGGCGTACATCCGGTCCCGGCGCAGCACCCGGTAGCTAAGGCCGGGATGCCGGGCAAAGCTCATATAAAAGGCCAGGTCGATCTCGCCTTCCAGCAGTTTGCGGTCCAGCTCGGCGCTGGGTGCTTCCTCAATGCGGAACTGCACCTGCGGGAACTGCGCGCGGAACACCGGAAGCACCTCCGGCAGCGAAAAACTGCACCGGAACGGCGGCATGCCCACATGCAGCACACCGGTGTCTGCCCGGAGCAGGTCGGTCAGCTCCGCGTCCATCTCCCGCTTCTGGCTGAGCAGCCGCTCGGCGTGGGCCAGATACCGCTGGCCCGCATAGGTCAGCTCCAGACGCCGCCCCGCCCGCTGGAACAGCACAAGGCCGGTGTCCCCTTCCAGTTTTTGCAGAAACTTGGAAAGGGTGGGCTGGCTGATGTAAAGCTGCTGGGCCGCGCGGGTGATGTTGCCGCACCGGGCAATGGCCGCAAAATATTCCAGATCTTTGAAGTCCATGCAGATTCCTCCCTGCTGCGTGTATTTGCCGGTTCCAGTGTACCACAAACCATTCACGCAGGCTATTCTTTTTATGAGAAAAATGAATTTCAGGAATTGTAAAAGTTGTGTTATAATCTCGCTCGTGAAATCCATCACAAATCGACCGCCCCACCCAACACGAAGATCTCTGAGGAGGAAAACCATGAAGAAAACCGGGATCCTGCACCGCATCAGCACCGCTGTGCTGGCCGGTGCCATGCTGCTGTCGCTGGCGTCCTGCGGCGCTTCCAGCAGCCAGACCGCCAGTTCCGCCGCCGGGAAAGTCACCGGCACCGGTTCGGCCAAAGGCATTGAAGGCGACGTCGTCGTGGAAGTGACCGCCGACGCCGACACCATTTATTCCATCGTTGTCACCGAGCAGAACGAGACCCAGGGCATCGGCTCTGTGGCCTGCGAACAGCTGCCGGACGCCATGGTGGCTGCCAACAGCTACAACGTGGACGGCATTGCCGGTGCCACCGTGACCAGCGACGCCCTCAAGGAGGCCGTGAAGGCCGCTCTGGAGAACGCCGGACTGGACGCTTCCGCCTTTGCCGTGGCCAAGGCTGCGGACACCACCGTGGAAAAGACCGCCGAGACGCTGGACTGTGACGTCGTGGTGGTGGGTGCCGGCGGTGCCGGTCTGACCGCCGCCGCACAGGCCGCCGAGAACGGTGCCAAGGTCATCGTGGTGGAAAAGATGCCCATCGTGGGCGGCAACAGCCTGAAGGCCACCGGCGGCATGAACGCAGCCGACACCCAGTATCAGGCCGACCTGGGCATCACCGACAGCGGGGTGCAGGAGTTCATTGAGGACACCATCAACGGCGGCCACGGCATCAACGACCGCAGCCTGGTGACCGTGATGGCCGAGCAGAGCTCCGACGCCATCGACTGGCTGACCTCCATCGGTGCCCCGCTGCCCAAGGTGGCAGCCACCGGCGGCACCACCCACAAGTATCTGCATGAGCCCGAGGACGGCAGCGCCGTGGGCAGCTATCTGGTGGAAAAGCTGAACGCTCAGGCCGAAAAGCTGGGTGTGCAGATCCTGCTGAACACCAAGGCCACCGAGATCCTGACCAACGACGGCGCTGCCTGCGGCATCAAGGCCGAGAGCACCGAGCACGACTACACCATCAACGCCAAGAGCGTGATCATTGCCGCCGGCGGCTTTGGTGCCAACTTTGAGCTGATGGCCAGCTTTAACCCGGCCCTGGCCAACGCCGTGACCACCAACCACGCCGGTGCCACCGGCGACGGCATCCTGATGGCTGAGGCCATTGGTGCCGACACCGTGGACATGGACCAGATCCAGCTGCACCCCACCGTGTATCAGGAGACCGGCATGCTGGTGTCCGAGAGCGTGCGCAGCATGGGCGGCATCCTGGTCAACGCCGAGGGCAAGCGCTTCTGCAACGACATGTCCACCCGTGACGCGGTTTCCAGCGCCGAGCTGGAGCAGCCGGGTGCTTACGCCTACATCATCTTTGACCAGCGCATCGTGGACGACCTGAAGTCCTGCCAGAAGTACATCAGCAACGGCCTGACCGTCTCTTCCGACAGCTATGAAGGTCTGGCCAAGGAGATGGGCCTGACCGGCGACGCTGCCGCCAACTTTGTGGAGACCATGAACACCTGGAACGCCTCTGTGGCAGCCGGTAAGGACGCTGAGTTCGGCCGCAGCAACGGCATGGACGGCGACCTGTCCACCGCTCCCTACTACGCCATCAAGATCGCACCGGGCATCCACCACACCATGGGCGGCCTGAAGATCAACACCGATGCACAGGTGCTGGACACCGACGGCAGCATCATCCCCGGCCTGTATGCAGCCGGTGAGACCACCGGCGGTGTGCACGGCGGCAACCGCATCGGCGGCAATGCCGTGTGCGACTTCGTGGTGTTCGGCCGCATCGCCGGCAGCAACGCTTCCGCCTACGCTGCCGAGTAACCTCACTCTGCTCTCTTCTTCTTTCTTCTTTTTTGGATAAGCACAGCGCCCGCCTGCACCGGAACCACTCCGGAAGCAGGCGGGCGCTGTGTTGTTCAGGTTTCGCTCAGGGTCAGTTCGTGGTAGGTCCGGCCGTCCATGGTTTTCCACCGGAAGCAGCCGTTTTCCAACGTCATGTAGCTGTGGGCGCTGCCCTCCTTCGGCAGGCTCACCGAGCCGGGGTTCAGGTAGAAGCTGCCCTGCCCGAAGGGCTCCCACGCCGGGATGTGGGTGTGCCCGTGCAGCAGGATGTCGCCGGGGGCCAGCGGCGGCGGGGTCTTGGTGTTGTAGACATGGCCGTGGGTGGCGTACACCAGCCGTCTGCCCACCGGCAGCACAGCATAGTCTGCCAGCACCGGGAATTCCAGCACCATCTGGTCCACCTCGGCGTCACAGTTGCCGCGCACGCAGAGCAGGCGGTCCTTCATGCCGTTGAGCAAAGGCATGACCTGCTTGGGCGCATAGCCCTCCGGCAGGTCGTTGCGGGGGCCGTGGTAGAGCAGGTCCCCCAACAGCAGCAGCCGGTCGGCCTGTTCCCGTTCAAACGCCTGCTGCATCTGGCTGGCATAGAAATACGACCCGTGCAGGTCGGACGCGATCATCCATTTCATGCGGGTTTCTCCTTTTTATAAAAGCTACAATTTTATTGTAACCCCTGCACAAAAAATGGTCAAGCCTATAAAAGTCGTACTTTTGCACCCAGTCTCCTTGACAATGCCCCGGGAATGTGGTATCCTTCAGTCAATAAAAACCGTGTGGATTTTTACAGCACTATGCTACTTTTCGCCACACAATGACTTCAAAAAAGCCATTGTGTGGCTTTTTTGCGGTCTTTTTCCATTTTCGATCTGTCAGGAGCGAGAAATCAATGAACGATACCTTTATGAAAGAACGCCCCGTGCTGCCGCTGCTGTTGTCCATGGCGCTGCCCAACGTGATCTCCATGCTGGTCAACTCCCTGTACAACATCGTGGACAGCCTGTTTGTGGCGCAGATCAGCGAGGACGCCATGACCGCCCTCTCGCTGGTATACCCCATCCAGAACTTTGCCAACGCCATCGCCATCGGCTTTGGTATCGGCATCAACGCCATGATCGCCCTGTACCTGGGTGCGGGCGACCGCAAAAAGGCCGAGATCGCCGCCACCCACGGCATGGTGCTCAGCCTGCTGCACGGCGTGGTCATCACGGTGGTGAGCATTGCCATCATGCCGGGCTTTTTGCGCCGGTTCACCACCGACGAGAGCCTTGTGGCCTCCGGCATCACCTACTCCACCATCGTGTTCCTGTTTGCCACCATCAATATGGCCGCGCTGGCCTTTGAAAAGATGTTCCAGGCTGTTGGCCGCATGAAGGTGACCATGGTGGCGCTGGTGTTCGGCTGCGCGTGCAACATCCTGCTGGACCCCGTCCTGATCTTCGGCCTGGGCCCGGTGCCCGCCATGGGCATTGCCGGTGCAGCGCTGGCCACCGGCATCGGCCAGCTGCTGAGCCTGTGCGTGTACCTGTTCGTCTACCTGCGCACCGAACTGCCGGTGCGGCTGAGCCGCAGCGGCCTGCACCCGGACGTTGCACTGGACGGCAAGCTGTACGCCATCGGCGTGCCGGCCATCCTGAACCTGGCTCTGCCCTCCCTGCTGGTCACCTTCCTCAACAGCCTGCTTGCCGGGTTCTCCCAGAGCTATGTGGTCATTCTGGGCATTTACTACAAGCTGCAGACCTTTTTGTACCTGCCCGCCAACGGCATCGTACAGGGTATGCGCCCGCTCATCGGCTACAACTACGGTGCCAGGGAGCACGCCCGCGTGAAGAAGCTGTACGAGCTCACCCTGTTCATGAGCATCGCCATCATGGCGCTGGGCACGGTCATCTGCCTGCTGGCCTCCGGGCAGCTCATCGGGCTGTTCACCTCCAACCCCGATACCATCGCCGCCGGTGCCAAGGCCCTGCGCATCATCTGCATCGGCTTTGTGGTGTCGGCAGTGTCCACCACCTCGTCCGGCGCACTGGAGGGTCTTGGCAAGGGCGTGCCGTCGCTGGTGATCTCGCTGTGCCGCTATGTGGTGTTCATCCTGCCGCTGGCCGCAGTGCTGTGCGGCCGCCTTGGCCCGGACGGTGTGTGGCACGCCTTCTGGATCACCGAGGTGCTCACCGCACTGGTGGCCTACCCGGTGTACCACCGCGCGGCGGCCCGGCACTGAACCTTTCCGGCCCCTTTTGCAGCAGGCTGCCCGACCCCGGCGGCCTGCTTTTTTGTTGCATTCCCGTCGCCCTGCGGGGCGCATAAATGCAGGGATTTCAATTGACAGCTGCACAGAAATACGGTAGAATAGTTTTTATATTGCGCTGACAAAATGTGTCAGAACGCAAGACTTTACAGAGGATGTGGGACGAATTATGATCGAGACGATCACGGCCGTCAATACGGCGGTCAACAACTTTATCTGGGGCGTGCCCGCCATGGTGTGCATCATTGGTGTGGGTTTGCTTCTGAGCGTGCGCACCGGCTTTTTGCAGATCCGCAAATTCCCGTACGCCATCAAAACCACCATCGGACGCATGTTCCGCAAAAAGGACGCTTCGGACGGTGCCATGACCCCCTTCCAGGCGGTGTGCACCGCACTGGCCGGCACCGTGGGCACCGGCAACATCGCCGGTGTGGCAGGCGCCATTGCCATCGGCGGCCCGGGTGCCGTGTTCTGGATGTGGTGCTCCGCGCTGCTGGGCATGTGCACCAAGTTTGCCGAGGTGACCCTGGCCGTGCATTTCCGTGAGCGCAGTGAGACCGGCGAGTGGGTGGGCGGCCCCATGTATTACATCAAGAACGGTCTGGGCAAGCGCTGGCAGTTCCTGGCATTTCTGTACTCGCTGTTCGGCGTGCTGACCGTGTTCGGCACCGGCAATGCCACCCAGGTCAACACCATCGTGGCCGCTGTGGACACCGCCCTGCTGGAATACGGTGTGGTGGGCAGCGGTTTCCTGAGCACGCTGAACCTCATCGCGGGCATCATCGTGGCCATGCTGGTGGCCATGGTGCTGCTGGGCGGCATCAAACGCATCGGCAGCGTGAGCGAAAAGCTGGTGCCCTTCATGGCGCTGTTCTACATCGTGCTGGCTGTGGGCGTAGTAGGGCTCAACCTGCCCCGCCTGCCCTATGTGCTGGAGTCCATCGTGGCCGGTGCCTTCAACCCCGCTGCCTTCACCGGCGGCACCATCGGCAGCCTGTTCATCAGCATGCAGAAGGGCGTCTCCCGCGGCATCTTTTCCAATGAGGCCGGCCTTGGCACCGGCTCCATTGCCCATGCCTGCGCCGACACCAAAAAGCCGGTGAAGCAGGGCATGTTCGGCATCTTTGAGGTGTTTGCCGACACCATCATCATCTGCACCCTGACCGCCATGGTCATCCTGTGCAGCGGCACCCCCGTGAACTACGGCACCGCAGCCGGTGCAGAGCTGACCATCTCCGGCTTTACCACCACCTACGGCGGCTGGGCTTCCATCTTTACCGCCGTGGCGCTTTGCTGCTTTGCCTTTTCCACCATCATCGGCTGGGGTCTGTACGGCTCCCGCTTCCTGGTGTTCCTCTGCCACAGCGACAAGGTGGCAAAGCCCTTCTTTGTGGTCTACTCCTTCGTGTCCATTCTGGGCGCGACCGTGGACCTGGGCCTGCTGTGGAGCATCGCCGACACCTTCAACGGCCTGATGAGCATCCCCAACCTTATCGCATTGCTGCTGCTCTCCGGCACCGTGGTCAAGCTGACCAAGGAGTTCTTTGCCTCCGAGGGCTGAGCACCTGTTTTTCCCGATACGCAAAAGGACTGCTGCACTGAAAATTGTGCAGCAGTCCTTTTTTCGTGCGCGGCTCCGGAAAATTTTACTTTCCGGGTGTTTTTCTGCAATTTTTATTGCCGTCTGTCCGTATTTAAGGCAGACAGACCGAATTTCGTTGGCAGAATGGAGGGCCCTCTATGGCGATTTTTGAAAAGACCATCCGCAATCAGAAATTCAACACGCTTCTCCGCAAATTGGAACAGGAGATCCCGGACAGCAGCTGGTCTGCCGACCTGGAAGCGGGCAGCGATTTCAAGGAGGGCGAAGCACGGTGCAGTGTCCGCGTGTTTGAGCGGTACAGCATGGTCGGCAGCAACCGCCTGAGTCTGACGCTGACCATGTTCCAGAACGGTGACAGCCCCATCCGGCTGTCCGCCATCACCGCAGGCGGCAGTCAGGCGGTGTTCTTCAAGGTGAACACCCTCGGAGAAGAATCTTTTTTGGACGATGTAAAGGACCGGCTGAAAGAAATTTTGGAGGAATAAGATGTTTTACGCTGGATTTGATATGCTGTTCAGCATTCTGTTTCCCATCCTGTTCCTTGTGGTTTTGGGCATGATCCTATACACCATCATCGGAAATATCAGCACATGGAATAAAAACAACCATT
>OGOD01002209.1_pt1 | contig 10099 bp, 8 predicted proteins | sample 1573631 | NCBI WGS metagenome assembly OGOD01 (sample SAMEA2581895, study PRJEB24529) | metagenome | biome: Human gut stool | place: China | collected 2011
ACCGGCGACATCCTCGAGACCATCGAGATGTTCACGCAGGACAATCTGGACGTGCGCACCGTCACCATGGGCATCAGTCTGCTGGACTGCATCGACCCGGACCCCAGGAAAGCCTGCGAAAAAATCTATAACAAGATCACCACCCGCGCCGCCCGGCTCGTTCCGGCTGTGGAGCACATCAGCGCTGAGTACGGCATCCCCATCATCAACAAGCGCATCAGCGTCACCCCCATCGCCATGCTGCTGGGCGCCTGCCCGGACGCCGACCCGGTGGACTTTGCCAAGACGCTGGACGCCGCCGGCAAGAAGGTGGGCGTCAACTTCGTGGGCGGCTACACCGCCCTCGTCCACAAGGGCTTCTCGGCGGGCGACCTGCGCCTCATCGAGTCCATCCCCCGCGCACTGGCCGAGACGGACATCGTCTGCAGCTCGGTGAACATCGGTGCCACCAAGGCGGGCCTGAACATGGACGCCATCAAACTGATGGGCGAGGCCGTCAAGAAGGCCAGTGAGCTCACCGCCGACCGTCAGTGCATCGGCGCAGCAAAGCTGGTGGTCTTCTGCAACGCGCCCGAGGACAATCCCTTTATGGCGGGTGCCTTCCACGGCCCCGGTGAGCCCGACTGCGAGATCCACGTCGGCGTCTCCGGCCCCGGCGCGGTCCGCGCCGCGCTGGCCCGGCTGCCCAAGGATGCCCCCATCGACCAGGTGGCCGAGCTGGTGAAGCGCACCGCCTTCAAGATCACCCGCGTGGGCCAGCTGGTGGCAAACCTCGCCTCCAAAGAGCTGGGCGTACCCGCCGGCATCATCGACCTGTCGCTGGCCCCCACCCCCGCCGTGGGCGACAGCGTGGCCAACATCCTCGAAGAGATGGGCCTTGAGACCTGCGGCTGCTGCGGCACCACTGCCTGCCTCGCCCTGCTCAACGACGCCGTCAAGAAGGGCGGCGTCATGGCCTCCAACCACGTCGGCGGCCTGTCGGGCGCTTTCATCCCCGTCAGCGAGGACGACGGCATGATCCACGCCGCCGAGTGCGGCTGTCTCACCATTGAGAAGCTGGAGGCCATGACGGCTGTCTGCTCTGTGGGCATCGACATGGTCATCATCCCCGGCGACACCACCCCTGCCGTCATCAGCGCCCTCATCGCCGACGAAGCCGCCATCGGCATGGTCAACAGCAAGACCACCGCCGTCCGCGTCATCCCGGCCATCGGCCGCAAAGCGGGCGAAGTGCTGGACTTCGGCGGCCTGCTGGGCTACGGCCCCATCATGCCGGTCAACCAGCGTGATCCCTCCGTCTTCATCAACCGCGGCGGCAGACTCCCCGCCCCGATGCAGTCGCTGAAGAATTAAAGAATAATTTTCTAAAAACAGGCCCATCCTCTGGATAAACTTTCCAAGAGGGGGCCTGTTTTTTATGTTATCCCGCCGCGAAATGGGGGCGCTGTGCGCCTCGCTGCTGTTCTGTCTTCTGCTGTCGCTGGGGGCAGGTTGGGCGCAGAGCCAGCTCATTACCGCCGACCAGCTTGCCGCCGACACCCTGCGGCTCCACATCCGGGCCGACACCGACTCCGTGCGCGACCAGAGCGCGAAGCTGGCTGTCCGGGACGCCGTGCTGGCCCTCACCGACGAAGCCTGCCCGGCGGACAGCCGGGCCGATGCCCGGGCGTGGGCGGCGGAAAACCTCGTCCGCTTCGAGCTGACGGCCCGCCAGACACTGGCCGCTCTCGGCATCCGCGCACCGGTGAAAGCCTGCCTCATGAATATGTACTTTCCCACCCGGCGCTATGACGGCGGGGCTCTGCCCGCCGGGCGGTACGACGCGGTGCGGCTGGACATCGGGATGCGGCGGGCAGGCCGGAACTGGTGGTGTGTGCTCTACCCGGGTCTCTGCCGGTCAGCCTGCGGCGGGTACGACACGCCTGCCGAAAATGACCTTGTCTGCGGGGAGTATATCGTCCGGTTCCGGTTCGTGGAGTGGTGGGGCGGCCTCACCGCGCCCCGGGAGGACGTGGTGCTGGCCGGGTGAACAGGCCGTCGGCCCGCCGCATAGGATGAGCGCGGAAGGAGTGTGACAACACTATGGCAATTCCTGCTTACTACTCGCTCATCCAGCGCGGCAGCTCCGGCCCGGACGTGGCCCTCGTGCAGACCTGGCTCAACGGCATCCGGGACAGCTGCACCTGGTACGCCGCCCTCACCGTGGACGGAAAGTTCGGCGCAAACGCCGAGAAGGCTGTCCGGGAGTTCCAGCTCCGGTACGGCCTCAAAGAGGACGGCAAAGTGGGCGCGAACACCTGGAACGTGCTCTACGCCCGCTACACGGCCAAACACGGCCTCATCGTCCCCTACCCCGGCATCGTGCTGCGGAGCGGCAGCGCGGGCGGCTGCGTCCGGCTGGTGCAGCAGAAGCTCAACGCCGATGGCGAGCGGCTCACCACCGACGGCAAGTTCGGTGCCAGCACCGTCGCCGCCGTCAAGCGCTACCAGACCCGCCACAACCTGACCTCCGACGGCTCCGTGGGCAAGGACACCTGGGAAAAGATGTTCCCTGCCGCGTGACGTAACGGAAAAACCTCTCCGTCACGCCTTCGGCGTGCCACCTCCCCTATCGAGGGGAGGCCTTGGCATGCCGGGTCACCCTGAGCTGGACGCCGGAGGCCCGATGAGGCGAAAAATGGTGGGCCTCGCTACAGAGGGCAGCAGCTTCTGGACAACGCACCTTGTCAAGCTGTCGTGAGTCTAGACAGCGGAGCACTACCGTTCCCGAGGCATCGTGCTTTGCTCGTCCAGCATAGACCTGACCGACATGCCAAGGGCTCCCCTACTAGGGGAGCTGTCTGCGAAGCAGACTGAGAGGTTTTTACGAAACATCGCTCAAAAAGAAAGCCCCCTGGGAGTTCGCGGCTCCTTGGGGGCTTTTCCATTGGGGTGAAACCAATGGAGTATTCACATTCCTGAGTTTATTATATGCCATCCCGCGCAAAAGTCAAGCGGTGCGCGGAAAGTTTACAAAGACACTTTCCCTCTGTAGCAGGGCACTACTGTTTCCGAAATCAAAAAACTTTCAGCGTCCAGCGTGGGCCTGCCCGGCTCGCCAGAGGTGCTTCGCACCCGGGTTGCGGCTCCCAGCGTCTGCTTCGGCCCTTGGTGCGGGCCTCGCATCCTGCTGGCCGCGGCCCCAACAGCTCCTCCCTGTTTCCGCCACTGGCGGCGGTCGTCGCCGTTGCCCCCTCGACAAACGCCCCCAACTCTCCTATAATAAAATCATCCCAACGAAAGGCGGTGTCCCCATGCGTTTCCTACACCTCTCCGACCTGCATCTGGGCAAGCGGGTCTGCGAGTTCTCCATGCTGGACGACCAGCGCTACATTTTAGAGCAAGTCCTCTCCCTGCTGGACGCCCGGCCCATAGACGGCGTTCTGCTGGCAGGCGACCTCTACGACAAGCCCGTGCCGCCCGCCGAGGCGGTGCGGCTGCTGGACTGGTTCCTCACCGAGCTTGCGGCGCGGGGCCTGCCCGTTTTTGCCGTCAGCGGCAACCACGACTCGGCAGACCGCATCGCCTTCGGCGCACAGCTTCTGGCGGGGAGCCGGGTGTACGTCAGCCCGGTCTTTGCCGCACCGCCCGCGCCCATCACCCTGACGGACGAATACGGTCCGGTGGACGTCTGGCTCCTGCCCTTTTTGAAGCCCGCCGCCGTGCGGCATGTCTTCCCGGACGAGAAGATCGAGAGCTACAATGACGCCATCGGCTGTGTGCTGAACGCCTGCGCACCCGACCCCGCCCGCCGGAACGTGCTGGTGGCCCACCAGTTCGTGGCCGGGGCGGCGGTCTGCGAGAGCGAAGAGCCCAGCGTGGGCGGGGTGGACAGCATCGACGTCTCCCTCTTCGAGGGCTTCGACTATGTAGCTCTGGGCCACCTCCACAGTCCCCAGAAGGTGGGGCGGGACACCGTCCGGTACGCAGGCAGTCCCCTCAAATATTCCTTCTCCGAGGCCCATCAGCACAAAGCCGCTCTCTTCGTCACCCTGGACGAAAAGGGCAGCGTCCGCTTCGAGGCCGCGCCTCTCACCCCCCGGCACGACCTGCGGGAGCTGCGGGGCAGTTACATGGAGCTCACGGACCGCCGGGCCTACGACGGCACGCCGACGGACGACTACCTCCACATCACCCTCACCGACGAGCAGGACGTTCCCGACGCGCTGGCCCGGCTGCGGGTCATCTACCCGAACCTCATGCGGCTGGACTACGACAACCGCCGCACCCGGGCCGCTGAGACGCCCGACGCCGCTGCCCGGGCCGAGAGCAAGACGCCCCTCGAGCACTTTGCGGCCTTTTACGAAGCCCAGAACGGCCAGCCTCTCTCCGACGAACAGGCGGCGTTCTGCCAATCGCTCATCGAAGACATCTGGAAGGAGGACGAAGCATGAGGCCCCTGAAACTGACCCTGTCGGCCTTCGGGCCTTACGCCGCCGAGACCGTTCTGGACCTCGCCCAGCTGGGCAGAGGCGGGCTCTACCTCGTCACCGGCGACACCGGCGCGGGCAAGACCACCCTCTTCGACGCCATCACCTACGCCCTCTACGACCATTCCAGCGGCGGCGTCCGGGAAGGGGCCATGCTCCGCAGCAAGTACGCCGAGCCCGGCACCCCCACCTTCGTGGAGCTGGAATTTGAGGTGCGGGGACAGCGCTGCACCGTCCGCCGCAATCCCGAATACCTCCGCCCGAAAGCCCGGGGCGAGGGCTTTACCACCGAAAAGGCCGACGCCTGCCTCACCTACGCCGATGGCCGTCCGCCCGTCACCCGGGCCAAGGACGTCACCGCCGCCGTGGTGGACATCATCGGGCTGGATTACAACCAGTTCTCCCAGATCGCCATGATCGCCCAAGGGCAGTTCACCCGGCTGCTCAACGCCTCCACCGAGGAGCGGAGCAAGATCTTCCGCAAGCTGTTCCGCACCCAGCCCTACCAGCGTCTCCAGGAGCGGCTGCAGGCCGAGAACGCCGCCCTCACCCGCCAGCGGGAGGAGCAGAGCGTCCGCATCGGGCAGCTGCTCTCCGGCCTGAGCTGGGCCGAGGGGGATGCCGACGAAGCCGTTCTGGACGAGCTGGCCCCCCTCTGCGAGGCGGGCGGGCAGACGTCGCCGGAGACATTGCTTCCCCTTCTGGACGCCCTGCTGGCCGGGCAGGAGCAGGCACTGAGCGCCGCCGCCTCCGCCCGGACTGAGGCCGAGGCAGAGCTGGACAAGCTCCAGCAGACGCTGGGCCGGGCCGAACAGGCCGAGAAGCTCCGCCTCGAGCTGACCGCCGCGCAGGCCCGTCAGGACGCTCTGCGGCCCGTTCTGGACGCTGCCGAGGCCGAAGCGGCCCGCCACGCCGGGGATGCCGCCGCGCTGGACGCGCTGGCCGGAAAGCTCGAGCGGGCGAAATCTGACCTCGCGGCCTTCGACGGGCTGGACGGCCTCGAAAAGAAGCTTTCTGCCGCCCGGGACGCCGCCGTCCTCGAGAACGCCAGAGCCGAAAAGCGCCGCGCCGCCCTCGGGCAGCTGGACGGAGAACTGACCGCTTTGGAGCAGAGCCTCGCCGCCCTTGGGGGCGCGGAGGCCGAGAACGTGAGTCTCAAGGCCCGGGCCGAACAGCTGGCCCGGCGGGAAACGGCCCTCGCGCAGCTGGCTCAGAGCCTCGCCGAGGGGCAGCGCCGGGGGCAGGCCGCACGGCAGGCCCAGGAGCGTTATCTTCTTGCCGACGGCGCAAAGGAGCGCGCCCACGCCCTCCGCGACCACCTCGAGCGGGCCTTTCTCAACGCGCAGGCGGGCCTGCTGGCCGAAGGGCTGACGGACGGCACCCCCTGCCCCGTCTGCGGCAGCACCCATCACCCGAAGCGGGCCGTTCTGCCCGCCGAAGCCCCCACGCAGGCCCGGGTGGACGCGGCCAGACAGTCCGCCGACGAGGCCGACCGCGCCGCACAGGAAGCCAGTGCGGCCGCCGCCAAGGCCGTGGCCGCAGACCGGGAGGCCAAAGCCACCCTCCGCCGGGACGCCGAGGCCCTGCTGCCGGAGCGGTTCACCTCGCCGGAGGGGCCGGTGAAGCTGACCGTCTCGCTTCTGAAGACGGCTCTGGCCGAAGAAAGCGAGGCCCTGCACGCCGCACAGGAAGCCCTCGACAAGGCGCAGAAGCAGAATGCCGCCGCCCTCGCCGCCAAAGCCCGGCAGGAGGACGAGCGGCAGAAAAAGACCGCTCAGCGCTCTGCCCTCGAGGCCGAGGCACGGGCTTCTGCCGAGGAAGCCGCCCGGCAGTCTGCCTCCGCTAAGGCTCTGGAGGCCCAGTGTGCCGAAGCCCGGGCCGCTCTGCCCGCCGCCGGCCGGGAGGAAGCCCGCCGGGCGCTGGCCGGGCTGGAAAACGAGCGCTGCGCCCTCCGGGCCGGAATGGACGCCGCCGCGTCGGCTCTGGCCAAGGCCCGGCAGGACTACGCCGCTGCCGAGGCCGCAGTCACGGCCCTGACGGCCCAGCAGACAGAGGCGGGCGAAGCCCCCGACCTGCCCGCCCTCGAGTCCCAGCGGGACGCCCTGACGGCCCGGCGCACCGCTCTCACGGCTCAGGAAAAGGCCCTGACGGCCCGCCTCCTGCCCAACCGGAAGGCCGCTGACCTCTACCGTCAGCACGCCGCTGCCCGGACGGAGCTGGAACGCCGCTGGCAGTGGGTGAACGCCCTCGCCTCCACGGCGGGCGGCACCCTCAGCAGCAAACAGAAGATACGCCTTGAGGCTTACATCCAGATGAACTACCTCGACGCCATCCTCGTCCACGCCAACACCCGCCTCATGCAGATGACCGCCGGGCAGTACGAGCTGGAGCGGGTGGGTGCCGAGAACCAGCGCAGCCAGTCCGGCCTCGACCTCGGCGTCATCGACCACTACAACGGCACCCGCCGCAGCGTCAAGACCCTCTCGGGCGGCGAGAGCTTCAAAGCCTCACTGGCGCTGGCTCTGGGCCTCTCGGACGAGGTCCAGAGCGCGGCGGGCGGCATCCGGCTGGACACCCTCTTCCTCGATGAAGGCTTCGGCTCGCTGGACGACGAGAGCCTTGAGCAGGCTATCCGGGTCCTCGCCGGCCTCACCGAGGGCGACCGCCTCGTGGGCATCATCTCCCACGTCGCCGCGCTCAAGGAGCGCATCGACAAACAGGTGGTCGTAAAAAAGGCCCGCAGCGGGGGGAGCACGGTGGAGGTCATTGTGTGACCGCTTCCCTTCTCTTCCTCATCGCCTGCCTTCTCAGGGCCGCGTCTTTCAGAAAGTCTTTTGCCTGCTCAGGCGGGCGGGTGGCATAGAACGCCTTGTTTTTCGGGACGTACGTCTCGGCGGGAGCCGGCCGCTCCCGGTCGCGGGCCATCCAGACCGTGGCCGCTGCCTGCCAGTTCCGCATGGGGTTCTGACCCACCCGCCAGCCGTTGGATTCATAGAACGCCCGGAACCGGTCGGCCTGAGCCTCCGTTCCGCTCTTCCGGATAAAGTAGTCCCGGACTTCACCCTCGTCCGGCGGACAAAAATCGGGCTCGTCCGGAGGCGGGAGGGGCGCGTCAACGCAGTCAGCCTCCCCATCCGGGAGGACAATATCAGGCTCAGAATCAGATGCAGAACCAGTATCAGAGACGGAATCAGAACCAGATACAGCCATCTTTGCCATCGGCGCATGGCATTTGCTATTTTTGCCACGCTCTTCGCTGTGCCAGCGGCTCTCGGCCCCCTTTGTCCCCGCCTCGGCCCGGCGCTGGCGGGTCTCCTCCCACTTGCGGGCGTTCTCGTCGAGGCCCCCTTCCATAAAGGTCCACGCCATCCGGAGCATCGGGTCGGTGAAATCGGGCCGCTTCCCTTCGGGATAGGCCAGCAGTGCGTCCAGGAGCATCCCCTTCTGCTCCAGCGACAACGCCCCCAGCGGGCGCTGCCACTCGCCAAATAAGATAACGCTGCGGTGTTTCTTTTCGGTCAATCCTCTTTCCTTCCTTTCCTTCTTTGTATTTTCCTTCGGTATCTACAACTTAATGTAGTTTGCCTTGTTCAAAAAGTCAACCTTTTTGAGAAAACAGCCGAAAAGTTGTGGGAAAAGGCGTAAAAAAAGAACAGGGGGCTTTTCTGACTGGAAAAGCTCCTGTTCTTTTGTCGCAAAATATGCTATACTTATTTTGCGGCCTCGTCCGCCCATTTTAAGTGGGAGGGAGGTGAACCACCATGGATTTATTTTTATCTCTGCTTCTGTCCGTCGCAGCAAATGTAATTTCGTACTACATTTGCAAGTGGCTTGACGGATGGTTTTCGGGCCGTAAGCACTAAATAAAGAAGACCCCCTTTCGGAGTTGCAGCTCCGTGAGGGGGTTTTCTTTTCGCTTTGGTGAACCACCATAAATATGTTTATCTCTGCACTTTTATTATATGCTGTCTTGCAAAAAAGTCAACCCAAATGCAGAAAGTTTATAAACGTATATTCCCCGCCGCCTCCGCACACCCTAGGTGCGGAGGTGTTTTTTATGGAATCTCTGACGCCCTTCATCCGCCATGAGCTTGAGGATGCGCCCGGGCCGAGCGGCCCGCCGGAGGAGACGAGCAGCGTGGTCAGCCCGCCTTTGGGCGCGGGACCCGGTCAGCCGCCCGTCACGGAACCGCCAAAGCCGGGTCGCGGCTCCCAGCAGCCGCCGTCGCAGCCGGACGGCCCGGATGTACAGCTCCCGCCGCCGGAAGTCCCGCAGCCCCGTCCGGACTGCGGCATCCCCATGACCGACGGCACCCCGGCCGCCTGTCGACAGAAGAACGCCGCCGAGTTTCTGGCCGGGCGGTCGCCGGGGGTGATGGCCCAATACGGCGGCGGGCTTTTCGGGGCCGAGCAGCATCTTCACAGCCGCGAACCTGCGCCCGACGAAGACCAGAGCGGCGTTTTACAGCTGGTAGAGTGGCGCGAAGAAGCGCCTTACGGTTGAAAGAGATGTAAAATTCAGAAATTATTTTCCAATTACCTGTTGAAATCTTTGCGCACTTCTTTTATTATGGTAGCAAACAAAGCAAAGGCAGGTAATGCACTATGGCAGAAATCAAATACGAGATCGTTGAACGCATCGCAGTCCTCGGAGAGCGTCCCCGCGGCTGGGAGCGCCAGCTCAACCTCATCAGCTGGAACGAAGGCGAACCCAAGTACGACATCCGCGACTGGTCCCCGGACGGCACCCGCATGGGCAAGGGCATCTCCCTGAGCCACGACGAGCTGGCCATCCTGAAGGGCATCCTCGAGGATATGGAGCTGTAAGATGACGGACCGCGAGGAATTTCTGGAGATATTCCGCACCCACGTCACCCGGCCCGGCAGCGAGAAGCTGCTGGACTGGATGGACAGCAAGACGGACTTCTTCTCCGCGCCGGCGTCCACCCGCTTCCATGGGGCCTGCGAGGGCGGGCTGTGTGCGCACAGCCTGAACGTCTACCGCGTGCTCCACGGCACCTTCTTCACGCCGGACGAGGACAGCGAGGAGACCTTCGCCATCTGCGCACTGCTCCACGACCTGTGCAAGGCCAACTTCTACAAAAAAGGCACCCGCAACGTGAAGAACGAGGCGACGGGCCAGTGGGAGAAAGTTCCCAGCTACAGCGTGGAGGACATGTTCCCCTACGGCCACGGCGAGAAAAGCGTCTTTCTCATCGAGCGGTTCATGAAGCTGAAGGTGGAAGAAGCCGTGGCCATCCGCTGGCACATGGGCGGCTTCGACGACGCCGTCCGGGGCGGCAGCTTTGCCCTGTCGGGGGCCTTCGAGAAGTACCCTCTCGCCGTCAAGCTCCACATCGCCGACCTCGAGGCGACCTATCTGCTGGAACAGCGGGGCGAATGACTTTTCTTTATATGCTTGACTTTTTCGCAGGATAGCATATAATGAAAGTACAGAGACGATACAGCATATGTTTCACCTATGCGAAAAGAAAACCCCCTCACGGAGCGGCTACTCCGAAAGGGGGTCTTCTTTTTAGTGCTTACGGCCCGAGAACCATCCGTCAAGCCACTTGCAACGGCGACGACCGCCGCCAGTGGCGGAAACAGGGAGGAGCTGTTGGGGCCGC
>OGOD01002219.1_pt1 | contig 10067 bp, 8 predicted proteins | sample 1573631 | NCBI WGS metagenome assembly OGOD01 (sample SAMEA2581895, study PRJEB24529) | metagenome | biome: Human gut stool | place: China | collected 2011
GCATGACTGCTTCCTGTGCCCGGTCTTCATCATGCAGGTATTTCAGGCAAAGTCCGTACAGTAACGGGATATATCGGTTGTATAATTCACCGAAATATTCTGTATCGCCGGACTGCGTATAGTGTATCAGTAATTCCTCGTCCGATAGTTTCGATATGTTTCTTTTGAAAAACAACATCTATTCCTCTTCTTCGTCGAAAACGACTTGATATTTTTCTTTCATTCTTTCAAAATCACCTGTTATCTGCTCCAATATTTCATGTGTATCCGTACTCTTTACCAAAGCAGGCATACCATAATAGATAGATGCTTTGTATGGCAACAGGATCATCTTTCCTTTGGGTAAAGAGCGTCCCATACCGGTCATGAATACAGGAATATATTTCACTTCAGGTCGTAGTGACAGGATACGGGCAATGCCGGATTTTATTTTTCCCATCTGCTCCGGCTTCCCTCTGGTTCCTTCCGGAAAAAGAATCAGTGAATACCCGGCATCGATGGCTTCAAGCATCTTACGGATCGGATCGTGCTCCGAATCTTTTTCCCCTTTTCTTCTGATAAGAAGCGTATTGATGAAAAAGTTGCTGATGGAAGCCTGAAAGCGGGTTTTCCCGAAATAGTCTTCTGCTGCCACGGGTTTGACTTTCCACAAAAGATCGCCGGGCAGGGAAGTCAACAGGCTTAGGGTGTCCAGGTGACTGTTATGGTTGGCAAGGATAATGAATTGCTTTTCTTTTTTAAGGAAGCGGCAATCGGTGAACTGAACCCCTACGATTAATTTCAGGAACCATTGGAAAACACCTTTATATATAATCTGCATGGCAGCAGCTTGCATGAATCTTTTTTCCATTCCCTCCGTTTAATATGCAATGTAATAAACTAAATGAAAAAATACAGGAGCAGTGTAGGACAGCGAATCTATCCGGTCGAATACTCCTCCATGACCGGGAATACTGTTCCCCATATCTTTAATTCCTTTATCTCTCTTGATAGCGGAGATGACCACGTCTCCCGAGAAGCCGGCAATCGCAAGGAGGGCGCTTACCAGAATAACGTTGGGAGCGGAGAGGGGAGTCAGGAAACCGAGGAAGTAACCAATGACAGTGGTACTGATGACACCGCCCAGGAAACCTTCCCATGTCTTGTTCGGACTTACTTTCGGAAGAATCTTATGCCGTCCGAGAAGTTTGCCCCAGATAAATTGCATGATATCATTGATTTCCGTAAGGAATACAAGGAACAATAACAGGCCTCGTCCTCCCGCATTGAATCCCGGCAGTTCGGGAAGTGACAGGAGATAAGCGAGGTGGCTGATACCGAATACCGAAAGCATTAGGATCCACTGCAACAGAGCCATCGACTTGGTAATTCCGTGAGTGTCTTCTTTTAAAACCAGTCGTAAGGGTAATACGAGAAACATAACTACCGGGATGAAGATGATGAATGCTCCATACCAGGCAAGGTAAGCAAGGTAATATTGAATGGGAATGGCCAGTATCCCCCAGAATAATGCTCCGCGATCTGCCTCTCTGAATCCCAACACCGAATACAGTTCTCTGAAAGCAATGAAAGAGAGAAAGGCAAGGAAGAAATAAGAAATGTTATAGCTGATAAATACAGCACCGATAAACATACCCGCCATAATCCACCATGAGCGCGTGCGTGCGGCGAGTTCGCTGATATTTGTTTTCGGAGATATCTTTTTTACAAGGAAAAGAATAAGGCTTGCCGTAACAAGCAATCCGATGATAAGCGAGATGACAATAATCAGTTCATCGCTTAATGTAGGGAATATTTTATCCAGTAGATTTTTCATTTTATTTCAGTGTTTGTTGTGTGTGACATGAGGTACAGGCGATGTATCAGTGTCGCGATAAGACCGATGTTGATAATGATTAGAGCGATGAAGCATACCATCCGGTCGTATCCTGAATGGATGGTGCAGGTGGCGACTACAAAGGTCAGTGTCAGCAATGCCATGCGGTGTTGCTTGGCCATCGGACCATTGAAGAAATGCTGATGTGTTTTGTAGGCTCCTATCCAGCGGAAATAGGCTGTCATAACAGCAAGAAGGGCGCCCAGCCATCCCAATTCGACTCCGAATCCACCTGCTACATACCCGACGGGAATGATGAATAATGCATCGGCAAAACGGTCGGGCATATCGTTATAAAGATCTCCGTTGGCACTTTTCTTTCCTCCTTCAATGGCAACCATCCCATCGAACAGGTTGCAGAGCAACCGCGACTGCATACAAACGATGAACAGAATATAGGCTACATATTTATTGAAGCCGGGATAAATAACTGTGCCAATCAGCAGGAGGCAACCTACCATAGCGAAGAATACACTCATCATGGAAATTTGATTGGGAGTGACACCCCAACGAGTTAGTTTGCGGGCAATGTTATTAGCCCAGGCCGTGTTTCGCGAGGCTATTTCCCGCCTTCCGTCGACTTCGTTTTTCATATTTGTGATATGTTTATGATTCGCAAATATACACATCATCTGATGAGTGGCAAAGGAATAAGGGAGAATTTTGAAAGGACTCTTTTTTTCTGCCGGATAAAAAAAAGTTCAAGTCATTTATGGAATCAGTGTGAAATCTGCATCTCTATAGTAAAAGCGAACTATTAGTAACATTTTAAATAATGAAGTTATGAAAACAAATCAATTCAGAGCAATGATGCTCGTACTGCTGATGGCAGTTGTTTCTTTAGGTATGGTGAACGCGCAAGCTATTACCGTGTCGGGTACTGTGACGGATGCAAAGGATGGAACTCCGCTTGTTGGCTGTTCGGTACAGATAAAGGGTACTACGAAGGGTACGGTAACGAATATGAATGGCCGGTACACGATACAGGCTAAGAAAGGGGAAACGTTGTTGTTCCAGTATATCGGGTATAAGCAAGAGAGAAGGGTGGTAAAATCGGCCACGCTGGATGTGAAGATGAAAGCTGACGAACTGGTATTGGAAGAATGTGTGGTGGTAGGATACGGCCATGAGACAAGAGCTGCAAAAGTAATGTCTACTGCTTACAAGGCAGTATGTCCGACTCCGGGAATCATGTATGATGCTGCAAATGCGGAAGAATACGGAGAGTTTCAGGAGAATGGTTTCAAGAGTGTGTCGGATGCTCCGCTTTCTACTTTCTCTATTGATGTAGACGCCGCTTCTTATAGTAATATGCGTCGTTTTATCAATAAAGGTGAACTGCCTCCGGTTGATGCTATCCGTACGGAAGAATTAGTGAACTACTTTTCTTATGATTATCCGAAGCCGACAGGAAGTGATCCTGTGAAAATTACCATGGAATCCGGAGCCTGTCCCTGGAATACCAATCATCGTCTTGTACGTATCGGCCTGAAAGCAAAAGAAATCCCGACAGATAATCTGCCTGCATCTAATCTGGTATTCCTGATTGATGTCTCCGGTTCTATGTGGGGAGCCAACCGGTTGGATTTGGTGAAGTCATCTCTCAAATTATTGGTAAATAACTTACGTGATAAAGATAAAGTAGCGATTGTGACTTATTCAGGCAGTGCCGGTGTGAAACTGGAAGCAACTCCGGGTAGCGACAAACAGAAGATTCGCGAAGCGATAGATGAATTAACGGCGGGTGGCTCTACGGCAGGTGGTGCAGGTATCTTGTTAGCGTATAAAATAGCCAAGAAGAATCTGATCTCTAACGGCAATAACCGTATCATACTTTGCTCCGATGGTGATTTTAATGTGGGCGTTTCTTCCGCTGAAGGATTGGAACAATTGATTGAAAAAGAACGCAAGAGTGGAGTATTCCTTACCGTACTGGGTTATGGCATGGGTAATTATAAAGATAAGAAGATTCAGGTGTTGGCTGAAAAGGGAAATGGCAATCACGCTTATATAGATAACTTGCAGGAGGCCAACCGTGTTTTGGTAGGCGAATTTGGTGCTACACTGCATACAGTGGCAAAAGACGTCAAACTGCAAGTCGAATTTAATCCTTCCCAAGTGCAGGCCTATCGTCTGGTTGGTTACGAAAGTCGTCTGTTGAAAGACGAGGACTTTAATAATGATGCTAAAGATGCCGGAGATATGGGTGCGGGACATACAGTGACAGCCTTTTACGAAGTGATTCCTACGGGAGTAAAGAATGAATATGTAGGTAAAATAGACGATTTGAAATATCAGAAGAAAGAGAAAGTGTCCGTGAAGCCGACAGGTTCTAATGAACTCCTGACTGTGAAACTGCGTTATAAAGCCCCGGATAAAGATGTCAGCAAGAAACTGGAACTTCCTTTCATAGATAATAAAGGAAATAATGTTTCTTCCGATTTCCGCTTTGCTTCTGCAGTGGCTATGTTCGGACAGTTACTTCGGGAGTCTGACTTTAAAGGAAATGCCAGTTACGACAAAGTGATTGATCTGGCCAAACAGGGACTGAATAACGATGATAAAGGATATAGAAGAGAATTCATTCGTTTGGTTGAGGCTGCTAAAGGATTGGAAAGAACAAATAAGAACTAGGAAAGCAAACAGGAGTCATTGGAAATGTACATTATATTATTATGCGTAATATTCACTGATATGAATAAACGTACAATTCCAGATAGATAATCCTAGAAAATAATAGTGACGGTATATGCTCGGGATAGTGACGCTATCACTGTTGTATACCGTCACTATCTTTGCCGGATACCGTCACTATAATTAATTTCGTCCGAAATTCGTCTGACCTAAAACGAAAAATAGCCATAAACTTATCGTTTACAGCTATTTAACTCTGCACGGGAGGAGAGGCTCGAACTCCCGACACCCGGTTTTGGAGACCGGTGCTCTACCAACTGAGCTACTCCCGTGTTTGCGGCTGCAAAGGTAGTAGAAACTTCTGAATCTCCAAACATTCGGGTAAATAAGTTTTGAATTATTTTAATTTTTCCCACTCATCGGGCTTGAAACCGACCAGAACGAAGCTGTCTGTCACTACCAATGGGCGTTTCACCAATTTACCGTTCGTTGCCAAGAGTGCTATCTGTTCTTCCTCACTCATAGCAGGCAGCTTCTCGCTTAGTTTCAGCTCTTTATATACTAATCCACTCGTGTTGAAGAATTTCTTCACCGGTAAACCGCTACGTGGAATCCATGCTTTTAATTCTTCAGCCGTAGGATTTTCTTCTACAATTAATCGGTTTGTAAACTCAATGTTATTTTCTGTTAACCATTTCTTGGCTTTCTGGCATGTGCTGCATGCCGGGTACTGCAAAAATAATGTTGCCATATTCATTTATAATTTAATTCTTACTATGTAATACTTAACACTTAATACTTGATACTTAATACTTACCACTTAAACCTCACCTCAATATCTGCAAATCCTGAAACATAATCCGGTAAGCGGCTGCTTTCTTATCCAATGCCAGTGGATATGCTCTTGATGATGAAGGCATCCGGTAAAGCCGCATGGCGCGTCCTTCAAAAACGAACTCGGAGTAATCGCCTACTTTCGGCTCTTCTATTTCGAATTGCTGTCGGAGAGTGTCCGTTGCTTTTTGCCCGGTAGTGACGATGGCTTTGCATTCGGGAAGTTGTCGCAGCAATGCTGCTACATCGGTAGCCTCCACTACTTCGAGAAACTTATCCGATGCGTTATCCTGCAACCGGCGGATGGATGAAGCGGTATCAAACAGGGCAATTCCCTTTTCGTTCAAAAAATCTATGATTTGCTCACGACAAAACGATTTTAGTGTTGAATTCAGAAAGTGATTCTTATCATTAAAGAATAAGATTCCATATATACGCCACATGTCATTGTTTAGGTTTGGATAATAAAAATCCATCGACCATCTTTTTTTCTGTGGCGGAAAACTTCCTAGCATAAGTAGCTTTGATTTCGCAGGAAGAAACGGTTCTAACGGATGTGTTTCGATTTCCATGTTATCGTTCATTTTAATTTCGTACAAAAATAGTGATAATGTTTATTTCCCTCAAAATCAATGAGAAAAAATGCTAGATTTAAAATATTTAGTTATTTTTGCGGCGTGATGAACAAACAATATCTTATTATATCATTGAAAAAAGAAATTTTAGTAAGTTGTTTCTTAATGAGCTTATTTCTCCTGGAGGGTGGGAATTGTTATGCTTCGGAGCAACAACTGTTAAGAGGGACGATAGAAACTCCTTCTGACAATTATACCGTGAGAGGGCGTGTTATTGATGTCTATGGTGAACCACTAATCGGTGCTACAATACGAGAAAAAGGGGGAGCCAATGGTACTGTGACCGATATTGATGGACGATTCTTTTTATCTGTTCCGGATAGTGCTGTCTTGCAGGTTTCTTTTGTAGGTTACAAGACTTTAGAAGTCAATGTGACAGGTCGGACTATGCTTGAAATACGCCTTCAGGAAGACGCGGTGATGCTTGATCATGTCATCGTAACAGCCTTGGGAATTGAAAAGGATGAAGCTACACTGGCTTATTCTGCGCAGAAAATCAAAGGTGAGGAACTGAATCGTATAAAAGAAATAAATATGATTACTGCCCTGGCGGGAAAAGCGGCCGGTGTACAAATCAATAAAAACTCTTCCGGTATGGGAGGGTCTGCCAAAGTCAGTCTCCGGGGAATCCGTTCGGTGTCCGGTGATAATCAACCGCTTTATGTGATAGACGGAGTGCCGATGTCGAATACCTCTTCCGAGCAGGCTTATTCGGCAATTGGAGGTACGGCGAATGCCGGCAACCGTGATGGAGGAGATGGAATATCTAACCTGAACCCGGAAGATGTGGAAAGCATCAGTATCTTGAAAGGTGCTCCAGCAGCAGCTTTATATGGTAGCATGGCTGCTAACGGGGTCATTCTTATCACTACTAAAAAAGGTACTGTAGGAAAAGTGCAAATTTCTTATAGTAATAGTACAAGTTTTTCATCTCCGATGATGATGCCGAAGTTTCAGAATATTTATGGTAATCGTGAAGGAGAGTTAGGCAGTTGGGGGAGCTTGATGGATACTCCTAGCAACTTTGATCCATCTGACTTCTTCAATACGGGAATGACGGAGATGAATGGTTTCACGTTGACCACTGGTACTGAACAAAATCAAACTTACGCATCTGTCTCTACTACAAACTCTACAGGTATCTTACCTAATAATGCTTATAACCGCTATAATTTCTCTATTCGTAATACCGCTAAATTCTGTGATAATAAGTTGAGTCTTGATTTGGGAGCTCAATATATTATTCAAAATAATAAGAATATGGTAGGTAGTGGACAATATTTTAATCCCTTGGTATCTCTTTATCTTTTTCCACGAGGTGAAAACTTTCAGGAAGTACAGATGTATGAACGCTATAGTGAGGCTCGAAACCTTATGGTACAATATTGGCCGGAATCTATATTTGGTACTGATTTGGATATGCAAAACCCATATTGGATTATGAATCGAATGCAGAATGAGCTTTCTAAACGTCGTTATATGTTTAATGCTAGTCTGAAATGGGATATAACAGATTGGGTGAATGTAACAGGGCGAGTACGTGTGGATAATTCAGATAGCGATAGTTATGAAAAGTATTATGCTAGTACACGAGGTACTTTTACAGAAAGTAGTTCTAAAGGTTATTATGGACATACTAAACAAAATGATCGGTCTGTTTATGCTGATGTAATGGCTAGCATAAATAAGAATTTCTTTGATGACAAACTTTCATTGAATGCAACTGTTGGTGCTTCTATTAATGATATTCAGGAAGATGCTATGTATCTAAAGGGAGGATTGGAGCAAATTCCTAATTTCTTCCATTATGGCAATATTAATGTCAATACTTCCAAGCGTAATGAATCAAAATGGCATGATCAAGTACAAAGTGTTTTTGCAAGTGCAGAATTAGGATGGAATCATCAATTGTATTTGACGGTCACTGGGCGTAATGACTGGGCATCTCAATTAGCTTTTACCAGCAAAGGTTCCTACTTTTATCCGTCTGTTGGTCTGTCATGGCTTGTTAGTGAATCTGTAAAGCTACCAAAAGCTATTTCTTATTTGAAAGTTCGTGGTTCGTGGGCGGAGGTCGCTTCTTCCCCTAATCGATACCTTACCCAAATGCAATATACTTATAATGAGCAAACAAATACATATGAATATCCTGCAAGTCATTATAATACTAATCTGAAACCAGAAAATACAAAATCATGGGAACTAGGCGTCAATGCTAAATTCCTTGGCAACCGTATTAATTTAGATATGACCTTCTATCGTTCTAATACCTTCAATCAGACATTCTATGTTGATGCATCGGCTTCATCTGGATATAAGAATAATATTGTGCAGACTGGTAATATTCAGAATCAGGGTATTGAGCTGGCTTTAGGATATTCTGATACATTTGATAAAGTGAAGGTATCTACAAATTTCACTTACACTCTTAATCAAAACAAGATCGTTAGTTTAGCGAATGGTGCCATCAATCCGGAAACCGGCGAAGCTATCGAAATGGAGTATTACTCAAAAGGAACATTGGGAACTAGTGGTGGTCCGACTTTAAGACTCTATGAAAACGGATCAATGGGAGATATTTATATCAATCAGCGTTTGCGTCAGTCTCCTAATGGATATATTTGGAAAGACCCCTCTAATGGAAGTTTGGCTATTGAAAATACGGAATACCGCAAGGTTGGCTCTATTCTTCCTAAATATTATTTGGGATGGAATGGTAGTGTTGCTTGGAAGGGATGGAATCTTGGATTTGCATTCACCGGGCGTTTTGGAGGATTAGTTGTATCGGATACACAAGCCATGATTGATAAATATGGTGTATCTGAAAGTTCTGCAGTTGCTCGTCAGGCAGGCGGTGTATGGGTTGGAGACAGTAAAGTGGGTGCTGAGGAATATTATAGTAAAGTAACTACTGCTGTTGGTACTTATTATACATATAGTGCAACGAATATTCGCCTTTCTGAACTGAGCTTGAGCTACCAACTTCCTAAAACATGGTTCAAAAATCATGTAAATATGACACTGGGGCTTACAGGAAAGAATTTATGGATGATTTATTGTAAAGCACCTTATGATCCGGAAAGTACATCTTCTGTCACTAGTAATTTCTATCAGGGGGTTGACTATTTTCAACAACCTAGTTTGAGAAGTCTCGGATTTAATGTCAAACTAACATTCTAGTTTAGATTATGAAAAAGAATAAGATAATAAAGAAGTTTGCAAAACTGTCTGTGTATACTTTGTTAGTAGCACTAGGAACAGGTTGTACCGATAAATTTGAAGAGTATAATACAAATCCCTTTGGACCTAAACCTGACCAAATGCTGGGTGATAATGCAATCACCGGATCATTGATTAAAAGCATGATTCCTGCATTAGTACAAGGACAACAGAACAATTCACAGATGTTGGATCAGATGATTGGATCTGAATATGGTGGAGAAATTACTTGTATCGCCCAATGGGGTAATGGAGGTAATTATTATACTTACAATCCAAGAGTTGGGTGGTATGGAAATATGTTTGATACTACTATGCCACAGATTTATACCGGATATTTCCAGATACGTGATCTTTCTGATGGCAAAGGATTGGCTTATCAATGGGCACAGATTCTTCGTGTGGCAGCTTCACTTAAAATTAGTGATTGTTATGGACCGATTCCTTATTCTCAAATTACAGGAACTGCTTTTACTGTAGAATATGACAATATGGAGGATCTTTATAAACACATGTTTGATGATTTGGATGAAGCGATTTCCGCTTTTAAAGTAGCAGTGTTAGGTAATGAAGATATGAGTTCTTTATCAGAATACGATCTTGTATTTAATGGAGATTTTAACAAATGGGTGAAATTTGCCAATTCTTTAAAGCTTCGTATGGCAATGCGCATTTCTAGTGTTTCTCCAGCACTTGCCAAGGAGAAAGCAGAAGAAGCTGTTTCTGATGTAATTGGTGTGATGACATCTGCATCAGATGCTGCATATAGTAAATATAATGACGGTATGAATCCATATTATCGTGTTACTTCTTCATGGAATGAAATTCGTATCAGTGCTAATATCACTTCATATTTAAGCGGTTATAAT
>OGOD01002224.1_pt1 | contig 10053 bp, 13 predicted proteins | sample 1573631 | NCBI WGS metagenome assembly OGOD01 (sample SAMEA2581895, study PRJEB24529) | metagenome | biome: Human gut stool | place: China | collected 2011
TAAAAGCCCTGGAGAAAACCTGGATCGGCACTTTGAACAAGGAAGGTTCAAACCCTATCAAGTGGTCTTTTATCGAGTACATCCTGGCCGAAACCGCCAAGAAGTTGCATAACGAGCGCGAACAACGCCGTATTAACGGAATCCGTAAGGACCCGAATCTGAACGAACCGGGCAAAGCACTTGCTGCAGCTGACGGACTGTATGAGTTCCTGAACAAGAAAGTGAACGGACATACCGATATCAATAACGGAAAGTTCGTTTACCAGATCAAACCGTTCGAGCTGGGAGAACTTACCGAAGCAAACATCGGTGAAAAGGTGTACAAGGGTACTTCCATGATCCCGGCGGTTCTTCGTGACAGCGGTAATCTGGCCCTTTATATGCCTTCGCATTTTATTGTATTGTATCATAAATACAATGAACTGCATTACGGACAGAACCAGGATTACAAGGCTAATATCATGTATGTAAAGGAATATCCGGCGGTGAAAATTATCCCGGTTCCTAATGCTGACAACCACCACCGTATCTTCTGGACGTTTGAAGGCAACATTAAAACCTACGAGGACAAGCCGGGTGAAATGACGGCTTTCAACCTGGAGCAGGAAGACTGGAGCCTGAAAGTATGGAGTAACTGGCGTGAAAGTATCTGGGCTATTGCCGTGGGATTCAAGTACACCAAGAAAGAAGATATGGACTATAACCGTCAGATGATCTTCTGTAATGAGTATGACCGCCCGGCGTCTTACTTTGTGGACGCTGACAAGGACAAGAACCCGTCGGCCAAGCTGCATACCTCTATTGTTACCGTAGCAAATACAGCCGAATTTGCTATTACCGATATTGAAGATGCGCCGGTAGGTACGGTTATTTCCCTGAAATGCGGAAGCGTGGATAAAGGTGTCAAGATCGAGAAAAGCGGAAACTTTGAACTTATTTCCGAGGCCTGGCAGCCTGGTAAGGGGGATGTAATCAAACTGATGAAACGTGCCGACGGTAAATTTATCGAGATCGGCCGTGAAAACGCTTCTTCCGATGCGTTGCAGTTTGCGCCGGATGAAACGGAACCTTCCTTGCTTGACGGTGAAGTATTCGTAACCGGTGAGAATACAAAGGCGACGGCAATCACTAACTTTACCGATGCGGAAGCCGGTGTCGTTTACACGATCTACGGAAGCGGTTCTGAATATGCTTCCACCATTGCAGCCGGCGGAAACTTTGTTTTAACCGAAGCTATGACGCTTTCCGAAGGCAAGTTCATCAAATTGGCGAAAGCCGCTGACGGTAAATTCTACGAAGTGGCAAGAGGCTAAATTAATCGGAAGGGGTACTTTATCCCTTCCATTTTATAACCTTATAAATCATTAAGTTATGACATACGTAAAAGCAAGCGTAAGAAGGCCGTCCGGCAATCCCGGTAACGGTATTCAGCCCAAGGATCAGCTCGTAATTTACGACGTTGACGATATTCTTTCCTTTCCGCAGAGAAACGATGCCGGAGTGGTTATCGAGGATGATATCGTAATGAAGGCGGGACGTTACGCGATCGGTATTTTCCTGACACCCGGTACCGCTGAAATCAGTTCCAACAGTGACGGAGAAACGGACGCCGAAGGTTATACGCCTTCCGTTAAGTTCAATCATCCCGGTAATGAACAGGAAATCCGCGAGTTTAAGACAAACTGGCTTTCCAAAAAATGTATCGTTGTACTCCGTTATTGTAGCGGAAAGCCTGCCGATCTGATCGGAACGCCCTGTAACCCGTGTAAGTTATCCGTTTCTTATACCGGTTCCAATGAATCGAATACGAACGAACTTACTTTTACCCAGATCAGCAAGGGGGATGATATCGCCATTTACCGGGGTACCGACACCCTGGAAGAACCGGTGGCCGTAGTGGAAGCCGGGGCTACAGATATAGATTACCAGACAGACGGGCAGTACCAGCTTTCCGCAGGTGCGGCCAAAATAGCCAGTGTTACCGGTGGAAATCATGGATCGGTAATTACCCTTATGGGATGTTCGGGCGTTGCGCCAACAGTGGAAAAAGGCGGTAATTTCCTTCTGAAAGGCGGTAAGACGTTTACCGCTTCCGAAGGTTCCCAACTGACATTGCGGGCGTTTAACGACGGTTCGGAGGCTATGAAATGGATTGAACAAAGCCGTTATGAGGCGTAAGTAAACGGTTTTCATGTAATTCAAAGGGTGACCGGCAGCACATGCCCGGCCACCCTTTGTCCTTTTTGGGGGTAATTGCCTTTTTTTTCTTTGTATCATCAAATTTTATATAGTATGAAACAGGAAATTATTACCTATCTGGCCGGTCCGCGTAATTTTATCCAGGGCGTGGAACTATACGAGAAATACGGTATCAACCGTATGTTAAAGAAGTCATTTCGCCGGCAGGGAGAAACGGAAACGATGAAGGCCATTCTTTTAGAGGAACTACGGAAGCTGGCCGGGCTTTCCGAACGTGAATTTAAGACAATCCGGCGCAACTCCAAACAGCCGACCGCGGTAAAAATGGAACCCGCCAGGGATGAAACATCTAAAACGTCGGTAAAATACAGCGATGATTTGCTGCTGGAACTTGCCGAATCTTTCGGCGTCAGCGTGGAAGAACTCGTTTCGTCTGATTTCCGGGATAAGGTTCTTTCCATGGATGAAAATGCCGACCGTGTGGAAGAACTGGAAGAGGAACTGAATCAGGCGGAGAAACGATACAAGGCAGCTCCGGAAACCGTAACCAAAATGATACGTTTCCGCGAGAAATTTACCTTCCTGAACTCTCCGGATTGTCCCGACATTCTGAAAATACTTGTTTCCGACATGTTCACCGCATACGGGAAGTATAAGGAAGCTTTCGCCCGTCTGGAAGCTACGCCGGATGATGTCAATTCACTTTCTACAGCACAGGAAGCGCAGGCGGTTGTGGAAAACTTTATCGCTAACCGCGAAATGTGGGACGAACTGGAATATTACCGGGAAAACGGAAAGATTCTGGGTAAATGTGAGAAGGTAAAAAGTTTGTCCGTCCGTAAGGGCGTCGAGAACCTTTCGGATATCGACATACAAAAGGCCCTGAATAACGCCCGTGCCAACCTTTCAAAGAATAAGGCGAAACTGGAACAGGCCGGGGACGATGAGAAGAAGAAAGCGAGTGCCCTTGCACTGATCCAGAAGTGGGAGACTACCCAGAAAGCCATAGAGGAAGAAATCGAGGCGCGAAAAAAAAAGTAGTCGAACTTATTGTCAGTCTGACAGGGAAACGGCAACGGATCACAAAGAACCTGGGCAGTTTCTCTCACCCTTGCGACCGCTCGGAGCTGGGGCACCAGCTCAAAACATTAACCCTCCGGATAGAAAAAGAAGAAAGCCGGCTTAAACAACTTTCCAATGATTACAAACAAAATTTATAACGAGGACTGCCTGGAGGCGTTGAAACGTGTTCCGGACAAATCCGTAGATTGTATAATAACCGATCCGCCTTATTTCCTGGGAATGACACACAACGGGCAGAAAGGCAGCTTTAAAGATTTGTCTATCTGTAAACCCTTTTACCGGGATTTGTTCCTGGAGTTTAACCGGGTAAAGAAAACCGGTGCTTGTGTGTACTTTTTTACGGACTGGCGCGGATATGCTTTTTATTATCCGTTGTTTGACTTGTATTTAGGCGCGTCAAACATGATCGTCTGGAACAAACAGTCGGGCCCGGGTAATCATTACGCCTTTATACACGAACTTATTTTGTTTCATTGCGGAAAGGGTGTTTCTATCGGTGCCACAAACATAATAGATAATATCCGGTCTTTTGCGTCCGGTGCGAAACTGGTAGAAGGTGAAAAGGTGCATCCCACACAGAAACCGGTGGCGTTGATCCGTAAACTGATTGAAGACAGTACAAAGCCCGGCGATCTGATCCTGGACACTTTCGGCGGTTCCGGTACTACAGCGGTGGCAGCCATTGAAAGCGGCCGGAACTTTGTATTAATGGAACAGGACGAAATTTATTATTTCACGGCACAGAAACGAATAAAAGATGCGTATGAACGATTTAACGGTGGTGGATAGTATTTACCTGGATGCGCAGCAAAAAGAGGATGTACGGCGTTTGTCTTCTTTAGGGTATTCCTCGAAAGACATAGCCGTTTCCCTGGGGCTTTCTCCGGAAGATGTCGGGCTTTTTGTCCAGGATGCGGAAACGGTGGGAACTTCTGTTAACTTTCTGATCCGGGAAGGGATTCTCGTAGCACGTGCCGCCCCTGAAATAAAACTCCATGAAGCGGCGGAAGGTGGAAACGTGGAAGCTATAAAACAGCTGGAGGCCGTACGGAAAAGACATACTTTTGAACGTTTAATCGAGCAAATGGATGACGACGAATTTAATTAAGCCCTCACGAATAGACTTTGACAAGGTGGATATCAACCAGATTCAAAGGATTCTTTCTACCGGTACGCTGGAAGCCCTCGCGCCTGATGAAAGGGAATATTACAGCCTTATGGAAATGGTACGGGGCCTTCGTGCCCGTATGCGTATAAATGGTAAGTTGGTGACAAAGGCCGGTATCATCCGCCTTTTGAAGTCGGAACCTTACGGGCTTTCGGACTGGATGGCCCGCCAGGTGTATGCCGACAGTCTCAATTTCTTTTATACGCAGGATAACGTACGCCCGCAGGCTTTCGCCAACCTGTACGCGGAAAAGGCCGAAAACTGGGCGAATACTGTTTTTCTTATGGGAAATGTGAAGGAGGCTAAGAACCTGCTGAAACTGGCGGCGGAACTTCGCGGATGTTATAAGGATCAACAGGCCGAAATACCGGAGGAACTGCTTGCACAGAAAAGTACGGTTATTTATACTACCAGCCGTAAGGATCTGGGTGTTCCTGAAATCGACCGTAAAGAACTGGAAGAGTTTATCGACGCGATACCGGAAATTCCTGTTATCGTGCGTGAGAACATAAAAGAGGATGCGCGTATTAAAGCTTTTGACCTGAAAAAACGTATGTTGTATGATATCAAAGAGTTCGGGGAAGATAACGAAGGTGAGTAACGCCGATGATGTGGAAATCAAATACGGCCATATAATCCAGGTTCTGACGGACTGGATCGATACTACTATCCTTGTATCTGTTGACGGGCGCGGTACGGCCAAATCGACCGTTATACAAGCCAGGCGTTCCGCCCGGTGTGTGGAAGAAATGCCCGGCGGTGCGTTCGCTTTTGTTGCCAATACCTACAGTAACCTGGAAGATAATATAATGCCGGCCGTTCAGAAGGGCTGGCAGCTTATGGGCCTGATCGAAGGGGTACACTATATAAAAGATACCCGCCCGCCTGAATCCTGGCGGCGTAAATGTTCGGTTATCGTGGATGATTACAAGCATGTTTACAGCTTCTGGAACGGATGCGTTATTTTCATGGGATCACTGGATAACCCTTCGCTGCTTGCCGGAAAGTCTGTAATACATCTGTTTTATGATGAAGCGAAGTACGACAAGGAAATGAAAGTAAACCGCGCTATGCCTATTCTTCGCGGTGATGCGATCACTTACGGACATTCCCATTTATTCCTGGGAATAACCATTACTACCGATATGCCGGATATCGACGAAAACGAGTACGACTGGTTTTTCCGGTATGTCAAGCAAATGGACCCGGAACGGATCATTAAAATAGTACAGGCGGCAAGTATGCGTAATGAACTGGTAATTTCTCTGTTAAAAGAAGAAAGAAAAAATAAGCCTTCCCCCTTGAAGCTGAAACGTTTGAAACGGGATATTGAATATTACGACCGGGCTTTGTTGAAGTTGAGAAAAGGACAAACGTTCTTTCTTAACGCTTCTTCATTCGCTAATGTTGAGATACTTACGATAGAGTATTTAAAGCGGTTGTATAATGGTACGCTGGAGCTTCACGAATTTAAAAAGTCGGTGGTGGGTATGCGTCCCGGTCTTCGCAGGGATTTACGTTTCTATGTGTTGTTTGGTGAAGGACATAAGTATTATAACGGTACCGCGTCCGGGGAAGCCGCTTACAGCTCGCGGGAACTCCGGTACCTGCACCATGATAAAACGATTGAAGGCGGTATGGACTTCGGTAATATGCTTTCTTTGGTGATCGGTCAGGCGGACGGTGCTTATTACCGGGTACATAAGAACTTTTTTGAGATACCGCCGGGCTGGTTCCGGGAGATCGCCGACCAGTTCCTCACTTTCTTCCAGAACCACGAATACAAAGAACTGGATTTGTACTATGACCGTGCAGGTAATAACTTTGAGAAACAGAAGGAGGATTACGCGGGTAAGATCAAAGACGCCATAGAAAAAGACGGCAGCGGGAACCGTACCGGCTGGATCGTAAACCTAAAGAGCCGTAAACAGGCAGTTATCCGGCAGGATGCGGAATACGACTTCATGCAGGAGATTATGGGCGGTACCAACAAGAACCTACCTATTCTGCTGGTTGATGCGGTGAACTGTAAAGAAATGGTTAGTTCCGTAGAAAAGGCAAAGGCTGAAATCAAATACCGGGGTAACTCTAAAGTAGTGTTCAAAATGAAGAAGTCCGAAAAGCTGGCACCGAAAAAACTACCGATGTTATCCACCAATTTCTCCGACGCTTTCAAATACTTACTGATGCGCCCCGGCTGGATAGCTTTAGTACGAGGCAAGCGGACGCTGCAGGCCGACTCGTTTGTAGATCAATGGATAGAGAACAGGCATAAAAGGTAATTGCCTTGTAACGCTGGAAAATCGGTTTTCCGGCGTTTTTTGTGTTACCAGGTTACGGGTACCCCTTCCAAGATGTCATATTTCACCTTTTAGGGGGAGGGTAACTGCTTTCCGACTTCTGAGCGGCTCGGTCTTCGGAAGGTGTCATTTTTTTAGTTTTTGAAATTTTCTCCGGTTTTTGACTGTTTTTCAGTCGTTTATCTGCATTTAGACCAAAATTTTACGGGAAAAAGTGAGTTTTTTATGCGTTTTTACTTGTTTTTTGCCCGTTTTTGGGTGAATTACCGTGTATTTTTGGGCGGTTGCCTTTCATTTTTGGGGATGATATTCTTTATAATTGTACATATTAAGTATTTTTGCAGCCGTCAAAATTACATTGCATATAACCGTCAGAACTTACGGGTGGTACAGACGAAAGTATACACTAATTTTAAGTTACTGATATGAAGAAATTATTATTAATTACCGTGTTGGCTATTTTAGTAGTAGCAGCGACAGCACAAGAAACTCGAAAAACGTTTTGTGAAATTGTTGGTACAGGGAAAGTCTTAAGTTCTAAAGTCAAAATACAAATAGACTTCGGGCAAAAAACATCTTATTTCGGAAAATACAAAACGTTTATGGTAGATGAATCCGGGAAGAAAATGGAATTTAATTCTATGGTAGACGCCATGAATTATTTAGCAAAATTTCGGTGGAAATTTGAGCAGGCGTATGTTGTTACAAATGAGAGCACGAATCAAAATGTATATCATTGGTTATTAAGTAAAGATATAGTTTCTGATGATGAAATACGAGAAGGAATTATAACACAAAAAGATTTTGAAGACATGGAGAAAGCGGCCATGGAAGATAAAGAGAATAATAATGAAGAGGTTGAAAAGAAAGTTCCTTTATTTATGCGAAATATGAAAAAGGAAAGTGATGAAGAGGGTGAAACTCAAAAGAGATATGAACCATAAGAATAGATTAACGCTCGCCAATTCTGGCGGGCGTTTTTGTTACGAAGTAACGAATTATAGAGTCGATAAATTTTCTCTTTCTAATAAACTTTAATTAACGTTTTTTTTTTTTTTGTTCAGATTTTAATGCCGACATTTGCCCCTGTCAAAAACATACTGTTAATACAGTTCCGTGAGCCATGGATATTGGCTCGAATAAACAACGGGCTTTTTTTATGCTCGGTATTTATCTATTTTAGACATAAGGCGGTTGCCTTTCCCTATACTATTACCCGGCTCTTTGGACGGTTAGCAGTGTGTTTTTGACAGAACAGGGAAATGGTAGCCGCCTTTCTCATTTTAAATAGTCAAAAACACACTGTTATGAAAAAAGAATTTCAATCCGGTACAAGCTATGTACCTTCGTTCCGTACTGGTAGCACGGACGTAAACACGATCCAACATCGTTATTTTCAGGAACTGGAAAAAGATTGTTCCGTAAACTCGGCTTCCGATGCTTATTACTTATCTGCTATTGCCTGGTTCTGTCTAACCTTTATCTTTCCGCCGGCTGTTATCGGTGCAGTTGTTTGTGTGTACCGGGCAAAGAAGGTACAGAAAGGAGGCCGAAAATGACATCTTATTTTATAGAGCTTAACGAGTATAAGCCACAGAATCGAAAATGTGCTGAAATGGCGGAATTTGCAAACCAGTTTGGTAGTACGCTTTGCCCTGATAAAATTTCCTTTGATGCTTTTAAAACTGAACTGGAAGCAAAGGTAAAGGAGCTGAACGAGAAATACCCTAAAACAATGCCGCTGAAGATATCTTCCGGTAGCGGGTTTATTCATATAGACCAGGACACTAAAACACATAATAACGGTTGTGACAAGCCGGTAGCCTATTTTTTCATTTACCGGGTTAAAAGAATATATAGGTTTTCAGAGCGTCCCCAGATAGAAAAGAAAGGAGGTGCCGAATGATATATACTGAATATCAGCAAGTGTTACTTACTCAATTACAAAACAATGATAAAAGGATTGAGGAAATAAAGAAGGAAAAGGAAGAAATACAGGAAATGTTTTTACAAGAAAGTAAATTTAAACCGGGTGATCTGATACAGATTGATTATAAAATAAGCAATGCTACTTTTAAAGTTCGTGGCTGGATTTTCCGGATTACATTCTGGAGGAATCGCCCGTATTATCACCTGAATTTACCCAAGAAAGACGGTTCCCGCGGATTAAGGGTTAAAAGTGTATGCGACGGGGTACTGGAAAGTATAACAAGTATTTCACATATTAAATTAGAAGATTTAAAAGGAGGTGCCAGATGAATACAAATAATCCTGATATCCTATTTTTCGTTAAACGTGAATACGGTACGCCTTCCATTGAATTAAGAGCATATAAAGTGGAGAAGGTTAAGGGTGAACTTGCTTTCCTCGAACTTGAACGTTTACGGTTGGTTGTTTTCTCTGGTAATTTTCAGTCTGTATCACTTCATCACGAGTACGGTAAAAACAACTGTTTGTATAATAGTGCTAATAATATACCGGATTTGATGAAAGACATGAAGAGGTGGCAGTTATCGCCTATTGACAGACGTAATTACGAACGGTTTAGAAAAGTCGCCCTCGGGATATACCGGCAGGCCGGAACAATAGATTTCACTACCTTAGAGACTACACCGATTAAGAACGTTTAAAGAAAGATTTGTTATGAAAGACATAGAAGTAAACGGCGCACATATAACAGATGAAAGTGCCGAAATATTGAAGCAGTGGCAAGTTAAGACGGAGCCGGTTTCCGCTTGTTACATACGGGTAATAGAGGAAACTATCGACGATTTGACCGATGAAGGGGGCGAACCTCTTTCCGCTGAAAAAATAGTAGAAAGAATCAGAACTTTACGTATGATGAAAAAAGACATCGAAAAGCTGTCTAATCCTTAATATTAATAATTTAGCATACCGGCTGAAAAGACAGCCGTTGGGTTTAAGTCCCAGGTTAGGGTTTGTTTGTGCCGGGGTGGTTCCCGGCACTTCTATTAATAGATGAATAATTATTAACAAAATATCCCAAAATTCCTTGTGAGTAATTATATATAGAAATAATATTATTATATTTGCAGAGTAAATGTATCACAATTAATAAATGTATATATGTCTACGACAGCAATCATTAGCATAATTATTTCTATTATTGTGCCAATTTTAGGTGGTGTATGGTTTATTGTACAGAAAGCCTTTAAAATTGGTAAATATACTCATAGGCTTGATGAGATAGAGAAAAAAGTGTGTAACGCCCAATGTGATGTGCACAACCGGGGAATAATAGAATTAGGGGATGATCTGAAAACTATCAAAAACGATATCGTG
>OGOD01002225.1_pt1 | contig 10049 bp, 7 predicted proteins | sample 1573631 | NCBI WGS metagenome assembly OGOD01 (sample SAMEA2581895, study PRJEB24529) | metagenome | biome: Human gut stool | place: China | collected 2011
ATTTCATAATGTATCGGTTAAACCGTCTGAGCATCAAAAGGAAATGATTGAAAGTCTGTCCGAAAGAGCCGACAAAGTCAGAAACGGAGATGTTGACAGCACTATTGATAACATGCTTAAAATAACCAATGACGGCAGAAAGCTTGCACTTGACCAACGCTTATTAAACCCAATGCTGCCTGATTTTGAAAACAGCAAGGTAAATGCATGCGTTGATAATGTATACAACATTTGGAAAGAAAGTACGCCTAATAAATCAGCACAACTTCTTTTCTGTGATTTATCGACACCCAAAGGCAACAATGAATTTTCTGTTTATACAGACATACGAAACAAGTTGATTGCCAAGGGTATACCCGAAGATGAAATTAAGTTTATACACGAGGCAGACACCGAGGTTAAAAAGCAAGAACTTTTCAAAAAAGTACGCAAGGGTGATGTCAGAGTATTGCTTGGTTCAACATCAAAAATGGGTGCAGGCACAAACTGTCAAACAAAACTTATTGCTTTACATGATTTAGATTGTCCGTGGCGCCCAAGCGATGTAGGACGGATTTTGCGGACATTCAAAATAAAAAAGAATGTGGAGGTAACAGACAATGGCAAAATCATTATTTGAGGAACTGGGCGGCAAATACGAAAGGCAAGGGGATTATTTGATACCGTGCTTAACTGTACCCGCCGAAGAAGAACAGGCAATAGGCATCTGGGGGCAACGGCATTTAGATTATCTAAAACAGTACCGTAAAGTTACATACACCAATCTTCTTACAAGCGGCAGGCTAAACGCCTACCTTGCCGACATCAACAGACAGGCACAGGAACGCTTTGAAAGGCTCATAGAGGGTATGAAACAGGCACAGGGCATAACGGAACAGCTAAAGGCAGAAAACGCCTTAGAATGGACAGGATGCCTCAATAACATAAGGGCTTGTGCGAGGGAGATTGTGGAAAAGGAAATTATTTTTGCATAAACAGATGATTAGTGGCAGGGGGAAATCCTGCCGCTTTTTCTGCTTTAGTTTGTCAGCTTGACAAATAAAGGGTTAAGGAATATAATTAGATTCAGTATTATACAAGGAGTTAATAAATATGCGGCAAGGTATTCTTAAATAAACTGTCAATTTGATAGTGGGAACAAAAAGTAGCAGTCCCGTTTCACTTTTAATATGGGGCTTAGTTTTTTGTACCCAGTTTAAGAATACTTTTATCATGTAATTTTATATGCCCGAAAACATATAAGTGTTTTGGGGCTATTGGAGTTATTTACCCAGTGATAGGAGTATTTATCACTGGGTATTTTTATGCCCTTTTTTGGGTGTTGATAGGAGGAAAATCACATGAAAATAATTAACTTAGGCATTCTGGCTCACGTTGACGCAGGAAAGACAACATTAACGGAAAGTTTATTGTATACCAGTGGTGCAATTGCAGAACTAGGGAGCGTAGATGAAGGCACAACAAGGACAGATACAATGAATTTGGAGCGTCAAAGGGGAATCACTATCCAGACAGCAGTGACATCTTTTCAGTGGGAGGATGTAAAAGTCAACATTATAGATACGCCAGGCCATATGGATTTTTTGGCGGAAGTATACCGTTCTTTATCCGTATTAGACGGAGCAGTATTATTAGTTTCTGCAAAGGATGGCATACAGGCACAGACCCGTATACTGTTTCATGCACTACAGACAATGAAGATTCCGACAATTTTTTTCATCAATAAAATTGACCAAGAGGGGATTGATTTGCCAATGGTATATCGGGAAATGAAAGCAAAGCTTTCTTCGGAAATTATAGTGAAGCAAAAGGTTGGGCAGCATCCCCATATAAATGTAACGGACAATGACGATATGGAACAGTGGGATGCGGTAATTATGGGAAACGATGAACTATTAGAGAAATATATGTCAGGGAAACCGTTTAAAATGTCAGAACTGGAACAGGAAGAAAACAGGAGATTCCAAAACGGAACGTTATTTCCCGTTTATCACGGAAGCGCTAAAAACAATCTGGGGATTCGGCAGCTTATAGAAGTGATTGCCAGTAAATTTTATTCATCAACGCCTGAAGGTCAATCTGAACTATGCGGGCAGGTTTTTAAGATTGAATATTCAGAGAAAAGGCGGCGTTTTGTTTATGTGCGTATATATAGCGGAACATTGCATTTGAGGGATGTTATTAGAATATCTGAAAAAGAGAAAATAAAAATCACAGAGATGTGTGTTCCGACAAACGGTGAATTATATTCATCCGATACAGCCTGCTCTGGTGATATTGTAATTTTACCAAATGATGTTTTGCAGCTAAACAGTATTTTGGGGAACGAAATGCTGTTGCCGCAGAGAAAATTTATTGAAAATCCTCTCCCTATGCTCCAAACAACGATTGCAGTAAAGAAATCTGAACAGCGGGAAATATTGCTTGGGGCACTTACAGAAATTTCAGATGGCGACCCTCTTTTAAAATATTATGTGGATACTACAACGCATGAGATTATACTTTCTTTTTTGGGGAATGTGCAGATGGAAGTCATTTGTGCCATCCTTGAGGAAAAATATCATGTGGAGGCAGAAATAAAAGAGCCTACTGTTATATATATGGAAAGACCGCTTAGAAAAGCAGAATATACCATCCACATAGAAGTCCCGCCAAATCCTTTCTGGGCTTCTGTCGGGTTGTCCATAGAGCCGCTCCCTATTGGAAGCGGAGTGCAGTATGAAAGCAGAGTTTCACTTGGATATTTAAATCAATCGTTCCAAAATGCGGTTATGGAGGGGGTTCTTTATGGCTGCGAGCAGGGGCTGTATGGATGGAAAGTGACAGACTGTAAAATCTGTTTTGAATATGGATTGTATTATAGTCCTGTAAGTACCCCCGCAGACTTTCGGCTGCTTTCCCCTATCGTATTGGAGCAGGCTTTAAAAAAAGCAGGGACAGAACTATTAGAGCCATATCTCCACTTTGAAATTTATGCACCGCAGGAATATCTCTCACGGGCGTATCATGATGCTCCAAGGTATTGTGCAGATATTGTAAGTACTCAGATAAAGAATGACGAGGTCATTCTGAAAGGAGAAATCCCTGCTAGATGTATTCAAGAATACAGGAACGATTTAACTTATTTCACAAATGGGCAGGGAGTCTGCTTGACAGAGTTAAAAGGATACCAGCCAGCTATTGGTAAATTTATTTGCCAACCCCGCCGCCCGAATAGCCGTATAGATAAGGTTCGGCATATGTTCCACAAGTTAGCTTAACAGCTTGCAAAAGTCATATAAAATGAGATTTGAAAGGATTAGAGACTAATTATGATGAAATGCGAATGGATATTGTGTCCTGTTTGTGGGAGCAAAACCCGTAATAAAATTAGGAAGGACACTGTTTTGGAGAATTATCCCCTTTATTGTCCAAAATGCAGACAAGAAAGATTGATTAAAGTTGACAACTTGAAGATAACTGTCATCAAAGAGCCAGACGCTTAAGACGCAGAGCCGATTATTTTTGTAATATATTAGAGCATCTAGAAGAAACTATTTATCAAATTTTATGAAAAGGAATGAGCATATGTTTGGAGAAACATTGCATTGCGGTGAACTTATAAAGAGACTTAACGATGCACTTGGAAGAAAGGCTAATAATACGTTGATGTGCAATGATGTCACCCTTTCGCAGATTAAGGTCCTCGCAACTATCAGCGAGGCAGCCGATGAGACGATAACGCTAAAAGAACTTGAAAAGCATTTTGAAGTTAAACAGGCAACGATGGCAGGAATTGCTGCACGTCTGGAAAAAAATGGGATGATAGAGGGGTTTTATGATTCAAATGATAAAAGAATCAAACATGTAAAGCTCACGGCAAAAGGTGAGGAGATATGCAAGACGGCAAGAGCTTCAATGGATGAAAATGAGAGGGAACTTTTAAAGGCACTTAATGATGATGAAAAAGGACAGCTTAGAAATCTTTTGCAGAAAGTATATGACAGTATCAAGTCATGCTGACTGTAGACTTATAAGGTGAATTTAATCGAAGGGAGAATGATAAAAATATGATAAAAACATTAGCAAAATGTATGGGCAAATATAAAAAAGAATCAATTATAACGCCAATATTTACTGCAGTTGAAGTTTTTTTGGAAATTCTTATTCCATTTATAACAGCCTCAATAATTGATAAAGGAATACAGGCCGGAGATATGAGAAAGGTTGGTATTTATGGTGGAATAATGCTTATTATAGCATTTTTGAGCCTTTTTTGTGGTATACAGGCAGGAAAGTATGGGGCGGCAGCATCAACAGGATTTGCGTGTAATCTGAGAGAGAAAATGTATGAAAATATACAGACATTTTCATTTTCTAATATTGATAAATTCAGTACAGCAGGTCTTGTAACACGTATGACAACTGATGTAACTAATGTACAGAATGCTTATCAGATGATAATAAGGAGTGTTGTGAGAGCACCTCTCATGATGATTTGCAGTATTACAATGTGTGTAATAATAAGTCCGAGATTAAGTATTATATTTCTTGTTGCACTTATATTTTTAGGATTTGTACTTTTCTTTATTATATATAAAGTAACACCGGTTTTTACATCAGGTTTTGAAAAATATGATGAACTCAATGCGAGCGTTCAGGAGAATATTTCAGGAATCCGTGTTGTTAAGGCATTTGTACGTGAGGAGCATGAAAATAAAAAGTTTAATAAAGCGGCAGATAATCTTTATAAAACATTTGTTAAAGCCGAGTCATTTCTTGCATTTAACAATCCGACTATGATGCTTGTTGTATATGGATGTATTGTTGCATTGTCATGGTTTGCTTCACATTTTATTGTGTCGGGTTCAATTACAACTGGTAATCTTACATCAATGTTCAGTTACGTAATGAACATGCTTATGGCACTTATGATACTTTCAATGATATTTGTAATGGTTTCAATGAGTGCGGCAAGTGCAAGGCGTATTTCAGAAGTTCTTAATGAAAAAGCGGACCTTGCCAATCCGGAAAAACCTTATGAAGAAGTGGAAGACGGAAGAATCGATTTTAATCATGTTAATTTTTCATACAGAAAAAACAGTACAGAGGATACTTTACATGATATTGATATTCATATTAATGCAGGTGAGACAATTGGTATTATTGGTGGTACAGGATGCGGAAAATCAAGTTTTGTGAGCCTTATAAGCCGTCTTTATGATGTTACTGAAGGTTCTGTATGTGTTGGCGGAAAAGATGTAAGAACTTATGATATGGATGCACTCCGTAATCAGGTGGCTGTAGTATTACAGAAAAATGTCCTGTTTTCAGGAACAATACTTGACAATCTCAGATGGGGTGATGACAATGCTTCATATGAAGATTGTGTTGAGGCATGTAAACAGGCATGTGCTGATGAATTTATCGAGAGAATGCCTAAGAAGTATGATACATGGATAGAACAGGGCGGTACTAATGTTTCAGGTGGTCAGAGACAGAGACTCTGTATTGCGAGAGCATTGCTTAAAAAACCAAAGGTTCTTATTCTTGATGATTCGACAAGTGCTGTAGATACTGCAACAGACGCAAAAATCAAACAGGCATTTGCCCAGAAAATTCCGGGAACAACAAAGCTTATAGTTTCGCAGAGAATTTCAAGTATTCAGGATGCCGACAGAATTATTGTTCTTGAAGATGGAAAAGTCAGTGGCTTTGATACACATGAGAATCTTATGGAAAATAACAAAGTTTACCGCGAAATCTGTGAAGTTCAGATGCAGGGCGGCGGCGATTTCGACGAATCGGCAGAATAGTGAGAATAGGAGGAAGACATGAAAAATAAAAATGAGAACAAAGAGAAGAATCCGCTTTTATTATTAAAAAGACTTCTTTCTTATATAGTAAAAAATTATAAATTGGCATGTTTCATGGTGGTCGTTTGCATATTGGTTTCGGCACTTACGACATTATGTGGAACTTTATTTATACAGAAACTTATTGATAATTACATTGTGCCTCTTACCCAGATGGCAGTTCCTGATTATTCACCGCTTGCACAGGCTCTTTTAAAACTTGTAGCAATATTTGCAGTGGGTGTTTTATGTTCCTACGGATATAACAGAATTATGGTAAATGTTGGTCAGGGTACTATGAAAAAGCTCCGTACAGAGATGTTTACTAACATGGAATCACTTCCAATCAGATATTTTGATACACATGCACATGGAGATATAATGTCGGTATATACAAATGATATTGATACATTAAGACAGCTTATAAGCCAGAGTATTCCACAGGTTCTTAATTCACTTATAACACTTGTATCAACATTTGTAAGTATGATAGTTCTTGATATACCACTTACAATTGTATCTGTTATTATGGTTGCAATTATGCTTTTTGTGACATCAAAGCTTTCCGCTGCATCTGGCAGATATTTCATTGAACAGCAGAAAGATATCGGTAAAGTAAATGCTTATATTGAGGAAATGATGGAAGGGCAGAAGGTTGTTAAGGTATTCTGTCATGAGCAGGAAAGTCTTGAACAGTTTAAGCAGATTAATAACAAGTTAAGAGAAAGTGCCAACAATGCTAATAAAATTGCAAATATTACAATGCCTATCAATGAAAATATAGGAAATATAAGTTATGTTTTGTGTGCACTTGTAGGTGGTGTGCTTGCATTAAGCGGCTTTTCAGGACTTACAATTGGTACACTTGTAGCATTTCTTTCATTAAACAAGAGTTTCACACAGCCTGTAACACAGATAAGCCAGCAGGTAAGCAGTATTGTAATGGCTATGGCAGGTGCCGGCAGGGTATTTGACCTTTGTGATGAAGTACCAGAGACAGATGAAGGTGATGTTGAACTTGTAAATATATGTTATGATTCAAATGGTGAAATCCATGAAACTGAAGAACTGACAGAGATGTGGGCATGGAAAAAACCAAATGCTGCAAACAAAGATGAAATGTATACAAGACTTCAGGGTGATGTTACATTTGATGGAGTTGATTTTGGATATAATCCTGACAAAATCGTGCTTCACGATATAAAAATGTTCGCAAAACCTGGTCAGAAGCTTGCGTTTGTAGGTTCTACCGGTGCCGGAAAGACAACAATTACCAACCTTATTAACAGGTTTTATGATATACAGGATGGTAAAATCCGTTATGATGGAATTAATATTAATCATATTAAAAAAGACGATTTACGCCGAAGCCTGGGCATTGTTTTACAGGATACCAACCTTTTTACAGGCACGATTATGGACAATATCAGATATGGAAGACTCAATGCAGCTGATGAAGAATGTATAGCTGCCGCAAAGCTTGCTAATGCTGATGGATTTATAAAAAGACTTCCTGATGGTTATAACACAGTGCTTACCGGCGGTGGTGCGAACCTTAGTCAGGGACAGCGTCAGCTTCTTGCAATAGCGAGGGCGGCAGTTGCAGATCCTCCTGTTCTTATTCTTGATGAGGCGACTTCTTCTATTGATACACGTACAGAAAAACTTGTACAGCGTGGTATGGATGCACTTATGACAGGAAGAACTTCATTTGTTATCGCTCATCGTCTTTCTACGGTACGGAATGCAGACTGTATTATGGTTATGGAACAGGGAAGAATTATTGAGCGTGGTACACATGACCAGCTTATGGAAGAAAAAGGCAGATACTATCAGCTTTACACAGGAAAGTCAATCAGTGCGTAAGATTTTGATTAATTGGTATTAAATAAACATTTCAAAAACACGGGGTATAAAAATATGAAATATGCTTATATTAACGGAAAAATACTTGACGGAACCAAAGATATGCAGGTAAAAGAGGGCTTCGTCATACTTACGGACAATGATAAAATTGAGGATATTGTCAAGGCAGGCACGGATTTGAATGGATATGAAAAAGTTGATTTAAAACGCAGATATATTATGCCCGGTCTTATAAATATGCATGTTCACCTTGCAGGTAATGGCAAGCCGCAGAAAAAACAGCGTGATAATGAGAAACTTGTAAAAATACTTATGGGAAATGCACTTATGCGTTCAATTGCATACGGTATGGTTGCCGGATTTGCAAAAACAGAGCTTATGAGCGGTGTGACAACAATAAGAACGGTTGGCGGACTTGGAAGTTTTGATACAAAATTAAGAGATGAGATTAATGCAGGAACAAAGATGGGACCTAGAATACTTGCCGCTAATGAAGGGATTTCCGTGCCTGGCGGACATATGGCTGGCTCTGTTGCTGTTGCGGCGGACAGTATAGATACAGCCTTAAAACATCTGGAGCAATCGGAAAAAGAAAAGGTTGATTTGATAAAGCTTATGATTACTGGCGGCGTAATGGACGCAAAAGAAAAAGGTGTTCCGGGTGAACTGAAAATGTCTCCGGAAATGGTAAAGGTAGTCTGTGACAAGGCACATGAAAATGGCTATTTAGTTGCTGCACATGTCGAATCTCCGCAGGGGGTGCGTGTTGCTCTTGAAAATGGTGTTGACTCAATTGAACACGGTGCAAAAATTGATGATGATACAATTAAGTTATTCAAGGAAAGAAAAGCATTTCTTTGCACAACAATTTCGCCTGCACTTCCGTATGCATTGTTTGATCGTTCGATTACCAACGCAACTGAAGTTGAACAGTTTAACGGAAATGTTGTGTTTGAGGGAATAATTGCATGTGCGAAAGCGGCACTTGAAAATGATATACCTGTCGTTCTTGGCAATGATGTCGGATGTCCGTGGATTACACAGTATGATTTCTGGAGAGAATTGTATTATTTCCACAAATATACGGGCGTTTCCAATGCGTTTGCACTGTATACGGCAACCGCAAGAGCTGCCGAAATGGCGGGAATCGGTGATATTACCGGTACGCTCGAAAAAGATAAATGTGCAGATATGATTGTAACCGAGGAAAACCCACTCGATGACCTCAGAGCATTACGACATGTAAAAATGGTTGTCGCAAGAGGAACGATTATGGAAAATCCTAAAGTTAAAATAAATAAGCGTGTCGAGACTGAACTTGATAAATTCCTATAAAAAAACCCCGCTGCGGCGGGGCTTTTTTATTCATATAGACCATATAATTTGTCAAATACTCTGTTATAATTTCTCCATAATAATTGTTCATCTGCAATTTCGCATAGATAAAAGGTTTTAATAAATAACGGATTATGATACATATAACAGGACAAATAAAAATCCAGTTTTTATTAACTAGGGATGTTGCCACTCCTTTACTCCATTGTACTGGAATTTCTGTCGGCAACTTAGAATAAGACAAAGCCCCAATAATCAAGCATAGTGCGGTAATCATAGTCCAGGTAAGCATACTTCCCCATATATACAAAAAGCTGACTGAATCCAGTTTGAAAACAGTTCGATTATCTTTCCAATAGTCATGAAAATCTGTTACATACTGTTCTACCTGTAATTTTTCATAACTAATACTTCCTTCATCCAGCATTTTTTCGCACATGAGTTTCGCCTTATTCAAATCAGTAATCTGATTTTTTAATACTTCCTTTTGCTTCTCAAGCATTTCCTGCAATGTTACTTTTTCGGATATAATATTTCGTATATCTTCAATAGAAATTCCCAATGTACGTAGATATGCAATCTTCTTTATATTTTCCACATCATTTTTAGAATAATCTCTATAACCATTACTTTCATTTCTCGAAGGCTCAATAAGTTTTTCCTTTTCATAAAAACGGATATTAGAACGGGATAAACCTGTTCGCTCTTCTACGTCTTTTATAGTCATATTATGCCCTCCTTTCGAGCAACTCTATTTTACTTAATAATAAGCTATAAACAAGGTTTACAGTCAAGCATTTATCAAAAAAACTATAGTTGTTGATAAGGACATGAAAAGCTGTCCAAAATAGAAGGTGAACCGGATTGCTGCTCCGACTCAATCTTCCACATGGAATACATCTTCCACCAGCATATTAAAGTACTTTGATATCTGCAGCATAAATTCGGCAGATGGGGTACTGTCCCCACGCTCTATCCTGCCGACAGTTTTGGTGCTGTATCCGATAGCAGCGG